>Ga0078894_10003976_pt1 | contig 11256 bp, 12 predicted proteins | sample LauGreSu1BDMLBSD_2_FD_67506 | JGI IMG/M metagenome (GOLD analysis project Ga0078894, IMG submission 67506) | Freshwater lake microbial communities from Lake Michigan, USA - Su13.BD.MLB.SD (version 4) (version 4) | ecosystem: Environmental > Aquatic > Freshwater > Lake | place: Lake Michigan... | reverse complement strand
ATCTTCATCTGTTAAAACCTCTTCAGGGAATTGCGAACGCATAATGTCCCATATCGCAGGTCCTAATCTCAAATCCCAAATTTCTTTATCAACGGTATCCTCTAAATCACGCACTTTTTCAGCCGCGTCCATATCTTCAGGTTGACCATAAAGTCCAGCAACAACTTCCATTGTACCTTTCACTAATTCGTGAACTAATATTGGGAAATTTATTGCTCTAGCAGTAACTTTTGGTGGGGTTGAATTTAAATCAACAGATTCTTTACCCCCAGCTTGTGGTTCACCACTACCACCACCTGTAAGCATTTGTAAACTGTTGTTTGACATCTGCCAATACATTGTGTCAGCAGTTGACATAACAATTCCGTATAACGCTAATAAACGGTCTGAGCCGGTTATTTCACGAATTCTTTCCTCAACTAAATGGTACATATAATGACCTCTTTCTGAAGCACCTTGCATCATTGCGTTGATTAATCTTCTTTTTGCTCTTTCTAAATTTAAATGTGATAATTCATCAAATAATTCAGTTTCAATTTCAACTTCGTCAATGTTTGGATCATCGCTTGGGGTCTTTTTAAAACCTTCAGGGTCGATGCCACTCATTCCAGATGTTATTTTAGCGTCATATTCAATATCGCCCTCAACAACACCTAATTGCCCCATTGCTAATTCTACCGCCAATCTTTCTAATTCTGGTTTATGTGAACTCTCAATTTGTGCAATTTGCATTTGAGTCCCCATCATTAAATTCATAATTTGATGGAGATTACGTTCACCTGTTCCAGCGTTAATACCTGCATATCTGCTAAGATTTGCAACTATTTGTTTATATCTAGTAGATGCTAACATCTCCTCAAAATTTGAGTTTGGCGCCTCAACATTTTTAGGTAATGGAACTTTTTTAAGATTTGTTTCACGATTGGCTAGGTCACGAGTAATATCGTCAGCCGGTCTATCGTCTGTGTCAAATGTCATTGGCATTTCAGTAAGATTTTCTTTTAATGCCAATATTAATGATTTTTTAGTTAGTTTCATATGCTTAATTACTCCGCAGCCATTTTAAATTTGTTCCCAGTTATTGCATCATAAGTCATAAATTCTGGTATTCCATTGTGTCCTTTTTTTGCTTTGTTAGGCATTGGGACAACATTACCAGTTTCAGCTTTAGGATTTGGATTTACCTTCGGTTTTTCATTTGGATTTCTAAAAGGTGTTCTTCTAGGATCATCTCTTCTTTTAGGTGGTTCTTTCGTTCCAGGGTCTTTTACTGGTGTTTCTCTTGGCGCTGGTTTTGTTGCAGGTGCATTACCTGATTCGTGAATTTTTCTAGTTATTGTTTCTAACATATCTCCCTTAGTTGTTAATGGATGATAACCATTTTCAACTAAAGAATTAACCCACTCTTTAACTTCTTTTTTAGTATCTTCTTTACCGCCTAAATCTTTTAATGATTTATCATTAACCGATGGTTTCTTTTTAGCACCCTTTTTAACCATTTCCTTAACTTCAATGGTCTTATCTTTAAGAATATTTGGATCGCGTGACGCTTTATCTAAAAGTGCGTTAACAGCCGCTTTATCATTTTGATCATTTGCTGAATAAACAGTTTTAGTTGTTGCAACTGTTTGCGCCTCACCAATAATTTTACCTGCTAACATTTTAAGTTTTGAATCACTAAATCCGACTAGTGTTTTTTCACTAAATCCTTCGCTAATAAGTTTTTCAACTAAATCTTTTCTATTCATTTTATTTTAATTTGTATTTTATTTCTTCATTTATTAACCTCAAACCCTTTGATGCTAGTTTACTTGTTACAGAATCTATTTGTTCACCAAAATGAAAAGAAACCCTAACAGGTCTCTCTTCCGCTTCAAAATCAAATGATTCCCATCCTAAAGCAATAATTCCATCAACCGCGTCAATTACTCCAAAGTAATCAGAATTTTGAACTAAATCTAGTTTTAAATCTGAATTTTTTAATAAACCAACCAAATCGATTGATTCTACTTCTGGAGGTATTGCTCTACCTGCTGATGGAATTATGAACCACTCTTCAACTAATACACTTGGGTCTTCACCAAAGATAAATTCATATTGTCTTTGGCCTTTATAATCTTGACCTAGTTCATTAATATAAAGTAGATACATCGTTTATTCAAAGTATTTGCTTAATGTCGTATTGATCGCTTCATTTATGTCACCTAATTCTGGTGTAATATCTGTTTGATCATATTTTTTTAATGTTTTAATTTTCATTGGTTTATAGTGATCAAAATATTTTTTATCACGTATATCTAATGATGTGTCACCATGCTTTGCTGAAAAACTTTCATAATCATCAAAATCTTCTTCATCATAATCATCCATATTGAAGTCATCTTCTTTATGATGTTTTCCTTTATCATCTAACCAGCCAATACCAGTTTTCATGCTTTTAGCTAATCTAGATGGTCTATTAACTTGTTTTGACGCGTGGAAACTAGATCTCATTAATTCATCATCTGACATATCACTTGATTGGTCACCTGACATATTAATTAATTCGTCATCTGACATATCACTTGATTCTTCATCATCAAAGAAAAATTCATCAATTTCAGCTTCAATTGCTTTTTCAGGCGTTTTTTTACCGCCAATCTTTGTGTTGATTAACTCTTCCAATTTTTTCATTGTTTCAGCTAATTCATCAGTTGGCTCATCTTCAGCGCTCGGTTCAGCACCTACATCTTCCCCACTTTCTGGTTCTTCTGGTGTATATGCATCATCAAAACTTTCTTCTGGTTCAAATCTGTCAATTATCGCTTCTTTATCTTCTTCAGATAATTTTTCAATATCAACAGCAGACAAAATCATATTAATAACGTATTTTACGTCATCACTTTCCATTTCGTCTTCGATTTCTCTAATTGCTTGTCCAAGTTTACCACTTAATCTCTGCACTTCTTTCATGTGTTCAGGACCACCTTCACCACCTTCTGGTGCGTCTGTTGGCTCTTCACTATCCATATCTTCTGGTGCTCCACCCATTGGTTCCTCACTACCCATATCTTCTGGTGCTCCACCCATATCTTCTGGTGCTGCAGATGGTGCAGGAGCAGGAGCTGGCGCAGGGGCTGATGCAGATGATGGTGCTTCTGGGAATGTTGGGGCCGGTTTAGGGGCCTCAGTTTTTTGTGTATTTTGTTTTAACACATATTTTGTTGCTTCTTCTTGAATTTCTTGAGAACTTAATAATTCCAATCTTTTCAATGCTTCTGCATATGAATTAAATCTATTTTTATTCTTCATGAACATACCGCCAATATAATCAAGGGTAGATTCGGTTAGACCTTTCTTTACATAGTAACCATCTCTTTCTTTGATGATACCGTAAACACCATTAGTGCTTTCCTTAACAAGTTCCGATTTAGTGGTTGACTTGGGGTTATTCTTGTTTTCGTGGTAATATGTAAGTTCAAGAATTCTTTTCATTTTGTCAGAACCTTGCAACTTTTCGCTACCTAGAGGTTTTATATCTCCCATTTTTTATAAATTATATATAAGCTTATTCTTATCCTATAAATACAAAAGAAATGGAAAAAAATTGAGGTTATCAATACTCTACAGATAATTTCTTATCTATAAGTTTCTTTTTAAGCCCCAATAGTTTTTCAATGTACCCATTTCTTCTTAATAATTTGAAAGTAAGGTTCTCGTATGAGTATTCACCGCCATCATCTAAACCACTTTGTCTAAAACGTTTCAACTTCAACCTTAACTTCTCAACTTGGCTTTCTACATCTTCGCCATTATTTGCTTTGTCGACTAGTTTATCTATACTACTAACAAAATATTCCGCTTTTTTTAGTATTTTATCTTCATCAATAGATTCTTTCCCGTATTCTGGTTCAACAATCCATTTATTATTTAATATTGAATATACACCTGAAGATACGTGCTCTTGGTTAATCTCTTGAACATAGATTTCAACGTCGTAACCTTTAATTTTAATATCATGTCTATTATTCCAAACTCTTTCCTTGGCGTCAAAAAATTCTTTTACAATATCTTTTAATGAATCGGATGTTTTTTCACCATCACCGTCTAATTCATCGAAATCAACGACAATATGTAAGTCAATATCAGAAAACTCTGACCAATTATAATTCGCCAATGAACCAGTCAAAACAACGTCGTGTACGAAGAAATTAATCTTAACAAAATCTAAAAAGGCATCAGAGATAGACATAAGTTTTTCTCTAATACCTTTATTCATGGTATAACCATAATCATTTTTCTCAAAAATATCTGAAGATAGTTCAGTTTTTTTATGAAACGATTTTACGATTTTATCGTCAAGTTCTGGGTCTGAAACCTCAATAAGTTCTTCAATTAATGTTTTCTTTCTCATTTAATTTTGGTATGCGAATACTTCCCCTTAACATGTTGGTTAAGAAACTTCCCTTGGGAGTCAGACATACGAAATTTCGCAAACAACTCCCAAGGGACGCTCTGGTATTCATAAATACCTCCATTATTGAAATTAACTGTCAATACCTGACTTTCGGTATCGTAAGTTGCGGATTTTATATTTGTTGAATTAATATCAACACTAATGATTTTACCCTCAATTCTTTCTGAAATTATAGCCATAATGTTTTTTCCTATAATTTAAATATAAAAATCCGTAAAACAAAATACTAATTTAAGGATATTGACCTCTCAGTATTCTTTTTCTTTTGTTTTGGAAATACTAGTTCTAACACCCCATTTTCTACCTTACCTGCGATATTTTTATCATCACAATCATCTGGAATGTTATATGATTTCTTGAACTTTTTAACAAAAGAAAAATCTTCAGAACTTAATCCATCATACTGAATGGTTAGCACACCCTCTTTTATTGATGTTTTAATGTCTTCTTTAGTTAAACCTGGAACGGAAATTTGTAATCTATATTCCGTATCTGTTGTTTTAAGATTAGAAGATAATACCTCATTATTCGTTGATTCAACGCTACTAGTTAAAATTGAATCAACAATTTTGTCAAACGGTGTTTTGTAAAATGTGTACATAGTTTTTTAGTTTAAAATTTTATTTTATTAAAATGTTTTTAACAATTTTTTTACCAAATGTCTAAAACTGACATTTAGACATTCGTTAGACATTTTTTTAGACATTTTGTCGTTTATTTTTTTTTTACAATGAAATATGTTATGTTTGTTAAAAGAACAATTAGCATATGTCAGTAGATTTTTTTGAGGATGGCCCAAAAACCAACCCTAGGAACAAAAAAGGTTCCTCCACAACGCCAATTCTTGATAATTTTTCAAGAGATTTAAACAAACTAGCCGAGGAAAATAAAATTGATCCGGTTGTTGGTAGAGACAAGGAAGTGAAAAGAATTGCACAAATTCTTTCAAGAAAGAAAAAAAACAACGCGGTCATAGTTGGCGACGCGGGTGTTGGAAAATCTGCACTTGTTGAGAAATTAGCATTAATGATTGTTAAAGGAAATTGTCCGACCAATTTATTGGATAAACGATTGGTTTCCTTAGATTTAACATCATTAGTCGCCGGTACAAAATATCGAGGTCAATTTGAAGAAAGGATTAAAGCCATTATACACGAATTAGCCGAAAACCCTAACGTAATTCTTTTTATTGATGAATTACACACAATGGTTGGTGCAGGTAACGCTTCTGGTGCTATGGATGCGGCTAATATCTTAAAACCAGCATTGGCAAGAGGTGAAATTCAATGTATTGGTGCAACAACTTTTGACGAGTTCAAAAAACACATTGAAAAGGATGGCGCACTAGTTAGAAGATTTCAAAAAATTATTTTGAAAGAACCAACAGAAGCGGAGACGATTGAAATTTTAAATAATTTAAAGAAATCATATGAAACGTATCATAGAGTAACATATGGTGAAGGTGTTATTGAAACCGCGGTAAAACTATCTGGTCGTTATATGACCGATAGACAATTCCCGGACAAGGCAATAGACGTCTTAGACGAATTAGGTTCAGAAAAAAGAGTAGTAATCGAAGTTCCAGAAATTATTGAAAAATTAAAAAAGGATGCTGAAGTTATTAAAGAAAAAAAATTAGAAGTTGTTCGCACGCAAAATTATGAACAAGCGGCAAAACTAAGAGATGAAGAAAGAAAAGTTCTTAATCGTTTAGATAGTGAAAAAGCTATATGGGCTGACAACGAAAAAAATAATAAAATACCGATTACTATTGATGACGTTTATGAAATGATTACATCAATGGCCGGTGTACCTATTACTAGATTAGACCGTAAAGAAACTGAAAACTTAATTAATCTTGAAAAAAGATTAGGCGAAAAAGTAATTGGTCAATCTGAGGCAATTACTAGCATCTCTAAAGCAATCAGAAGAAATCGTGTTGGTATTAAGGACACACAAAAACCAATCGGTTCATTTATTTTTATGGGATCAACTGGTGTTGGTAAAACATATCTAGCAAAAACTTTAGCTGAATTAATATTTGGTTCATCTGATAACGTTATTAGAATTGATATGAGTGAGTTTATGGAAAAACACACTGTATCTCGTTTAGTAGGTGCTCCTCCAGGATATGTTGGCTATGATGAAGGTGGTCAATTAACCGAAAAGGTTAAAAATAACCCATTCTCAGTTATTCTATTTGATGAAATTGAAAAAGCACATAAAGACGTGTTTAATATTTTACTTCAAATATTAGATGAAGGACACGTTACAGATTCTTTTGGTAGAAAAATAAATTTCACCAACACATTGATTATTATGACATCAAATGTTGGGGCTAAAAGAGTTTCTGAATTTGGTGCTGGAATCGGATTTTCAACAACATCTAGTGAACAACAATCATATGAAGTTAAAAGAACAATGATTCAAAAATCATTGAAACAACAATTTAATCCAGAATTTCTAAATAGAATTGATGATATTGTTTTGTTTAATCCATTAGATGAAACAGCACTTAAATCAATTATTACATTAGAAATGAATAAATTGACAAAAAGATTAATTGAGAAAAATTACTCGATTAAATTTGACTCAACTGTTGTTGACGAAATCTTCAACAGAAACAAACAACAAGAGTATGGTGCTAGACCAATCAAAAGAATAATACAGTCACTATGTGAAGATTTCCTTAGTGATGAAATATTAAAAGGCACCATCAAAGAGAATAAAAATTACAAAATAATGTTCAAAGAAGACAAACTAACCATTAGATTAGTTGTTGGAAAGGTTATTGAGTAATTTAAGTCCTGTGTCGATGGCTTTAGCAACGTCGTCGACACAGACATATTCTGATTTTCTGTGCATATTATAATATCCACAAGATAAATTAATCCCATCAAGATTAAATCGTTTTTTCATCATATAAACGTCTGTGTATGGGTGACTACCATATAATGGCTTGTAATTTATCTCATCAAATGTTTTTGAAACAATCTTGAAGAAGTCACTTTCTCTGTCAAATATTCTTACGCCGTTACAAATCTCTGTAACTAATTGATTTCCAGGTGCATCATATGATAACACGAATTTTATGTTTTCAAAAAACTCTGGTTCGCAATTACTAGAACCAATGCAACCAGTTTCTTCCGAAACAAAGAACGCTAGTTTAATATTATCAACACGATCCAATATTTCTAAACAAACATATACACCACACTTATCATCACCACCACAACCAGTTTCTTCACCGTTATCGTCATAACCTTTTAAACATAAGACATTCTCGTCGTATGGATATATTTGACCATAACAACTTAATCTAGGTAGCCATTCTTCTTTTATGTTAATTTTTGTTTTTTTATGAACAGTATCAATATGTGCGCAAATTAATGGCTTTATTTCATCCGTTCCTTTATTAACAAACATGTTACCATACGAATCTATAGCATACTCATAACCCTTTGCGTCGAAATAATCGGACAAGTATTCAACCATGTCCCATTCGTCGTAAGTTACCGAAGGTATTGATAATAAACTACTTAGACGCTCAACACTTACCAAATTTTCCATTTTTATTAGTTTTAGAGTGCAAAAATAAACTTTTTTCTTGAAATTAATAAAAAAAACTGGACTTTTTCTGTTTTTTTATATATTTATATTCTCGAGGTTCTCTTTGTCGATTACCTTTTCGTTTTTTTAATAGTGGGGTTGAACCCACGCAACGACCTTAAACCCCGACATCCAGTTGGGGTTTTTTATTACCATTTTGTTTTACAAGATTAATTGTGTATATTTACTGTTATGAAAAAATATACAATGATTTTAGCCATTGGTGTAGCAATTACATTGACGGCATGTGGTTCAGGGTCAACCGCAACTGAAACAACTGACTCAACAGCTGCACAAGTTGATTCTACAGCATTAACGGCAACAGATTCGACAACAGCAGAAATCGGAAAAGATTCTGTAACAACTGTTAAATAAATTTAAGGGCTCTAGTAGCCCTTATTTTTTTTTACAACATTCTTTCATTATATTAGTCAAATGAAAGAACTATTAAACAAAATATTCGACAAGAAAATTGTTACGCCAGTTGTTAGCGGTATTGGCGTTTTCGCAATATTCGAATATATTATCTACCCAGGATTAACCGCAGCAAATACATTTATTAATATCATGTCTGTGTTTATCGCAGTATTTGTTTTGGTATTTGTTTTTTATCTTTTAAAAATCGACAAATTCGTAAATCCAGAACACATAGAACCTGGGGAAACCGAATTGGATTACATTCCACAAGAAGAAATTGTTAAAAAGAAGAGAAATCCTAAGCAATCTCCGGAAGTTAAAAGTGAAGAACCATTTGTGAAAACAAGAAAAAAAACTAAAATAAAATAATATGGCATTCGAATCGTTTGAAGAAAGATACGCTCGCCAACAAAAAGAGCGTGAAGAACAAATACAACAACAAAAATTAGAACAACAATTAAAATTTAAAAAAATGTTTAAAACAATTGGAACAGCGGTGGTAGGATTTTTCCTATTAGTATTTTTATTTATGTCTTGTGAAAGAATAGATGCGGGGCATGTAGGTGTAAAAGTAAATCAGTATGGTGATAACAAAGGTGTGGATGATGTAGTAGCGGTAACTGGTATGGTATTCTATAATCCGTTCACAACAGCAATCTACGAATTCCCAACATTCATTCAACATAAAGAGTATAAGGGAGAGAATTCATTTGTGGTAAATAGTAAAGACGGGTCTGAGTTTTCTGTTTCACCTATTATGAACTATTCAGTTCAAAGAGATAAAGTCCCAACAATCTTCAGTAAGTATCGTAGACCATTGGAAGATATCGAAGAAGGTTTTCTAAAAACAGCAGTATATGATGCGTTCAGATTGGCAACAAACAAATACACTGCCGATGAGTTGATAAGTAATAGAGCGGTATTTGAAATTGAAGTTCGTAGATTATTGGATGGTCAATTATTAAAAGAAGGATTTGTTATAAATCAATTTACTTCTAATTTGATTTATCCTGAGACATTTAAGAAGTCAATTGAAGCCAAAAACAATGCAGTTCAAGCGGCACTTAGGGCTGAAAATGAAGTAAAAACAGCGGAGGCACAAGCTAAAATTAAGGTAGCAACTGCTGAAGGTAATGCCCAAGCTATGTTGACATCTGCAAAAGCAGAAGCCGAATCAAATAGGATGAAACAACAAACACTTACCCCGTTATTATTACAATTGGAGTATATCAACAAATGGGATGGCAAGTTACCAGTTTATGGTACCGTGCCTCAAATGTTTAAAAATATCCAATAGTGTTAAATTGTTAATATTTTTCAAAATGGGGGTTTGCCCCCATTTTATATTTATATGGGTGATATTTTGTTTTTTTTGAACAAAATATTTATTTTAGTGTAAAATTTAGAACAATGGATATGGATGAAAAATATATTGGTGATTTAATCCTACTTAGGGGCATCCCAGGTAGTGGTAAATCGACATTAGGGAATGTAATACTACATACCAATCAATCCAATGTTCAGGATGTGTTATCAGCCGATAATTTCTTTATCGATGATAAGGGTAACTATAATTTTGATGCAACAAAACTAAAAGAAGCACATAATGATTGTCAGTTAAAATGTGCTGAGAGGATGAAGATGGAGTTTTCTAAAATTGTTGTTGCAAATACTTTCATAGAAGAATGGGAAATGAAGATGTATTTCGAGATGGCTGAAAGATATCGTTATCGTGTTCACACTTTAATTGTGGAAAATAGACATGGCGGTTCTAACATTCACAATGTCCCAGAAAATAAACTCCAATCAATGAGGAGTAGATTTGACATTCAATTATGACATGAGTAAGTTTGTTGTATCGTTCACAGAAGCAGTTAACCCCAAAACAAAAAAACTTAGTGTTAGAAAAATTAGAGACATACTTTCAAAATGGTTTGCTTTCAAAGCAAAAACACCCAAAATATGATTTGTTCATTTGGAATTACACACCAAAGGTTCAATATGATAGGTTGTGGGATGATATTACAATACAATGTCGTGGATTAGTCACCAACTCAAAAGGTGAGATAATTGCTAGACCATTTAAGAAATTCTTTAACTACGAAGAATATAAACCAGAAGATATTCCAAACGAAGAGTACGTTGTTTACGAAAAAATGGATGGATCATTGGGTATTCTTTTTTATTATGAAGAAGAATTAACTGATGAGCGAAGATATAATATCTGGTTTAACAACAATTACGAAACAGGTATGGAAAGATTTTTTGATCCAAAGAATTTACCTGACTTTGATAACGCCTACTATCTACCAACCCCCAAAAAAATGGGCGAATGGATATTAGCAACTCGCGGGTCTTTTGCATCACCACAAGCTATTAAAGGAAAAGAAATATTAGATAAAAAACATGATATTAGCGCAATAAGAAAAGATAATACATATTTGTTTGAAATTATTTACCCCGAAAATAGAATTGTCGTTGATTATGGTGATGAAGAAAAATTAGTGGTTCTTGGTGCTATTCATACCGAAACGGGTGATGAGATACCAGACAGTAGTTTATTCTGGTTACAAGATTGTGGGTTTGAAATTGTTACAACATACAAAACTTGGGGCGAAACATATGACTTACTAAAGGAAGAAATATCTAAAGACAAAGAAGGTTATGTTATTCGTTTTAAAAGTGGTTTTCGTATGAAAATCAAAGGAGAAGAATATGTTAGATTACATAGAATTTTAACCAACATCTCAAATAGGGACATATGGGAATATTTG
>Ga0078894_10003975_pt1 | contig 11257 bp, 12 predicted proteins | sample LauGreSu1BDMLBSD_2_FD_67506 | JGI IMG/M metagenome (GOLD analysis project Ga0078894, IMG submission 67506) | Freshwater lake microbial communities from Lake Michigan, USA - Su13.BD.MLB.SD (version 4) (version 4) | ecosystem: Environmental > Aquatic > Freshwater > Lake | place: Lake Michigan... | reverse complement strand
CCCTAAGAAGGTAAACGACCTCATCCGTCAGGAGGCGGCCGCTCGTAAGGGGGCATAAAGCCCACGATATCGCGCTCCGAGCGTTCCCTGCGCTTTATCGCCAAGGTACCAGCTCGGAGCGCTTTTTTTCTACCGTATGGTCGACCAACTTGAACCGATTCCTGTCGCAATAGATACCGATACGGTAGCCTTTTATCTTGAGGTTCCACGTAGCCACGTAGTACTAATTACAGTGTTTTTTGAGCTCTACGATGGTGTTGGCACCGTGCGAACACTAGACAAGGAAGGCGCTGTAGTATGCGTGCTCACGACCCCCTCTCAAGTTCAGGACTGTATCGGTGTCCTAAAGGCGATTCGGGAACATGTCGCGTGGGTACCGTGCTCCGAGCCCCCTGCCGGAGCCTGATAAGGCCACCGTTTACTCTCAGGAGTGCGTTTCATGATTAAATTTATCCACCGCAATCAACAGTTCGTCAGCATTGTGTTTCTTTTCATCGCCGCGTGCTTCGCGGTCAGCGGTGTCGGTCTGGACATCCTTCATGGTGGTGCCTCAAAGGATCGAGGCGCTGGAGAGGTGAACGGACAGAAGCTCACCGCCGAGGATGTCGCTCGCTCCGAGCGGAGCATCGAATCCCGATATCGACAGATGTTCGGTGATCAGTACGCGAAGTTCGCGGGCTCCTTAAATTTAAACATACGCCAACAAGCTATCGATACCCTTGTTGACCGCACCATTCTCGACCAACAAGCTGAGAAACAAGGCTTCACCGCGTCCAACGAGGCGGTACAGCAGTACATCCTCAACAATGTATTCAAGGGAAAGGACGGGGCGACCGAGTACTCTCCCGCCGCCTACCGCAACCTTCTCCAAAGTATCGGTATGTCAGCGCCTAAATTCGAGCGTGAGATCAAAGATGAGATCGCCCGTACGACCCTCGTAAATATCCTGCGCGACGCGGCGGTCCCCTCCGCGAAGGACGCCGAAAATCTTTTGAAGCGACAAAAGACTAAGTACTCAGTGGTTGCGGTGACAGTTCCGTTCGACCCAGCCAACGTGCCAGCACCATCGGAAACGGATCTTAAGAAGTACTATGAGAGCCACGCCACTGAGTATGAGAAGCCTGCTCAGGTGAGCTACTCCTATGTCGTGCTCGAGCCAGCTGAGTTTGAGAAGGAGGTGAACGTAACGCCTCAAGATATCGAGTTCTACTACACAGAGAATGCCTCGAAGTACCAAACCCCCGAGCAAACCAAGGTTCGCTCGATCAAGCTTCTCTACCCTAAAGAGAGCGATCCAAAAAAGATGGCCGAGGTTCGTGAAAAGGCGACCGCCGCTCGCAATGAGGCTATCTCCGGGGCTAAGTTCGAGGATCTCGTGATCAAATATTCCGATGATCTTCCAACCAAATTCACGGGAGGAGACCTGGGATGGCTCAAGAAGGGAGACAAGAGCGCGGCGTTCGATCAAGCGGTCGCGAAGACATCAACCGGAAGCGTGTCCGACTTGATAGAGACCGACTACGGATTCGAGATCATCAAGGTAGAGGAGAAGAAAGCGGTCCAATCACGCCCTCTTGATGAAGTTCGCGGAGAGATCGAGAAGGAGCTTCGCTCTCGTGAGGCTCCCGCCTATGCCGCGAATCGAGCTCGTGAAGTAATCCTTCAGACCAAGAGAGATGGAAAGAACTTGGGAGACGCGCTTCCTGCCGGAGCCACACTCAAAGAGACAACCGGGCACCTGCCACAAAACAAGGATCCACAACCATCTCTCGCCGGACTAACGCAAAACGTATTCATGATTCCTACCTCTGAACGGCTTCAACCAACGTTGATTGAGCTTGGAGACACCACGGTGCTCGTTCAAGTGAAGGAATTTAAGGAGCCAACAACGCCTACCTTTGAGGAGGTGAAGGAGCAAGTGGTTACAGCGGTCAAGGCTGATGAGGCTCGCAAGCTCGCCGAGACACGAGCGAATGATATACTTAGAGCGGCGCAAGCTAATCCAGCGACATTCGCTTCTGAGGCTCAAACCCGAGCGGCAAAAGTTGTTGGTCCGTTCGAAATATCGCGAGAGCAGTCGTCATCCGATACATTTCCAACAATGACCGCTCAGATGCGCTCAGCGGTGCTCTCAACCGAGAAGCCCCAGGAGGTTGTCGGTCGAGTATTCCCGGGCACGAAAGATTTTACACTTCTCAAAGTTGAGGAGATCAAAGCCCCTAACCTCACCGATCCAAAGAACGTCGCTGAGCTAACGAAGTATCGCTCGCAAGCTACTCAAGAGGTCGCGAACAACATGATCACCTCAACCCTGGAGCTGCTCAAGAGTCGCTCTCAGATCGAGCTCGACCCATCGTTGATTGCGGCGCAGTAGAGCTCTGAAAGAGGGCAGCGAGACCAGTTTTGAAGCTCGCGGCGCATGATTCATACGCTGTAGATTGCGGCTGGGATAAAACGCCTTACCTGGGGTCTAACCGAACACTCTTGCCAAGCTCATAGCTCTCGGAATCTGGTTCGCCGACCATGCTTGTAAGTATCGGGTATCTAAGGAGAACAACCTGCCCTTACCACCGAGGCACAAGAAATTCCTCAATTAGGTCACAGCCCTTAGCCTTCTACGCATAACCCTTATACCTACCCCCTTGGGGAGGGCGCTGTATCGGGGACGCCGATAAAACGCCAGCAGGGATCAGAGTGTTTCACAAAGTTTCCGCAAAAGACGAAGTTTACAGTAAACTGGTAGATACTATGAGAACAAATCGATACAAATTCATGGTAGCAAGCGTAGTCGCCGCGATGTTCTTCACATCCGTCATTTCGCGTAGCGTGTATACCATCAGAAACTTCTCCCTTGTTAAGGAAGCGCAGGCGCAAATGGGCCGCGGAATCATGGGGAACATCATGCCGATTATGATGCTCATGATGCTCATGAACATGATGCAACAGAACAAAGGTAATAACTTGCAACGTGAACAGTCGAACGCCGTTAAGAACGCGAATACAAACTTAATGAATGCTGATACGCAACCAAACGGAGGGGGAGCTAATCCACTCACGAATTCGCTGACCAATCCTTCAATTAATCCGGTAACAAACCCGGGCACAAATCCGAGTACAAATCCGGTAACCAACCCGAACACGGATCCGCTTGGAATATTCCGGCTGAAGTAAAAGGTGCCTTGATGCCCGTCTCGCTAAGTGGTACGAGCACCGCACACACCGTGTCGCTCACACAGGTAGAGCGGCCCGGAACCTCATGGTAAACGGCATGAAGCGAACACATACAACACTTCTACTTCTCGTAACGATGTTGAGCGTAGTAAACCACGCATCAGCCTTCGATAAGGCGATCGTGGAACAGTTCAGCAGCCAGGTCTCGGATCTCGTATGCTCTGACGGTGGCAAATGGCTTACCTGCTACGGTGAGCGGGCAGATAACTGCAAGACGATCGCGGATTCATTGGTGAGCCCATGCGCCAACGAGATCTTTATTCCAATGAAGGAACAGCTCTCGTATAACCAAGGTGTACAAGCGGCCAACCGCTTAATGGGGTGTTTTAATGAACGATTCGAACAATCCTATGGAGCCAAAAAGCTCTCAACTCCTGAATGTGCTGAGCCAGCGAAACATCTTCGGTAATCTTTTATGGTAGCTCGACGTTTTCAGAAGGTCCCGTGTCTTACCGACTTTCATCGCGTTCTTATCGCGGGACTCGTTTGTTCAACGCTCGCCGCAGAGGCCCAAAATCAACCTGAATTGCCCTCCCTTGGGGTCTTTCGTGAGGCAAATAAACCACCGAGCAATCCACCCCCACAACAAAACTCTCAACCCCAAGCACAGCAGCCTGTAGACGCGCCGTTGGGCGATCCCCAATGGCAGCCTAAGAATCCCGCCGTAAGCGCCCCTCAAGGGAACGCGCCGCAGGCCCCTTCGATGCAGGCTCCATCTGTACCAGTGAACAACAGCGGTAAGCCGACCGGCGAATGGGGAGCAAACGTTCAACCCTCCAATGATTTCAAACCACCTCCACGCTCGATGGGCGCAGCAGGCGCTCACAACATTCCCGAGCCTCCACCACAGGAACCACCTGAAAACTCAACTGGAGGGGGTCTCGGCTCAATCGGCGGCATTATACCGGATTTCGCTTCGAGGGGTGGATTCGGTGGAGCAGGTGGACTCGCAGGAGGGCTCGCAGGAGGGCTCGGTGGCGGAGGGCTACAGGGAGGCGCTCTTGGCGGCGCGCTCCTCGGGGGAGGAATACAGAGCCTCTTCTCAGGGCTCACCCCACAATCAATCATGCAGATCGGTGTAGGGGCTGGAATGTTGTTATCTCAGAATCAACAGCAACAACCACAGGGTCCGAGCTCGCAGAATAATCCAACGCCTACCCCATCACCAACGACACGGCCGTAATTGAATAGGCGGAGACACAGATAAAGGGGCGCTCTATGAAGAGATTCTTGAAGGTAGTTCTAGTGGCACTAGCGGGCTTTATCTGCGCGCCGGGACACGCGACCGCAAGCGACGAGATCGTCAGCGCGTTCCGCGCACAGATAGCCCAGGCCATGTGCGCTGATGGTGGCGCATGGCTCGACGCCTATAAAACGCAACGAGATCAGTGTTCGCAAATTAGCCAATCCGTTCTTGCTCCGTGCATGACCAAGGCTCTTGAGGGTCGAACCGTTCCGCTCAAAGGCGAGGCGGAGCTTCAACAACTCTCAGAGAATCTCTACGCGTGCATGAAGGAAGCGTTTTTGGCGCGATACGGGAGCAACGCGAAGTAAGAACGATAGATTCTACCGCCGCTGCGGCCTCGTGGGCGCCTTCCCGAGGAATTTATCAGGGTAGAGCTTCTCCTCAACGAAGCGATGCATTACCCCTTTTCCTGCGGGGTTCGAGGAATAATTTTTGAGGGCGTTAACGCCGGTATCTATGTAATCCGCCTGCGCCGTCGAGCGCATGCGATACGGAACGCAGGGAACGCGATAGACGCTCATGCGCACCATGGTCGCTTTACTCTCGTTCGGACCGTACGGAATAAGGTCGGCCTTAGGTCCGTACACCTCACTACTATCCATGGGCACGAGATCCTCGCGTACAAAGAGTCGATCCACATACGTCACTGAATCATCCGCACCTGGATCACGTTCTATCCTCTTCGTTTCATTCTTATCGCACGATGTCGGGCGCTCATACGGCTCAGGAGACCATATCGGAGCCGGTGCGTTGGGTGATTCGGAGTCAGTCGCATCAGGAGTTCTGGGTTGAAACACCACCTGCGCGGGATCGGGAAAAGCGATGCCGTCCTGCCCCTTAACATGTGAAAGCGGATGCTCAAGATCCTGCGCTATGAGATCTGAATCCCACGCCAACTCATCCTTCATTTGAGAGGCTCGGACCATATCCTCTCTGAATGTTTTGATGATTTGGGATACCTCATCGTCCGAAATCTGTGCTCCACTGTTTCGCGCTATAGCTATTTGGTTCAGGATGTCCGCTTCCGTCACTTGCGCCAGCGCGGTCGAGGTATGGGCTATTCCACACATGACACACCAACAAAGAAGCGATCGAATCATGCGCCACATGGGTTAAAACCCCTCCACGGACGTTGTCGGGCCCTTATCGCTTACCTGCTTCGATGAATACTCACCGAATTCATTGAAAAAGGAATGGATGTCGATAATCCCCTCAACGATATGCATGCCCTGTTTCGTTTGAATGATCCAGGCGGGCGATACGGTGACATGCGCGGCGTATGGTGGCTCCGCGGCGGCTAACAGCTTAATGTTTCGCCTCGCCAGCTCACCCTCCATCTCCGGCGTTACGTTCTTATAGTCACCGATGTGACTGACAGAGGTGATGAAGGCCGTCTTTCCATCATTCAACACGAATACCTCGTCGAACACCTTGGCTAGGTGTTCCTTATCCGCGGAGCTGACATGCACCGATATGATTACTCCTCTCTTTTTTGCGACTGAGGTTGCTTGCCTTTGAGAATTCGACGCGCTCATCTGTTGGGCTGATGTCGGCCCCTTTCGAATCGAGTCCTTGGCTACTGGGATATTTGATCTGCCCTCAGCCCCGGGCGCTATCGCGTAGTCTTTCTTGAAGAAACCCTTGGGAGCGGTGTCTTGAGCCATCGCTACCAACGGAAGAAAGCTACCCGCTAAGAAGACGTAGAGCCACTGTTCCATCATCGTCTCGGTTCTCTCAAGCTAACGCGCACTCGCATCGAAAATCCTTACCCAGGAAGAGGCTCTCTACTCCTACGGCCGGCCACCAAAGTTCTCTTCACGACAATACATATTCACATTTTGAATGAGCCACTGATTATGTGTATCTTCGGGCTGAGGTCGCCAACGCTTATATCCTTTCGGGCAGGTGGCGAAGATTCGAAAGGGCGCCGCGTAGTTTTGTGATTCCTCATCCAATCCGCGAGCGGCGATCTTCGCCGCTGATTGTTGATCCTTGCCCCACTCCTCACGATACCGATTGATGCCGCCCTTCGGATCTCCCGCCTCTACCTTCTCTTGGTCGAACGCCTTATTGGTTGCATCGCTTATATAAAGCCGATCCGATTTAGAACCCGCAAAGCGATAATTCTCCCCAGCAACCGAGGGGCAAGGCTTCCCTAACTCATTTGTCCCACCCCCCCCAAATCGAGTTCCAATGAAGGTCTGTAAGTTGTACGGCATCGCCTTGGAATAGGGTTGTGGCTCGAACCGTTTGTAGTATGACTTGTTGCCCCGGGTCATTGTTGGAGCGACTCCACCAGCGATAAGGAATCCCAGAGCGTGGTCGGTAATAGCGGTGCGTCGTTCGACGGCCGCGTGTCGATACAGCTCAACGGGAACCATGCTTCCGTTGAGCTTCCCGCCATCAAGGCAGGTGTAGCCAACCGATTGTTGAGAATGAAAAGCGCCGGGGCTTTGCAAAGCGGCACGTCCCAAACCTGTGATGAACATATTTACGTTTGTGAGATTCATCTTCTGGCAGTACATCGGGTCAACTTGCCACGCCCGCATACCGACCGAGAGATCCGTTGGTGTCCCATCGAGATTGCGTAGTCCATTGCTGTTATCCGGATTGGTCATCAGCTCTACCCCTTGAGGGCAGTAATTCGACCATACCGGGATGTTATCGAGACTGTCGAGCTTTTCTCCCCCTCCGAACTGCAGCAGGTCGTCATCCGGATTCATCAACTTATCGAACTGCTTCGGATGCATGCAGAATCGCTGAGCCGTCTTCTGCCGTTGTTGGGGATCCATCGCTGCGAGATTAACGCGCAAGGTAAGCCCCTCACTCTGGAGACTATCGGTAAAACGGAGCTTCTGATCTTTGGGACGCACACCCTGAATTGAGTCCTGCACCTTCTGTTGGATATTCCCCGACGGCGCTCCTCCGACTGCTTGAAGATTGCGGTTAATAGCGCCAGTAACCCACTGCTGCGCCCCCTCCATTATCTTATCGGATTCTTGCAAACACGTCCGAACCTTTTCCTTATCCACTATCATCGAGGTAGTTCGATCGTTCTCCCACCCAAGAGCGAGGGTCGGATAGTAGTACTCCCACAAGCCCGCCCATCCATCGCCGTCAGGGTGCATCGCGGCGATGTATTCGGAGGAGGCTTCCTCTTCACCCTCTCGAACACAGCACATCTTAAAGTTAGAGGTTTGATTGAGAGCTAGATATTTCGTGGTCGCCCGTGAATCGCAGCTAACCCACGGCCTATGACTTTTTTTACCACCGTCCGTAGGGATTTGATCTTCGTGCCATCTGCATCCCGGTCGACCACCCATCCCAAGCAACACGCTCGGCTCAGGGCAAGCCGCTTCAATCATTCCGTTGCCGTTTCTGCAGAGATGTCGAATGAAGCTAGAAGGCGCCGTTCTTCCCCTAACCCCCGACTCAAGATCTCGGTTCTTCTGATTTCCAGAAATATCTCGAAGATGTGGGCTGTACCACTCGTCGGCCTTTCCATCGCTTTCTCCTTCAATCAGGATCTTTTCGAAGAGCTTCTTCATGTTCAGCTTGACGTCATCCCTGTTTTTCACCTTCTCACCGCCTCGGTACTTATTTGGGATCTCCCGGCTGAGCCTCTCCTGGACGAGCTTCTGAGAGGCGGCATTTCCGTCGGGATTCTGAGCACGCGAAAGAGGGGCATGCGACACGAACAGGGCGCTGACGCAGAGGGAAACGATCGCCAGCGCATGGCGCGATTTGGAGCGACACGACCCTCGTGAGCGAGAGTAGCTCAGTGAGTAGCACGCTTTCTGTGTTCTGATTGGGGACCCCACTCTTTCCTCCGAGGATGTAGTCGGCATGCACAAGATCCACTTAACGATCTGAGACCTTACACGAACACTCTCCCTGTTATGCGAGTTCTTCGTAAGAGTGTGCTCAGTTTCAACTATAGTAACGACCTGCGAAAGGTTCTGAAAGGCAGAACAGGATACCATGGCACATCTCTTACCAAAACGCGGTTAGAGCGATGAGAGGGTCGTGTTGGGGTTGCTATTAGTACCCCAGTTCGCCCCGATTATCGGTCTTGGTCCCCGGAGGATTAACGAGCTGCATCTCGCTCTCGAGGTGAGGGGGCAGCGGTTGCAAAGGAAAAGCCTCCTTGCCGACCGCATAGCACTCGTCGGTGAGCTTCATCTTTCGTGAATACTTCTGGTTAAACTGGAACCAAAAACAGGAGTGGAAGGCGGTGGCCGGCTGCTTGAGAGAGCCCCTCGCTGCCTGAGTCTTTTCGTAACACGTGTCAACTAACGGACGCATCGTTGCTTCGCATTCGGACGCTTCAACATCGATACAGGTAGCGAGCTTCCCATCTTGTCCGCAGAACAACTTCACAACGGCGCTTTTGTCATTCTCAAGGGGATCTTGTCCCTCCTCAGCGTCGGCGAAGCGGGTGCTTACCGCTACCACGCACATACAGGTGATGACGGCGCTGAATACTAATGTGTAGAGTCTCTCCCCTTTCATACCTTTCCTATCTCTTAAGCTCCTTCACATAGCCGAAGCTCAGAACAATCCCTCTCGTTTTACTTCCCACTCAGCAGTTCCCGACTTCTTGGTCGATCCTTGCTCATCATCGAAAATCCCACCCTCAATTCGATGCGTAACATCGGCGCTCGTTTCCTGTGCGGTGCCGGCTTGTGGCGACACAATAGCCGCGTCAGATATCACCGTCGAGGACTTTGATGAGGAAGCCTGAGTGGCTGTGTTCCGTGTTGGCTCCGGTGACGGAGTCGGGGTCGGCGTTGGGGTTGGGGTTGGAATGACGACCTCGTTAGAGGCGGGTTCTCCGTCTACCGCAGATTGCGGGCTAGTTTGATTCTGACCGCCATTTAACATCTGCATAATAGCCAACATCATCGCCATGTCCATCGAGCCACTGCCACCGCCACCGAAGATACCGCCACCAGGGTTAACGAGAGAGGTATTTGCGCCGTTGAGCGGACACCCGTCCCGAGCGTACTGCGGATCCATCGACTCCCCTGGATCAGGAAATGCCGTTCCCCTCCGAGTATCAGGGTTATCTGCGATGAATATACCGGAACTTTGGGGTGTAAAATCACATTCGAACGACTGACCATTCTTCCCGACATACTGCGCGGAAGCGTGGCGGTCCATGTCCGATCGGTTTCCTTTAAGGCTGCCGTGCTCCTCCGTACACTCATCATTAAACATACACGCCACATGCGCGTTTCCTGTCGTGCAATCGTTCCAATTGCGTTGATAAGTACGTTCCATTACGTCAGGGGTACCATTCCCATCATTATCCGCGTATCCTCGTCTGATTGCATTCTTGTATGCGATACGACGAACATCATCGCAATTCTTTATGGGCTGGCGTGTCTCAGGCGGGCACTCATTCTCCTTATTGTGATCGCCCTCCCCCTCGGAGGAGTTCTGCGCGAGCCCAGTTGACGCGACTACCAGATTCAACGCTACGATTACCGCAAACCGAACGCTCACACGAGTTATGGCGGAATGGCGCGCAGCCTGTACGTTGCGCGAAAGTGGTACCCCAAAAAGCATGCGACTATTCCCCCTAGTCATTAACCAAACCGTCATTGTCACGCCCAATACACGCGGAGGGCTATAAGAGAGTCCCTCTATACGTGAGGTTATGTGCTAAAGTACGGAGGGTGTGACTTATGGGGGGACTTCGTAACGATCCATCTCCAACAAATCGTAACTAGCTGATATCCAATGCTAAAAACGAGTGCTTCAGCGCCGCTCGTGCGCCGAGATCCTATTCTCACCAGCTCTCAGCGGCTCCCCGCTGAAACGAGATCGAGTGCCGCCCCAAAGTGACCTGCGCGACCGGTACATCGCTCCGCTCCGCGTAGAGAAGAAGTGCCGCGAGGGCGCGCATATCCAAACAGTGCCCGTTCAGGCGGAGCTCCCCATGAGGAGTGAGCGATCGCAGGGCATTCTCTATCACCTTCCACGACCGTGACGCCCTTGTTCCTGGCGGAGAAACGACCGCGAGAAAGTCGTCAGCTTTCTCTACGGGAATACTTTGCGGCCCACCATTAAAGATATCCCTCGCGATGTATGAAACCTCAAGGAGTCGCTCAGCGGGTATCTGATAGCGATCCGCCAAGGCTTCCCCGGCTGTCCACGAAAGCGCCATACCCAACGCCTCCGGTATCAAGATGTAGCGATACCGATCCCGTTCCACCGGCCAATCGTTCAGCATCGAAAATTGCAGTGCACGCACTCCAAGATCATTCGGATACTCACGCACGTCGATGTCCGCGGCGGTAATCCGATCGGGATGAACCCGGCACTGGTTGATAAGATATCGCTCGATATCTCCGAGTCCGGCGCCGACAACCAAGATGTTATCGCCTCCATGAAGATTTTGAATCAGCTCGCGCGTCAGTAATCCACCCTCTGCATGATGAAGGGGTGAGAAGTACACCCATCGCATGGGGTTTTCCTCTCCTCGGCTCTTCAGATGTTGATCGTGATTATCGAGCAACGCTGGATACATGACGCGTTGGGCGAGACTCACATCCGCCAGAAACAACGGGTCGATAGCAGCTTGAGCCACCTCTAAGGAGGGTCTCGCTTTAGGAGTAGAGGGGGAGCCTGGCGTCATGGTGGCATTACACCGTATTCACCGGTCTAAAAGAAGGGGAGCGGCTACATGCGCTGTGCGTTGCCTCTGAAAACGACTTATAGCGACTCGAATCGACTGGCCACGCAAGCCCTACCCTGGCAGGCTCTGCATCAATT
>Ga0078894_10003973_pt1 | contig 11257 bp, 4 predicted proteins | sample LauGreSu1BDMLBSD_2_FD_67506 | JGI IMG/M metagenome (GOLD analysis project Ga0078894, IMG submission 67506) | Freshwater lake microbial communities from Lake Michigan, USA - Su13.BD.MLB.SD (version 4) (version 4) | ecosystem: Environmental > Aquatic > Freshwater > Lake | place: Lake Michigan, USA... | reverse complement strand
GTCCTAAAATCAATTTTTAATTCAGGTTCAAACAATATTCCAATATTTGACACAGCTGTGTCAAATATTGGAATATTGTTTGAACCTGAATTAAAAATTGATTTTAGGACCTTTCTAAACAAGTATTCAAATAATAATTTGCTTTTTGTAAAATGGGATGGAGAAATAGAAAACGGTAAACTCTACTTCTTAACAAAACAAAACGGAATTGAAATTAATATTAACGAATTAAGCCACATCTCGATATGAAATACAAAGAACTTTTAAATTTTGAACCAATCACCGAAGTTGTAAAATTTAGTAGAACTAGTGAATCTGACTATCAGAATTCTCTCGTAAAAACCTTCGTGTTTTCAGACACATTCAAAAACCATTTGATTCCATTGATTGTAAGAAATTTAGACTTCAATCAAAGTGGTGAAACTTTTGGTATTCAAGTAGTCGGTAATTACGGAACTGGTAAATCGCATTTAATGTCATTAGTTTCATTAATTGCTGAAAATGAAAATCTAAATGATTTGTTGAATGACGAAAAGCCCAAAAAGGATTTAAAGGCAATAGCCGGTAAGTTTAAAGTATTGAGATTTGAATTGGGCAATACTGAAAGTCTTTGGGAAGTTGTTACCTATCAAATAGAAAATCACCTAAGTGGATTAGGAATTAAATTTTCCTTTGATGGTCATGGGCCTAAGCCTTATTACGACAAGCTTCAGCTGATGATGGCTGAGTTCGAAGAAAAGTTTCCTGATAAGGGATTCCTAATTGTTATTGACGAAATGCTGGCTTATTTAAAAGGAAGAAGCACTCCGGATAAACTTAATCAAGATTTACAAGTGCTTCAAGCACTAGGTCAGGCTTGTGATTCTTCAAAATTCAAGTTCATTTTTGGAGTACAAGAAATGATTTATCATTCCTCCGAATTTCAGTTCGCAGCAGATATGCTTCAAAAGGTAAATGACAGATATAAAGATATTATGATTACCAAAGAAGATGTTGCTTTCATTGTAAAGAACAGATTGCTTAGAAAAGATGAACATCAAAAACAAAAAATAAAAAACCATCTTGATCCTTTCCTTAGTTTCTTTTCAGACATGCATGGAAGAACTACCGATTACGTTGAACTTTTCCCGGTACATCCAACCTACTTTGAAAATTTTGAAAAAATTAGAATTGGAAAAAGTCAAAGAGAGATTCTTAAAACTTTATCGAATCAGTTTTCGGAAATTTTAGATTTAGAAGTTCCAAATGACAATCCAGGTCTTTTAACATATGATAAATACTGGGAAGACATCCAAAAAAGTCAGGATTTAATGGCAATTCCTGATGTTAGGAAGGTTAAGGAAATTACTGAGACAATTAATGATAAAATCGAGACTTACTTCACAGGTGTTAGAGCTTCTAAAAAATCTATTGCAAAGCGCATAACAAATGCATGCGCGATCAAATTATTGCAACATGAACTTCAAAAACAAAATGGAACAAATAGTGAACATTTAGTTGATGATCTATGTCTGACAGACAAATTAGCAACAGATAGAGACTTTCTAATTGATATCATTGATTCCGCTGCTCAACAAATAATTACAGCTACATCTGGACAATATTTTGATAAGAACACAGAAAATGCAGAATATCATTTGAGAGTTGAGGGGGGAATAAATTTTGATCAAAAGATAAAGGATTATGCGGCAACAATGTCTGATGCTCAGAAAGATGAATACTTCTTTAAATTTCTTGAGGTTAATTTGCCATTAGACCATGATACATATCGAACTGGTTTCAGAATATGGGAACATGCTATTGATTGGAAATCTCATAAAACTTATCGAGATGGTTACATTTTCTTTGGTAATCCAAATGAAAAATCTACAACTCATCCGAGACAACATTTTTACATGTATTTTATGCCCATTTTTGATGATTCAAAAAAATTAAGAAATCATGAAGAGGATGAGGTGTATTTTATTTTTGATGATTCGTCAAAAGAATTTAAGGATGCTGTAAAGCTATACGGAGCTTCATTAGCTTTGGAGGTAAGAGCTGACTCTTCACAAAAAACAATCTATCGTCAGAAGATAGATGAAATGAATAAAAAAGCAAGAGCTTTATTCGATCATGAATACGTACAAATAACTAAGGTTGACTACAAAGGAAAAGAATTGCCTTTAAGTGGATATCCATTGCCAGGTGCTGGCTTTACAAAAGAGCAAATATTTTCAAATGTGGCTTCAATTATTTTTGAACCATGGTTTGACGATGAACGTCCTAACTATCCAAAGTTTACACAATTAAACGCATCTGTTGCAAAAGATAATTTTGATAGATTAGTCAAGCAAGCACTTTTGAAAATTGCCAATCCTGATCAAGCCAACCGAGATGGTGAGGGCATATTATCAGGCTTAGGTCTATGGGTGCCAGGAATGTTAGATTTTAGCCATTCACCTTATGCAAAGAGTTTACTTGAAACTTTAAAAGCTAAGGGTGAAGGAATGGTGTTAAATCGAGATGAAATAATCGAATTTGTCGACAAAAGTGATAATCTGTGGTTATCTGGAGATTTTAAAATTGAAGCAGAACTAGAGTTTGTGGTTATGGCAACCTTGGCAGCTTTGGGTGAAATTGAAATCACTTTAAACTCAGGTAAATCAATAAATTCTTCTAATCTGAATGAGCTGAAAGATCTTCAAAAACAAGACTTCTACACATTCACTCACATTAAACAACCCAAAGGATTAAACTTAGCGGCATTGAAGGTTATGTTCGTTGGAATGCTTGGCAGAGATTTAAGCAACCAGTTAAAGGATAATTCAACCTATACTAATTTGGTAAGTGTAGCAAATGAATGGGCTAAGCGTACTGTAACTCTTCTTAACAAAATTCAAGGGGGATTTATTTTACAAGGTATTGAAATTATTTCTACTGAGGATGCTTCAAAATATAGAAGAGATTTTACCGCATTTTCTGGCTTTTGTGATAAGCTCACCAATTTTACTTCAGAAGCAAAAATTAAAAATTTCTCATTTTCTGTTGATGATTTAAACAGAATAATTCCAACAAAAAATGAAGTTGAAAAGGTTGAGAATAAATTAGCTGAAGTTGCCTTGTTGCAAATTGATATTTCTTACTTACAACAATGTAAACAATATATTACGAATCCCACCTTCAAAGATGAAATTACTAGTTCGATCAATCTTTTAGGTACAATACTTTCAACTAATAATTCTACAAAATTGGAAGCATATAAAGCTGAACTTAGCAGTTATAAAGAGCGATATGCCGATTGGTATTTGACTATGTATTTGAAATATCGTATCAGTGAAAATGAAAATACTCAGAAATATGCTCTTTTAGATTCCGATAATAAAGCAATTTGTGATATACTAAAAGAAGCTGATTTTTTATCAACTGGACAATTTGCTCAGTGGTTAGATAAGTTAAACAAATTGCAGCCTGCTGATAGTAAGGTCAATAAAGCACTTATTTTAACGGCACCTTACCAGGATTTCAATCCAATTGATTTTGAAGGGACACAATCTATTTCTGTCGAGCAATTAAAAAAAGATTTAAATAGTTTGTTGGAGCAATGGAATAATACTTTGAAAGATACACTAGATGATCCAATGGTTAAGAAAAAAATAGATCTTTTAGACCAAAAACTTCAAAAGTTACTTTCTGATTTTAAAGCTAATAATATTTCCTTATCACGAGATAATGCCTTAAGTATCCGAAACGCAATTATTGATTTGCACAAAGGCTTAGAAAAAGTTGAAGTAAGTATTGAGTCTATGAAGACTTCATTTAACAAACCTCTTACTCCTGATGAGGCCATTGAAGCATTTAGAAACTACATTGATTTTTTGTCTAAAGGCAAAGAACGTGACAAGATTAGAATCATTTTAAAATAAAAAATAGCATGGCTAGTAACAATACAGAAAATAATATAGTTGTTCTCGGTAAAACCTTTAACAATGATGAAGAGCGTAAAACATACTTTAAAGAGGAATTAAGAAAAAAACTTCCTGAATTAAAAAAAGTAGAAGGTTTTCCAAATGGAGAAGATGAGGATATCTTGAATCTTTCAGATCCGCCATATTATACTGCATGTCCAAATCCATGGCTAAATGATTTTATTTCTGAATGGGAAAATAAAAAAAAGGAATTAGTAGTATCGGGAAAACGAATTTCTGATTTCGTGGTTAATGAACCATATGCTTCTGATGTGAGTGAAGGAAAGAAAAATCCAATTTATGGAGGTCATAGTTATCATACAAAAGTACCTCACCCGGCAATCATGAAATATATTCTTCATTATACGCAGCCTGGAGATATAATTTTCGATGGATTTGCAGGAACGTGTATGACAACAGTGGCAAGTAATCATTGCGAAAAAACAGAATCAAAATTAGAACTTAAGTTAGAGTATGAGAACAAAGAAAAAATAAATTGGGGTAAACGATATTCAATTTCAGCAGATTTATCTCCAGTAGCAACATTCATCGGAAGTGTCTACAATAAAAATATTGAGACTGAATCTTTTTTAACTACAGCTTTGAATATTATTGATAAATTAAAAAAAGAATTTGGTTTTTTTTACAAAACAAAACATACTAACAATGTAGATTGTGAAATTAACTATGTGGTTTGGAGTGAAGTATTTAGTTGTCCAAATTGTTCGGCAGAAAATGATTTTTGGACATTAGCCGCTGATGAATCAGAAGGGAAAGTTGAATCAAATTTTAATTGTCCGACTTGCAATTCAAAAAACAATAAAAAAACAATGAATCGTGTCTACATTAGTGAATATGATTCTGTTTTAAATACTGCAATTAATAAATCTAAAAGAATTCCAGTTTACATTGAGTACTCATACTTGGGAAATGTGTATTATAAAAAGCCTGATAAAGATGATTTAACAATTTTAGAAGAATTAGATCTTTTAGATATCAAAGAATTTTTTCCGAGTGATAGATTACCAATTGGTTCAGAAGCTAGAAGAAATGAAAAAGTAGGTATTAAAAATGTTCATCATTTTTATTTAAAGCGATCATTATTTTTTTTATCAAAAATATTTTCCAACTGTAACAATAATGAATTAAAATTTCTTTTTACAGCATCAATTACTGGGTTATCACTTCAACAAAGATATAGACCGAAATCAGGGTTTCCAAACATGATTATGAGTGGAACCTTGTATATCGGCTCTTTAAATAGGGAGTGGAATGTACTTAATTGGGTTGAAGGAAAGTTGAAAGGCCTTATAAAAACCTTCAATTACAATAGTGTTGAAAAAGCAGGAGTTATAAGCAGTAATTCAGCTACTAAATGTCCAATAAATGAAAACAGTATAGACTACATCTTTACAGATCCTCCATTTGGTGCAAATCTATCCTATTCAGAATTAAACTTTATTTGGGAATCTTGGATTAAAGTATACACAAATACTACTAAAGAAGCAATTGAAAATCGAAGCCACTCAAAGGATACTTTTGTATACAATTCTTTAATGACTGAAGCTTTTAAAGAATTCTATAGAATTTTAAAACCCGGCAAGTGGATGACAGTTGAATTTTCAAATACAAGTGCAGCAATCTGGAATGGAATTCAAACTGCCTTACAAAATTCTGGATTTGTAATTTGTAATGTTTCTGCATTAGACAAACAACAAGGTAGTTTTAAAGCCGTAAATACAGTCACGGCAGTTCAACAAGATTTAGTAATTTCTTGCTATAAACTTTCATCAAATTTTGACATCAAATTTAATATTAATAAAAATACAGTAGTTGCTGTTTGGGACTTTGTAAATGAGCATTTGAATCATCTGCCAATACACTTAATCAAAGAAAATGCGACTTCAGCCATAATAGAAAGAACCCCAAAAATTCTGTATGATCGATTAATATCATTTTATGTTCAAAGAGGATTACCTGTTCCAATTGATGCAGGAAAATTTCAGCAAGGACTTCGTGAAAGATATATTGAAAGAGATGGGATGTTTTTCACAAACGAACAAGTCCAAGAATATGATACACAAAAGTCATCAGTTCCTAATTTTACGCAATTAAGTATTTTTGTAACTAGCGAGCAGGATAGTATATATTGGTTAAGAAATATCTTAGAAAAGAATAGAAAAACAGAGTCAGATCTACATCCTTTTTGGATGAAAGAGGTAGCTGGAAATATGCGCAAAGGAGATAAACTACCTGAAATGCGTTCAATATTAGAAGAAAATTTCCTTAAAGATGATGCTGGGAAATGGTATCTTCCTGATGCTGAAAATGAAGCAGACTTAGAAAAATTGCGTAATAAACGTTTATTGAAACAATTTGAAGTTTATAAAACTGAAGTATTAAAACCTAAATCCAAAATCAAAGAAGTTCGTGTTGAGGCATTACGTGCTGGTTTTAAGCAATGCTATCAAGACAAGGATTTTAATACTATTGTTACAATTGGAGATAGAATTCCTAATAACCTGCTCATGGAAGATGAAGTATTGTTGCAGTTTTATGATATAGCAAGTTCAAGGGTTTAAATAATAAATGAATGATTGTATCAAAAATAAATTCACAAATTACAGTAGACTATCTTCAAACGAAGCGGGAAAACCAATACTTCGAACGCAAAGGAATTGGTGAAAAAGACACGAAGCCAACTAAGATTGGAGATGAGTTAATTGGTATGCTCAATGCAGATGGTGGTGTTTTAGCTTTTGGTGTTTCCAACAGTGGCGAAATTCAGGACTTAAAAGGCTTGGGAGAACAGTTGAGTCATTACAGAAATTTATTAATTGATTTTATCGAGCCTCATGGAAATATCAAGCTCGAAGAAATTGAAATTAATGAAAACCTAATTTTTCTTTTCCATGTTGATCAAGACATTGAACGCATTTTTAGGCGTAAGGATAATGAGCAAATCTTCCTCCGAGTTGATGATAAAAACAGGCTTTTAGATAGAGATGCTGTAAGAGCTTTAGAGTATGATAAACAGATAAGAAAATTTGAAGATGAAGTTCAGCCTGATTTTGATGTTTCCGATTTAGATACCAAGTTAATTGAGGTGTATAAACAAAAATTAAATTATCAAGGTTCCTCACTTGATTTGCTAGTAAAAAGACATTTAGCAATAAAACTCAATGGAGAATACAAAATTAAAAAAGCTGGGATTTTACTTTTTGCAAAAGATCCAGAAAAATACATTACATCTGCTTCTTTAAGATATATTAAATATGAAGGCGTAGATGCTAATGTCGGAACAGAGCACAATGTGGTCAAAGATGAACGGTTTGAGAATAATATACCATGGATTATTGGCAATATAAAAAATTTCTTGAAAGCAACATTGAAAGATTACTATTTTCTTGATTTAGAATCAGGTCGTTTTAACAAAGTACCTGAATATCCTGAAGAAGCATGGCTTGAGGGGATTGTAAATGCACTTTGCCATCGTTCATATAATGTTCAAGGGAATGCCATATACATAAAGCATTTTGATGACAGAATTGAAATATCAAATAGCGGGCCTCTCCCTGCTCAAGTTAGCATTGAAAATATTAGAACTGAAAGATATTCTCGAAATCCACGAATTGCGAGAGTATTAGAAGATATGGGATTTGTTCGCCAGTTGAATGAAGGTGTATCTAGAATATATCAATCAATGGAAAAGTCTATGCTTTCTATACCAGAGTACATTGAAAAAAATGGAAATGTTTATTTAATTCTAAGAAATAAAATTAGTAATCATACTAAAACTATTCCAGATGCGATTCTAAAAACAGTACAATCTAATTGGAATAATTATAACGACACTCAGAAGAAAATCTTGGAATATTTATTTTACCATAACCAAGCGACATTGGCAGACTTAGTTGAAGTAACTGGCATTCATGAGAAAAATGTGAGGGTGTATGTAAATCAGTTTATAGATGAGACTAAAATTCTTGAAAGGTTAAGCGACAAACAAAGAGATAAATATGCCAAATATGCCTTTAGGAAACTCTAAGAACTGAATAAGGAATGTAGATTAGCATGTTACATCTATTTGAATATCAATACTTTAAGATTTTTAAGGAACATTAAGCGACCAATAAGGAACGTTAAAAAGTGCGATGCAATACAAAGGAAAAGCAATAGAAATCATTGGAGAAAATGAAGTTTTTGGGCAAAGAACTGCCTGGATCCGTTTGTTGGAAGATGATAAGTTTTTACAAGTTCCTTTTGAAGAACTAGAAAATCCTTCAAACAATTATACACTTCCGTATTTACGTTACATCTCGATTGCTGCAAAAATAAAAGATGAAGTGGCTCGCAAAAATATTCTAGCTCCTTATGAAAGCAGTTTAATTCCACTTCCACATCAAATATTGGTTTTAGAAAAGGTAATGCAATCGAACCAAAATCGTTTCATGTTGGCTGATGAGGTTGGAATGGGAAAAACCATTGAAACTGGTTTAATTCTGAAAGAGTTAAAAATTAGAGGCGATATCAAACGTATTTTGGTTATAGTGCCAAAATCATCAATGATGCAATGGCAAAGTGAATTAAAGGAACACTTTAATGAAGTATTTCATTTGTATGATTCAGAAATGATTACGAACATGGCTCGTACATTTTCTAATATCAATGCAGATGAAGAGTATAATTTTTGGACGCAGCACAATCAAATAATAGTCTCAACTGATGCTTTAAAGCCACTAGAAAAACGCCAAGGTTGGTCGCAAGAACGGGTTGATGAATATAATAAGTATAGAATGCTTTCTGTACTGGAAGCAGAATTTGATTTGGTTATTATAGATGAAGCCCATAAAATGGGCGGAGCTACATCTACAGTTTCGAGATACATACTAGCCCAGGAATTATGTAACACAGTAGCGAATGTACTATTATTAACCGCCACACCACATAGAGGAAAAGCAGATCATTTTAGAAGGATATTACAACTGCTAGACCCGGATGCTTTTGCGGGAGAAGGTCTTCCTCAAATTGATGAATTAGAGCCTTATGTGATAAGAACCGAAAAAAGGTTTGCATTAGATTACAACGGTAATAAATTATTTAATGAGAGAATAACGCAACGTTTTAATGTTTTCCTAGACATCAATAAGCACCATAAGCAAATTGCCTTGTATGATGAGGTAACTGAATATGTTCGGAAAGGATTTAACACAGCAAAAAAAACAAAGAATAATGCCACCGGCTTAATCATGATATTGTTTCAGAGATTGGTGAGTAGTTCTACTGCTGCAATATTATCAGCGATGCAAGGACGACTTGAACGATTGCGGAATGGAGAGGACACAGGAATTGAAAATTACACACATGAATTTGATCAATCAATTGATGATTTTGATGACAATTTTGATTTTGAAGAATTGATGCAAAGTGATACAAGTGGATTAATCGATGAAGAAGATTTACTATGTGATTTAATTGAAAAGGCAAAAGAGTGTTTACTTACTGAGACCGATGCAAAAGCGGAAGCACTTTTAATAAAGTACAAAGAACTTCAACAAATAGAAAATAATAAGGATTTAAAAATCATACTTTTTACAGAGTTTAGATCAACTCAAAAAATGCTTAAAACATTTCTCGAAACGAAAGGTTTTAAGGTTGCAATTATAAATGGCAGTCAAGACTTAGATGAGCGTAAAAAATCACTTTCTCAATTTAAAAATGATGTACAAATTTTAGTAGCAACTGATGCCGCAGGAGAATCATTGAACATGCAATTTTGCCATATTGTTATTAATTATGATTTGCCTTGGAATCCGATGATGATAGAACAAAGAATTGGAAGGGTTGATAGAATTGGACAAAAGAAAAAAGTGCAAGCCTTTAACATACTTACAAATAATAGTGTAGACTTGAGAGTTTATGAAGTAATTGAGGAAAAGCTAAATAATATTATTAATCAACTAGGCATAGACAAAACCTCTGATGTATTGGATTCTGCCATTGATTTAAAAAAGGTGAATGGACTTTATCTGCAAAGCTTATTAGATCCTGAAAAATTTGAATTCGCTGGTGAAAAATGGTTAAGTGAAATAAAAGGAAAATTAAGAGAATATAAGAGTACTGAAGGAATTCTTCCCAAGGTAGCTGAAATCGAAATTGATTATAAAAAAGCAACTGACATTAAGCATAGTCCCCTACCTGTTTGGTTAGAAGAATTGACCACGCAGTTTACTATTTTAAAAGGTGGTACTGTAACTAAAAATTTATTGGGTTATTCTGAAATAAAAATAGAGAATGATGTAAAAAGAATAACATTTGATTCAGAAGTTTCATTGAACAATCCAGGAATTGAACATATCACCTTACAACATGATTGGATCAGAAAAATACTAAACGATATAGCTGAATTCGATACTGAAAATGTTATACCGGTATTGACAAGTATAAGTGGCGATGAAACAAGTGGCTACTGGAGTTTATGGCAGATTTCAGCAAAGAATAAATTTGAAAACAAAGTTAGTTACCATTGTTTTTTTATTGCAAATAACGGAAAACAGTATTCTGCTTATGCAAATGATATTTGGCACAGGCTTATTTCAGGAGTTGCAGATTTTAAATTTGAGCAAACAAATTCAACAGTAGGAATAGCTAATGTCAATAAACAAATAAACGATTCTCTGTATCTTGTATTTCAGAATCTCGAAGCCGATGTATTGTCTAACATAAAAATAAAAAAGGCAAATCGAGCAAATGCGTATGAATATCAAAAGAACAGAATAAACAAAATTGGAATTGAAAATATTCGTGTTTCTAAGTTGGAAAAGTTGGAAAAGGAATACGAAAATTGGATAATGGAATTGGTATCAAATCAAAAAATAATACCAGGAATTAAACAACTTTTAACTATAAGAATCAATGGCTAACGGTATTATCCAAAGAGTAACACAATTATTCAAAAGCAGTAAATCAGGTGTATTATTAGTTGAGAATAATGACAAATATCTATATAGAGAAGACGTAATAAAAGAATTGAAAGATAATGGTGTGGATATTTTTATCGGTTCATCTTTTCAACAAAGAATACAATTTGAATTAAGAGAAGAAGATACAATTCTAGTATTAATATCTCAAGATAACTCATGTTATTTAGAGGACATCAAAGCAAAATCAATAGCAGTCGAATTTCATCTCGAATATTTCTTCAATTCTTATCATATCCCCTCGATAATCAATTTGGATATTAGTATTCTAGATAAACTTATCGAGACTAAACAAATCATTTCATTAAATAAGCAAGAGACATTAAAAGC
>Ga0078894_10003972_pt1 | contig 11258 bp, 11 predicted proteins | sample LauGreSu1BDMLBSD_2_FD_67506 | JGI IMG/M metagenome (GOLD analysis project Ga0078894, IMG submission 67506) | Freshwater lake microbial communities from Lake Michigan, USA - Su13.BD.MLB.SD (version 4) (version 4) | ecosystem: Environmental > Aquatic > Freshwater > Lake | place: Lake Michigan... | reverse complement strand
CCCCAAAACCCCAAAACCCCAAAACCCCAAAACCCCAAAACCCCTAATGAACTGAATTAAATTTAAAAATGATTGAACAGAATGAAACTCTTTCAGACATGGAGCTAGATGCCCCACCCAAAATTTCTTTTGAAGAATTAAGACATTTAGTTCTTAAAGACCCAAAAATGGCTCGCAACAGGATTGACTTGCTTAAAACACTGTACTACTACAGTAAAGATAGTAAGTTACCTAACTTGATTTCATAGCTAAAAAACATTCCCGTATTATTAAAGCCTTATTTTGGGCGCTGATTGTGCCTCTCCTTTAAGACAAAGATTCAAACAAAACTGCACTTTTTGGACTCAGGTCCCTTAACCAACTAATCAAGAATGAAAATTCGCATGGAGAAATTATCGGCTTCGGTAAGTCTAATCCAAAAAACACAAATTAATCTAAATTGATTAAAACCAAGACAGATGCTTCTTCAATGTCCCCAACAAAGTCCGAAATAGAACATAGGGACCTAGATGAAACGGAAAATATTAATTTTAGCAATAACCCAATCAAAATTATTGCTAAGAAACTGAAAGAAACTGACAGTGCCCTGATTATGGTGGAGGCTTCAGCTGTGATCAACAGTCTTGCTCGGACAGAACAGGTCATCCATATGCTTATGGAGGAATCCGATCTATAGTAGATTTTCCGTGACCGTTACTTGAGTTGTGACCCTTAAAGTTAAGAAAATATTCTTAACACAATCAGCAAAGCCTGCAAACTTAGCTAATATCGCTAGAATTTTGCTTTTGATGCTGATTTCATTCATGTTCTGTTAAACTAAATAAACTCTGTTAACACGAAAGTGACCTTGCTTACCTTGAAAATATGCAGACAACTTGCTAAGGAAGAACTAAATTTAGAAAGATTACAAAGCTCTTAACTAAGGCTTTCAAAAAAGTTGATTTCATCTTTCCACTGGCTCAACACAAGGAACTAAGAAAAAAAGAATCAAGACATAGAAGAGAAAGAACTCATGCTCCTTATCTCTAGAGAAATTAGTAAGATTTTTTGTTACATAATCAAATACTATGACCTTCACAAGCGGTAAATACAGGTTATGCTGATGAACAATGAAGGCTTTGACATGAAGTAAGTAGCAGACTAAGAAGTTTAACAGACTGAGAATGAAGTCATTCAGACAATTGTGTACCTCGGTCGTTCTAGCAAAGACTTAAAAGCTACCTTAAATTGTGCAACTAGCCTGGCAAATATAACTGAAATTTTGAATTGTAACCCAGGTGTTGCTTGTGAGGATGCTATAGACATGATGATAGATAACTTAAAAGATTCAAAAAACATCAAGCACCATACCGAAGCAAGCCGTTACTTCGCAAACTTGTCTTTTTACAAGACTTATAGAGATAGACTTATCCGAAAAGGCATTTCTAACTACCTGCTAAAAGCAATAGAAGTTCACGTTGATGATGAGACGATAAAACATGCAGCTATAGCCTTAGCTAATTTGTCATCGCATAAAGATTTCTTAAAGGCCAACAAAGATTCGACAATATCTTAAGATCATGAGGACAAAACAGAGAAGTGGAAAGTCAAACCACTAATACATTTGCTTGATAAGAATAACACTCAAAAAAGCACACTAATTCAAAGTTCCTGTATAACGCTTTGTAACATGGCGTCTAAACCAAGTTTTCATAAGCATTTCATAAACGAGCCTGAGATAAGTACCATTTTCAACTGTCTTTAAAATCCCATCGAAAAAGGTAAAGATAATGACTTGACAAGATTCATGATAAAATTAGTTTGCAACTTGACCAAGAATCCTGTAGTAGTGCCTAATCTGCTGGCTAAAGGATTCTTAGATATCCTGTTTGAGTTATTATCGTATGAAAGAGAAAAAGAGTTTTTCGGTAATGTTGTAACTGCAATTGCTTACATGACTGGGGAAAAATAAGCTTAAGAAAAGGTTATAGAGAACAAAATCTTGTCTAAAATACTTGAGCCTCTTACCTAGGTCCACGAAGTTGACCAAAAACTTATTTTAATCGCATTAACTAGCATACTCAACAACAAGAATGAACTCCAAACAGAATTTATCAATGCAGGTGGGCTGTCTAAGTTACTTTTCTTCCTTTAGCAGAAAGACAAGTTATTTTATTAACTTTCTTGCAAATGTTTCAGCTTGTTGTCTGAAGAAGAAAAAAATCTAAACTTGATAATCCAGGCAGAATGTATACCCACAATTTTGATATCCTGCTTAAGAACAAAAGACATAGATATTGAGTCCTTAAAAGAGATAACAAAAATCTTTATTAACATGACTTTGCAGCATAAACTAACCCCAGACTACACGGAGACTATTTGTAGTGTTGCAGATGTAGGTCTGATGGTTAATGATCTAGAAACAAATATATTCGCCGTTTTCTTACTAAATGCGCTTAGTGAAGACTAAAGTACCCATATTTTTATCAGGCAGTCAGGATCACAACAAGATAACTAATCAATGCTCGAGAGAGTAAACTACTTGTTTTAAAATTTCAAAAAGGAAAACCCTGGTAATCAAGATTAAAAGGAGTACGATAGGCAGAAGAAATAGACTTTGATAACTTTAATCTCAAGCTTGTACTTGAATTTATCTAGAAATGAAGAAAACCGGTAATTTTTGCTCAGCCATAAAGTATTCTAGCATCTTAATGAAATGATACTAAAAAGTGAGGAGCAAGGTTTAAGCATTATGTAAAACTCAACAGCCTTGTGCTACATCAACACTGTGTTCTCTAAACTCTTAAAATACTAAGAAGCTAGAGTAAATTGCATACAGGAAAGTGGCTACAAGTTGTTTATAGAGATTCTCAATTAAGAATCTAATAAGCATTTGTTTTTAGAGACCTTAGACAGCGTAAAATTATTTCTGACTAAAAAGGAGCACTTAGTGAAATTCAAAACAATTACTAACAATATTTTATTGCACAAGGATAGTTAGGAGCTCAATGTTAGTTTTTTGTAGACTCTTGCGATTTTAAGTTTTGATAAAGAAAATCAAAAAAATTTAAAAGTAAAGTAGTTTCTCGATGAAATAGAGTCCAGTGGTGTGTTCAGTTACATCTAAGATGGTTTCTAAGAAATGAGCGAAAATTAGAGTTTGCAAACGGCTGTCGTTTACTTTGATAATGAAAAAAACACCAACTTATCAAATTAACAAATCAAGACAGAGTTAACCCTTGCAGTAGCGATTATACTTTCAAACTTGAGTAATGACAGTGAATATATGAAGACGCTTTTAGGAATCAATTAGTGGCGCTTAAAGCCCCAAAACGAAGAGGAGGACTAAAAAATGGATGAGGTTTAGTTAAATATCACTGAAGCAAATTTTGAGAGAATCTTTGATGATAAGTTTTTGGCAAAGCAGCCTTAAGTAAAACGACTACAGACTTTACTAAATCTACTAAGCCACGATCATCCTTACATATCTGAGCAAACGGCCATATTACTAGCTAATATCTCCAACAGTCCTTTTTTCAGAATCCAGTATGTGTCAGATCGCTGCGTAAAATCTTTAGTAAAAATGCTAAGGTTCCATAGTAATAATTTGAACTCAGAAATCAATCTATTAGCCGCCTTAATCTCAGTTTTGAATATATCAGCAGTTGGTGGTGTAGTAAACGGAATCGAAAACTTACAGTTCTTTAATTCACTGCAAGAGATTATTAAGAATGAAGCATTACCACTGATTAATAAATCAATTGCATTGCTAGCAGTTTCTAATATATACACCCTTAGCAAAAAAGTCGAGATTTCAGATGAGACTTAAGAATTTGCATTCAAAATTTTAGAAGAGTTCAATTATTTGATAGAAGAAAAAAAAGAAAGTAAAGAGGTTGTTCTTAACCTGGTTTACGCTTCTCTAATACTGTTCCACAACATAATCTTAAAAAAGCCACAAAAAGATCTGATTAGGAAACTTCTTTTCATGATCACTACTCTGATAATGGACCATTTCCAAGAATAACAGATTGTTAATGTCATTTTAGAAATCATAGTACTTCTTACAAAAGACAGAGAGACATCAATACTTTTGTTTGGCTAGTAAAAAATTATTTCTTATGTTTTAATCAAAGTCAAAACTGCTACTATCGAAAGTGAGGCCGATACAATTAAACTTTCCGCACTAGGTATGTCACGACTTACAGCTCGTCTTGATGAAAGCATCTGTGACTAGTTTTTGACTGAATTAAGACAATTTGATAACTTCGAACACGTGATAAACTAAATTAAAAAAATTGCCACATTAAGCCATGAAGAAGGAAAACCTGCCAAACTGCATTCATCGGAAGAGGAGACATTAAATTACTTACTAAACTTGCTAGAAAATATCACTGCGATTAAAATGACGAGATAAATTCTTGATTGCTAAGTTCTCTAAGGCTAAATCGTAACACTTTTCACGGCTGCACTTTCGATAAAACACAGGCTATCTTTGATAAACATACTTTTTAATCTCAGCTTCAATAAGTGCGAGCCTTAAATTCTAACACGTGAATTTATGAAGTTGCTTTACAAAACTTATAGGGATGACACTTTGACACGAGAGTAATAAAGAAAGATCATAGCTATTGTGGTTGCTGCTAGTTCTGTCGAGCAAAATCACTATGCAATTATCAAAAGTAATTTCTACACACAATTCAAAAGAAATATTAATGATTTCTTGTCTGAACTTGCTAATAACAATGAGGAACTAGAAATTTTCGGCTTAGTCAACATCGCTTTAAATAAAAAGTACATGCTGCACTTTTACACTGATTTGAAGCACATCCACAATATTGCTATTAAAAGTGAAAAAGTGGATTTCAAAACTAAAGTGGACCTTATGATAGAGACTTCAAAATTCATCGCAAAAGTTGATAACACTTAGAATAAATTGATAGGTGATGAGGATGAGGAGCACGATCAGACGCAAGTAATATAAGAATCATTAAAAGCTCTTATTTTCACTATAATAAAATTAGTGACGATTCTAGATGACTAATAATTGTCAGACTCTAACATAGCGGATATGATCAAGAGGCCGGGTAAACAAGTTTGTAATAATTTCGCAATGTTCAAGTATTTCCTCACAGCTATCCTTGACTGTACTGCAAATCTCCGTACTCAACTTTAGTACGTTATCTAGATCGATCAGCTAATGCTATTTTTGCAAAAAATACTAGAAACAAATTATGAGTTCAATCTCTAAGAAGAGGTGCAGTTTGAAGACTAAGTTCTGAATTTCTCCTTAAAAATGATAGTTTGCGAGATCTTCTTTAATCTAAAATATCACCCTGACCTTTTCAAACAGGAAAAAATGAGTGAATGCTTAACCCTTCTTATAGAGTACAGCTCCTAAGTGCTGCATATGAACATTGAGAAGAAAACACAAATAGTCTCTAGCACTTTGAGACTGATTAGTTCAATGATTCTGTAGTATCACTAGTAACCAAATTCTACTCAGACTTTTATCTAAATTAATGCAGTTATGTTTGTTAAGGAAGCTTTGACACTTTCAATGGACCTATAATCCAGCTTAAACATAGATGCTTTATTTTGTCTAAACAATCTTCTAAATATAAAGGACATCGCAATGATGCCAGAATTTTTGAATGGAGAAACACTGAACAATGCCTTGTTGATCTACTTTGCTTATAAAGAATAGATCGATCTTGATGAATGCATAATAACATTTTTGTACACAATCAGTAAGTACGAGGAGTACCATCAATTCCTCAAAGACAAATTTAAAGTAATTTTCCTGCTGGTAGACTAGAATATAGCAAACACAAAATCAGATAAATCTACGGTACTAGATTAGTGCAGAGTTAAACTTTTTAGTACCATTCACAATCTGACAGAAGACGAGGAGATTTGTAAGCAAATTAATTTTAGGAAATTTGTTTAAGTCAATATAAACTGGTTCAGAATTTGTAGTGGGCAAACAGATCACATAGAAGAACTAGCATTGAAATCTCTTATCAACATATGCAGAAATAGCACAGAAATCTTAGAAGAATTTAATTTAAAAGACTTATTCAATTCGATCGCACCATTGTATGAGAAGTTCGGAAGTCTTTCAAAGCAGTATACGCTAAGATTAGTCACTATCTTAACGCGTATGTGGAACTAGCAGAGATTGGAAGATCACTTGATAGAGGTTATCGCTATTTTGTCGGAATTTATAGCATGCTGCAATTCGGACGTGGAGATAAAGCTAGTTCTGATTAACCTAGACAAGATATCCTGCTTCAAAAAATTATTGAAAAATCTAGCAGAAAGTAATGTGTGTGCTTCATTAATCAATAATGTAGCCAAATATCTTAAAAACAATTGGAAAAATGAGGATTAAAAAGCACAGGCAGCTTAAGAGTAGCTAATACGCTTTTGCAAAAAACTTTCAAATCAACCTTAGTCCCACACTCATTTGGTAAATGCAGGTATCCACGAGATAGCTTTAAACTATGTTTAGCATCATCACAAGTAAATAAGAAGTTCAGATGAAGAAAAGCTCAAATAATAGCTTAGCACAATCTAAAATGTAATGAAAATAGTCAAGCATATTTACGAAGGCAACATCACCCCTGAATAGTAGTCTAATTTAGTCGAAAAAGTGGGCCAGAATGAGCATTTGATCGACCAAGCTGATATACTTCTTAAGAGCTATAATAATAATGACGACTTAGCGATCAAGATAGTCAACATTATTATTTGTTTCAACTCTATCTGCAACAAACTTGACACAGAGCACGTAAGAATGTGGGTACAGAATTTTGCGAAAAGACTAATTGAGTCTTCTAAGCCTGAGTCTGAGAAAAAACATGCGCGCAGCTGGCACATGGAGAAGTACATATTAATAATAGAGCTTTTAGTTACAAAAAATGTGGATAAAATCGATCGTCAGCTTACCAATGACTTGCTTGAAATTTACAGTATCGACACAACTCACTTTACTAAGACAATCTGGTACAAATTACTGAAAATAATGGCTCATCTTCAATACATTTAGGATGTCTAAAATGCAGGCTAGTTAGATAACATTCTGTCATTTATAATTGAAGCATACAAAAGAGCAGATGAGTCACTGTCCTTTTTGTTTTACATAAAAGTAGTTCTTTTGTTTACCATGAAAACAGATAATAACTTACTTTTCAAATCTTCTCCTTAATTCAGAAAAGTCATCGACATATGCTTGGTCTACTTCGAAAAAAATTTAAGGAACAGGGAGGATTTACTGGTTTTGGAAATACTTCTTTATCTAGTTGATTTCTTCAGATTTATTATGAACTTTTCTTCCTTCCATAGTTTACTAAATTAGACATAAGTTATAAGAAATCTTCTCGTACTCTTAGAAATACATGACGAACCTGTGATAGTCAAGACCGTGTGTGGTGCGCTTTCAGAAGCTTCAAAAATCACACTTTTTTACCCAAGCTTACTAAGTGAGTAGACGCTTTCAGTGATTTTGAAAAAGATCATTGACCCTAAGACGTAAGTCAAAAGCTTGAATCTACTATTTGAAGTCTTGAAATACATTATGATATAGACCAAAATCCCTGTGAAATACCTTATAGCGACTTCTATTTTAAAGGAGATAGAAATACCTGATGTAGACTGGAGCAAAAAGACCGAAGACAACATCGTCACCCTGCTAAAAGTTGTGCATTACAATATAAAGTTGATTTCTGACTTAAGGTAAACCGCTAATTGGGAAGGCTTAACTTGTGACGCATTTAGGTACAGTATGCTTGCTATTACCAGCATCCTTACTAAGTATAATTGCTAATTAGTATTTTCGAACAGAGCTAGTTTTTTGCAAGTACTTTTAGACAATAGTTAGTTCGAATATGATCCTTAGATGAATCTAAGGACTTTAAGAATCGTTATTTAATCTCTTAAAAACTCAAAAGAGATCGAAATAACCAAATAGGACTAAAAGGAATCGATAGTATAATTCACTCTGGCTAACATTTTTAAGTTACGAAATGTATTAGAGGCCAAAGAGACATATGCAGTTGACTTACCTAAAGACCAACTATTTTTCTTTGAAAACGCTGATTAATAACTGACTAAAGTGTTAGCTATGAGGATATCATTGTGTCTAAGCATTAAACTTATCTACAGATTGACAAAAATCAATAAAAAGCAAGTTTGCCCCATGATACTAGAGAATCCTTACTGCTGTGAGCTGAACAAGTACATGACTAGTTTCTTGGAATTTAAAGACAGCAAAACTTAGACTCATCTCAGGTAAATAGTTGAGATATACAAAAACTGCTCTGAAAACTAAAGCTTGCACTCCAAAATGCTCCAAAATGATGTAGTGAATTACCTTGTAAGAGTAGTAGACAAAGCTGTTAATACTTAATTAAGTGTTGAAGACAGGAGAGACTTAGTCATCCCAGTATTGAGAACCTTCATCAATCTTTGTGTAACAAACGAATTTAATTGGCATTTGACCAAAAATAATGCATTAGAGCTACTCAACAGTATGCGCGAAAGAGATGATGAGAAAATTAGAGAAATCGCTCGAGAAGTGTGTGAAAAAGTAGTAGACCACATAGATGACAGCTTGCTAGCTGATTCAGACTTTAAAATATTGATTTAGTAGATCAATAACTAATCACAACAGTAGTAGATTAAAATACTATAGCAGATAGAAAATGCAGTTTGCACAAAGCAAGTAAATTTAGGCAAAGTAGTAGAAAACAAGTAATTAGCCACGATCCTAAGAATTGCAGTAATCGATGAGGGGGAATTGTCGAAGCGTATTGTTGCCACTTTACTGAACATTTTGAATTTTATCTACAGCAACAAGTACATGCAGATGAGGAACAAACCTGAACTTAATTATAAAGACAGCTTAGACGTGATTATTGGAGAATCTAAATTCAAAAAGCCTTCAAATAATTAGCACAGGGTTGCTTGCACTTTAGAGTTAGAAGAATCTTTCTAAATTTTGACCTAGATAGTCAGTAGTTGCGACCAATCAAAGCTTTGCGAATAAGTCCTTAATGGAGTTTCAAGCCTGCTGGATGTTTACAGCTAATCAAACTTCAAAAACTCAGAATGTATAGTAAATTATGTGTTTCCTTTGCTGCAAAATCTATTCGCAAAAAATATAAAGCTAAAACCATCAATCAACTGCTTGACCAACATAATAATTTCTCCACTTTACTAAACTGTTTCTGAGCAATTTGATGTATCACAACTGCTATCAACTCTGATCCAGAATTAAAGATGTTTGGATGCTGAACAAATCAGCTTTTAAGAAATCATCTTGACATTAGAACACATTTGCAAAATCATTTTCTACCAGCATCCTAGACTTACAAAAGGATCCGAAAATCTAATTCATTTGCTATTACAATCTTAGCATTAAGAGTTTGTCAAGTTGGGTGTGTTCTGCTTATTCTCAATTAGCCTGGCAATTCAAGAAAAATAAGCTGACATTAATTTGTAATTTTTCATCGATGATCACGTAATGTAGACCTTGTTCAAGTTTATACGAGATCGACGAGCTATTACATAGCCTGAATAATCTAAGAATGGTACTTAGGTATAACTTACAGAAGTCAAACTAGATCAAGAAGTGAACAACGTCTGTGAGCACTTAGATCTAGCCAAAACGAGGATTGTTTGCATTTAAATATTGGTAATCCTTCTCGAACACATTAACACATTAGAAAACAAAAGCGAAATTAAGGTAAAATTAAGCTATAAAATTTTGTTCCAATACCATTTCTTCTCATACATGACCGTGCGTAGCAAACAGTAGATTAACCAAAAAGAAGAAGTTCATAAGTTGTCCCAAAGAGACGAAGCAAAACTAACCGCACGCTTTTTCGCTAGCATTCCTGTAAGTTTGCTAGTCTAGTAGAATCTACCAGTATTCAAATCTACTTAACCTAAATCAGATCATGAAAAAGTTTAAAATACAGAATCAGTAGAATCATACTTTAATGCTTTGTCATATGTCCTTTAGTTTTCAGAAAATGCGCAGTCCATTTACTTTACAGTTTTCGCAGTGTTAAGCTTTATAAACAATGTAGAGCTCAAGAGCCATGATCCTTCAAAATCTTACAATTAGATACAGCCGTAATTGCTTAAAATTCAGGACATGGACCTTTCAATTATGTTTGCAGTTCTAGTAAAGACCAACATAATAGGACTCGTTCTCATGCAACCTTAAAAGATAACAGCAGATGAAGAAATTATCAGAGTCTGCCTTAAGTTTTTGATTACTATAATGTATAAGTAATCACATCTTAACATACTTTTGAGCCAAAAGAAGAGCTAAGAAGTTTAAGAACTTTTCACAAGACTAAATTTACCATATGAAGACTAAAAGAAAACGTTCCAGGAAAATGTTCGCCAATTTATATTCAAGCTTAATCAGTTCGACGTGTCGAAGCTTTACTAAGGAGGATATGTACACTACATACATCTAGTTAGTCAAATTGTTAATCAAGCAGCCCCTTAAATCAAAGAAGCGATGTTGCCCACACACTCGGTATTACTCGATCTGATCAGGCAATTCAGCAGTATAGAGTCAATGTCTGAAGCACATTTGAGTCAAGTTGTCGATCATGTTGAGGTGAAACCAAAGAAAATGCTGATTTTCAAATTTTTCTTCTTTAATTACCTCATACAGCTGACTTTACCAGAAATTACCTAATTACTGCTAGGCCATTAATAAGATCTTAGCAACTTAATAAGTAGTTTGTTGCAGATACTGAATGTACTTAAGTCAAAAAGCACTAATCAGTCATTTGACTTCGCTATGAAACCCTACAAGTAATGGAAACAAGATGAAGAACAAGAAGATGGGTAGTCATGCTGCCTTTCAATAGTAAAAATGACTCTTTACAATCTGAACAACTTAATCAAACTTACCACGATTCCATTTGAGCTTACTGTGAAACAACTAGAAAGTCTTTCTAACATACTTGTAGACTATGAAGACATAGGAGATATAGTAGAACCGACATATGATTTCCTACTTAAGTTACTGCAACTTATCAACAACGACTCAAGAAATTCAACTGTGCTGGTTATGGAGTAATCCAGAGTACTTCTTAGCCAGGGGATCAAACATGCCACTACGTACTAGTGCAATCAAGCATTCTTTGTATTAAACGCACTTGTTACTGTTTCTGAGAAGTATAAAGACAAACCAGAGATGCACTAAAACTTGATGAAAATTGCTCCAGCAAATCTTAGATCAGGATCGAACG
>Ga0078894_10003966_pt1 | contig 11263 bp, 12 predicted proteins | sample LauGreSu1BDMLBSD_2_FD_67506 | JGI IMG/M metagenome (GOLD analysis project Ga0078894, IMG submission 67506) | Freshwater lake microbial communities from Lake Michigan, USA - Su13.BD.MLB.SD (version 4) (version 4) | ecosystem: Environmental > Aquatic > Freshwater > Lake | place: Lake Michigan... | reverse complement strand
ATTATACATTACGATTATATGAATATATATCATAATAAAATATATTCAGTGTCTTTACCATTAACCAATATATTTATACAATATCTTTTCAAAGTGATAAAAACATTAAAAGGTAAAATTTTAAATCTATAATACAACGTTTTTAAGATATATAATAAAAAAGATATGTAAAATGGAATATCGCATTTAATTAATTGTTCTTTTAAAGCTTTCTCTTTAATTTTTTCACTATAAATCGCGATTTCTGCTATAAATTTTCCGTGTTTATCTTCATATTTAATTTTATATCCATACGCAACCGTATTACAACACTCTAATCTAAGAACAAACTTTTTGAAACTACTTCTTTTTTCGTTTAAAAAGTTTTGAATTTTTAAAATAGTGCTTTCAAAATTGTTTGTAAAAATTGCAGCGTCTATATCACTTCGTTCTGATATATAATCAAAGCGTTGAATGCTACCATAATAATAAATAGGGGTGTCTAAATAATTTTTCAATTTAGTAAAAAATATTTTCGCATTCTCGGGCATATCATTCTTCGTTGTTTCCATATTAAATTACCAAAAGATTATATTTTTTACATTAATTAAAACGATTAATTATCATCAGTATCATCGTTTTTAATGAAATTATGTACCATTGTTTCTTTATTATTATTAGTTATTTCACCTGCTAACATTGCAGATTCATATAATTTTCTTAGAACATCATTGGGTGCATTGCTACCTACTTTAATCAGATTATGTGCTCTTAAATACTTTTTAATATCACTAATGGGTTTCTTTTTCAATTCTTTATGTGCTTGTAAAATTTTCTTTCTTGTGTTTTTATCCTTTATTAAAACAGCAACAGTTTTTTTAATTTTTGATTTACCGAGTGTGTATTTTTTACGAATAGTTCGTTTAATTATTTTTTTAAACGCTTCATCTTGTTTATGCTCTTCTTTTTTGTCGAATGAATTATTTATTGTAATATTACTTTTTGTATTCACATTAGGGTTGATATTCATATTCATATTCATATTATTCAAAATGCTGACATTATTTTTATCAGAATTATTTTCTTTTTCACTATTAATTTGTATTAAATTTTGTGTTAAGAACAAATCATCGAATTCATTTGGTTTATTTATTTTTTTTGTTTTATCAACAACTACAGGTGGAGGAATTATTTGCGTTTGTGTTTGTGACGAAGAATTTGGTTTTTTTAATTTGAGTTTTTCTTTAAGCATACTAAGTCTATATTCGCGATCACTTAATGGATTTTGTGTATTATCAACAATCAACGCCTGCTGAGGGTTTTCAATAAACGTATTTTTTTGGGTTTTATTCCATTCACGAAATGTAGGTTTTGTTCCATTTTTTAATACTCCATATGGAACACTGTCATGTGTTTGTTTATTATTCAAACACATAGTTTGTTGATCTTTATTCAAATTAAGTTGCTCTGTATTAACACTAATTAAAGAATCGTTTAGTTCAGGAGGTAAATCGATATTCACAAAAGGTGATGTTGTTGAACCATGTGAATAAATATTTGGATTTTTAATTGTTCTTTTTTGCAATTCTTCTCTCTTTTTTTCCTTTTGTTGTTCAAATTTCTTTCTTTCATTTTCTATTTTTTTTTGTTTTGAAAGACTTTGTAAATATTCAATTGATTCATTAAATTCGTCAGTATATTTTTCCGAATTTACAACTGCCGCATTTTTTTTTTCAGAAACATCATTAATCGTAGGTGTTTTTTTATTATTTTCTAAATTTTCAGTTTCCTTATTTTTATAATCCTTAATTTTTTTTAATAATTTGTTTTTAAGTATATTTGGTGAAATTATCGGAGCAATTTGGGGTTTTTCTTTTTTTTCTCTCTTTTTTTTTGTTTTATTTGATCCGCCAACATTAAATAAATTTGTGTTTATTTCTATTATTTTATTTGACATTATTATAACATTAAATAAAAAACATTTTTATTAAACACATTAATTAAACATAAATACTGCTAATAATACTGTTTAATGTTTCCTTATCTTTTCTTTTTTTAACATTTTCATTCTTTAAAAATAATTCTAAACCTTTATCTATATCTTTTATTGTAATTTTCTTTTTCTCATCTTCACTCTTACAAAAAACACGTTTACTATGCGCAATTTTTGTTTTGGATAGAAGTGTTTCTATATCTCTTCCATAAAACTTGAAATAGTCTTTATTTTTTTTAAACCAATCAATAGTAATACCTGAGTTATCTTGTAATACCCAACCAATATCTGAAACTTTTTTTAAAAAAATATTATACAAGTCTTCCGGTTTATAATCGTCTGTTTTAAAACGCCATACAAATCTGGAGTCCAGACCTTGATTACAAGAAAAAAAACAATCATTCAATTCATTTTCATAACCGGCTATAATAACCATTAAATTGTCTTTATTATCGCTCAGAGATTCGCATAATACATCAATACATTCTTTTGAAAAAATATCTTTACTATCAGAATTTCCTAATGAATAAGCTTCGTCAATGAATAGAACACCACCTAGGCATCCTTTTATAACATCTTTTGTTTTCAGAGCAGTTTGACCTAAATAACCTGCAATCAAATCATTCCTAGTTACTTTTCTAAAAGTTCCTCTATTTAGCAGTCCAATTTTGCTATAAATCTTACCCATAATTTTAGCAATTTCGGTTTTACCGGTGCCTGGAGGTCCATAGATAACAGTGTGCATAAAATCTCCATCACTGTTTGTATTTTTGTGTAATCCTTGTATAAAATAAATAATTTGGTCAACTATAGAACTCTTTAGTTCTTTCATTCCGATCATAGATTTCAATTCTAAAAGAGGTTCTTTTATGTTATGCAACGCTTCAATATTTATATTATACTTTATTGATTTATCATTTTTGTATGTGTTAATCAAATTTAATATGTCTTCAACATTATTTATTTCAGCATCAATGTTGATAGTTTCTTTGATAATAATCGGTTCAGGTTCTTGAAAATTTTCTTCAATACTTTTTTGTATTTTTTTTATAATTTTTTTTTTAGAACTCTCCATAATAGGTGTCTGTGAATCACAGCACTCTGGAAATTTTAAGGTTAAATTTGGAATATCGCAAATTTTTTGTTTTTGTTTATTATTTTCCGAATATTCATTTGGGTCTTGGTAATCGTTTATTTTTTCTGTTGTAATTATTCCTGTAAAAAAAGGCGTATCTAAATTATTATTCATGTATTCATTGTAAATATTTTCAAATAAATCATCTATGTTTTTTTTTTCAGATATTTTATTATTTGTATTATTTGTATTATTTGTATTATTTGTATTATTCACGTTATTCGTCTCATCATTAGTTATTTTTTTTGTTCTTGACTCTTTATCTAGTGATTTTAAGAAATCATTATAATATTTTATATTTTTAGTTTGGTTGTTCCTTCTTTTACTGTTTGACATAATTAAGTCTTTTAATATATACAAAAACTCGTTTATATTATTTACAAAAATATTCTAGTGTTTCCAAACAAATACAATTCATATAAAAACAATTTAAAAATAAATTGAAATATAAAACAACCAAAATAATGATATCAAGTAATAGTCGAAAAACAAGAATGAATCAAAATTCGAATAACAGTGATATATTTGATATTAACAATGACAAATATATAGAGACTCCTTGGGATATCATAGAATCATATTTTCATGACCAACATCTGGATAGATTGGTAAGACATCAATTGGAATCGTATAATAATTTTGTAGGGTACCAAATTATTAAAACGATTGAAATGTTCAACCCCGTTCATATTGCTTCAGAACAAGACTTTGATCCAATTAGAAAAAAATATTCGTTAGAAATATTTATAACATTTGATAATTTTCATATATATCGTCCTCAGATACATGAAAATAATGGCGCTATAAAATTAATGTTTCCACAAGAAGCAAGACTCAGAAATTTTACATATGCCTCAGCAATGACAGTAGATATCAATATAAAATATGTAGTACGGAACGGAAAAGAACTAGAAAACACTCAAACATTTCACAAAACATTGTCCAAAATTCACATTGGCAAATTGCCTATCATGTTGAAGTCAAATATTTGTGTTTTGAATCAATATAAACACGTTGAAAATACACACACTGGTGAGTGTAAATTCGACGCTGGCGGTTATTTTATAATCAACGGATCAGAAAAAACTGTGTTAGGTCAAGAGCGCGCCGCTGAGAACAAAGTATACTGCTTTAATGTTTCAAAAAACAACACAAAATACAGTTGGATTGCAGAAATCAAATCAGTTCCTGATTTTAAATGTATTTCACCAAAGCAAATTAACGTTATGATCAGTTCCAAAAATAACGGGTTTGGTTATCCAATCCATGTTCAAATCCCACGAGTAAAACAACCAATCCCGTTATTTATAGTTTTTAGAGCGTTAGGAATACTAACAGATAAAGAAATTTGCGAGAAAATTCTACTCGACATTTCCAAAACAGAAAACAAGGATATGTTGGGTTCTTTACAAGCGTCAATAATAGAAGCGAATAAATATTTAACCCAAGAAGAAAGCATTAAATACATTACTGGTTTCGCTATGTATACACCAATAAACATGGACAAGGAAACAGGAATCAAAAAGAAACTAGAGTTTACTATGGATATTCTCAATAATGACTTGTATCCTCATTGTCAGAACAGCACACAAAAAGTATACTTTCTTGGATATATGACAAATAGATTATTACAAGCATACTTTGAGATGACTCCTGCCGATGATAGAGACTCCTATTTAAATAAGCGAATTGATTTAACTGGGACACTTCTTAATAATTTATTCAGAAACTATTTCAACAAACTTGTCAAGGATATGGAAAAACAAGTTATAAGAGAGATAAATACTGGTTCATGGAAATCAACAGATGATTATGAAAATATCATCAATTTGACAAATATATATAAAATAATCAAATCAAACACAATAGAAAATGGATTGAAACGCGCTCTTTCAACTGGTGATTTCGGTATAAAACATACAAATAGCAACAAAGTTGGTGTTGCTCAAGTTCTTAGTAGACTTACATACGTTTCAAGTTTGAGTCACGCTAGAAGAATATCTACACCAACTGACAAAAGTGGTAAATTAATTCCTCCTAGAAAATTACACAATACTTCATGGGGATTTTTATGTCCTGCTGAAACTCCTGAGGGCGCATCTGTTGGTATAGTGAAAAATTTAAGTTATATGACACATGTTACAATTTATTCGAATTCGCTACCTCTGTATGAATATGTGAATCCCAGTATAATTCCAGTTGATAGCGAATCTATAAAATCCACAGATATGTATAGCAAAGTAAAAGTATTTATAAATGGCGTATGGGTTGGAATTACGGAAGAACCAAATGATTTATATTTGATGCTCAAAGATAAAAAATACAAGGGAATTATTAACATTTACACTTCTGTAGTGTTTGACTATAGAATGAAGGAAATCAGAGTGTGTAATGACAGTGGACGATTATCAAGACCTGTTTTGCGAGTAAAAGATAAAAATATTTTAATAACAAAGGATATTATCCATAGATTAAAAAATCGCGAACTTTATTGGGATGATTTACTAACAAGTAGTAGAATAGAGGATTCTATTTTGGAGTATATTGACCCTGAAGAACAAAGTTGGGCGATGATTGCTACAAAACCGAATGACATTGTTAAAGAAACTTCTGATAAAATATATCATTTTACCCACTGTGAAATCCATCCAAGCACGATTTTTGGTGTTCTCGCTTCTTGTATTCCTTTTCCAGAGCATAATCAGTCGCCAAGAAATTGTTATCAATGTGCTCAGGGTAAACAAGCGATGGGTGTATATGTTACTAATTACGAAAACAGAATGGACAAAACTGCGTATGTGCTGAATTATCCAACCAGACCATTAGTTGATACACGAATCATGAATATGATTCAACTAAATAAAATTCCTTCTGGGACAAATGTGATAGTTGCTATTGCGACACACACTGGTTATAATCAAGAAGATTCTTTATTGTTTAATAAAGGATCTATTGATAGAGGGTTGTTCATGACTACTATTTATCATACAGAGAAAGACGAAGATAAACAAAAAATAAATGGTGATGAAGAAATTCGTTGTAAACCAGATCCGACCAAAACAAAATGTATGAAAATGGGTAATTACAACAAAGTAAATAACAAGGGGGTTATTCCAGAAAATACAATCGTAGAAAACCGCGACATTATTATTGCTAAAGTAACTCCTATAAAAGAAAATAGAAATGATCATACAAAAGTGATAAAATTTGAGGATCAAAGTAAAATTTACAGAACTACTGAAGAAACATACATTGACAAAAATTATATTGATAGAAATGGTGAAGGTTATACATTCGCAAAAACTCGTCTCAGAACAGTAAGAAAACCTGTAATTGGAGATAAGTTTAGTTCAAGACATGGGCAAAAAGGAACAATTGGTAATATTATTCCGGAATGTGATATGCCTTTCACAAGTAAAGGTGTAAAACCCGATATTATTATTAATCCTCATGCAATTCCATCTCGTATGACTATAGGTCAACTTAAGGAAACTGTTTTAGGTAAGGTTTTAATAGAACTTGGATTATTTGGAGACGGAACATCATTTGGACAGTTTGATGTCAAAGATATTTGCAAGGAATTAATAAATCTTGGTTATGAAGCTCACGGAAATGAGTTATTATACAACGGATTAACAGGTGAGCAATTTGAATGTAGTGTTTTCATGGGTCCTGTATTCTACCAACGTCTCAAACACATGGTAAATGACAAAGCGCACAGCAGATCAATTGGACCGATGGTGAATCTTACTAGACAACCAGCGGAAGGACGTTCTCGTGATGGTGGGTTGAGATTTGGAGAAATGGAAAGAGATTGTATGGTTTCACATGGTGCGTCGAGATTTACAAGAGAAAGAATGTATGATGTTTCAGACAAATATTCTGTATTTATTTGTAAAAAATGCGGTCTTATTGCTTCATACAATGACACTATACACGTTCATCATTGTAGAACTTGCGACAATAGAGTGGACTTTACTTATGTTGAGATTCCATATGCGTGTAAATTATTATTTCAAGAATTGAATACAATGAATATCGCACCAAGATTTATTACAGAGAGTTAAATCAAATCATCTATATTTAGAAAATTATTATATATATATAAATTATAAATGGGAAGAAAAGGAACTATGTCAAAAACACGACCAGGTCGCAAAAATTACACAACAAAAAAAGGAAATCTTGTTTTTCATCAGAAGGGTCATTACGTTAGAAAAACGCATAGACCATATTCTTATCACAAGAATTCACGCTCTAGAACTCATAAAGGTTTAATGGATTTTACGACTAAACTAGGTAATTTAGTTTTTCACCAAAATGGACGCTACGTAAAAAAAACTCGTAAACCTTATAAATAATTTAGAAAACAATAATTATATTTCAAAATATATTTTTTATTTACATAATTTATAATGCCCATTAAATCTTTATCACAAAGAAAGAAAATTTACAGAAGTCGCGTTAAAAGATCTCACTGCCGAAAACTAGGTCAACTTGTGTGTAGCAAACGAATCAGATGTAAAATGGCTAATGGAACAAAAAGAAGATATTGTCGAAAAATGAAAAACAGACACACATATAAAAAATAGAAAACTATAATATTTAGAAATAATATTATATTATATTAAATGGCTGTTACAAGAAGTGCTAGTAGTGCTCGCAGAAGCAGATGTAAAATTTACAGATCCCGTGTGAAAAGATCTCATTGTCGTGGTCTAGGAAGAGCAACATGTAGAAGAACATCTGGTTGCAAACGTGCAAATGGAACTAAAAGATCATTTTGTAGAAAAAACAGAAATAGACACATTTAAAATAGTATAATGAATTATTACATATTTATTAGAGACATAAATATGTATAAAATTAGAATTTAATTATTAAAATATTAAAATATTTTTTTCATTTTATTGATTATACCAGTTGTTAAAGCAAACAAAATACCTCCCCAAAGTGTATCTATAAAAACAGTAAAAATAGACCAGTTGGATAACAAAGCATAATTTGTTGTTTCATAAACACCATAAACTACTAAACCAAATAAAAACGCATCTTGAACACTTCTATGTGGTTTAATAATAAAATAATACAAACCAACAACTAAAAATAAATAGCACACTGCTGCTCCTAGATAATTAACTGTCATTTGAGTTCCTTGAACCTTTTTAATTTGATTTTGAAAATATTTACCAATTATTGATAAATAAACAAAATCTATTAATACTAAAACTATAGCGGTTATTAATATATAAAAATCAAACATTTATTAATATATTTATACAAATATTTTTATAATTGTCTATTATATAAAATGTCTACATCAATTGGATATACAAATTCTATACCAGGAAGTTTTTCAAAATTTATATTTAACCCAACAACAAAGGGCGTCAATTTAGGAGGAGGTTTTCAAGGTTATATGCCACAAGCAGTTATTACAACAGAAAAAGGTTCTTATGGAAGTAATGATTTTGACACAATACGCTTCACATTGAGAGAAGCGTGGAATACTGTTTATCCTAGTCAACTAAAGGCAGCAAAAAGAAAGTCTATTATTACACCTTTTAGAGCAGTTACAAACTCGGGTGATCTTATGAGTCGTGAAAATTATGTTTGCGGCGGCACCTGTCAAACTTTTCAAAGTCGCCCTGGTATGCATGGTTTAAGTCAACGTTTTGGATCTACGTCTGATTCCTGCACTGGAACTTTTTACAGTTACTACCAGATAGCACCATCTATTCCATCCGCAACTTGTAATGTTAAATATGTTTATGATGGTTCTGACTACACTAGATATTTGAAAGAAAAAGCAATGAACAAAAATTACAATGATCTTACTTTCGGTGGAAACGCTTCCAACGGTTCACAATCTGCAATTAGAGCAATCAAACGATATTAATTTTTTATATTTTATATTTTATATTTTATATTATATTATAAATGGAAAAAAGTTCTAGAAGACTAATAATAAAAAAAAATACAGCAGATAATTGGAATTTAGCAATATTTAATAATGTGTTTCAATGTATTAAGTGTAGAAAATATAATGCTATTGAATATTTTGAAAATATTCCCCCAAAACATCAAAACTGTCAATTTTGTTTTAACCCAAATTATATCGAAAAAAAATAAACCATTAAACGTTTATTTTATTTATTGCTATTTTTATTTTCATAATGTATAGTAAATGAGTACTACGCCATATGGAGTTTCAACAAATATTGGGTCTGTAACATATGATGGGTATGTTAACGCACCAATTATCGGACCATTAAGCACTAATAATTATCCATGTGCTATGCCTTATCATAGTTATGGAACATTACCAGGAGTTCATCCAAATCCACCTTTATTTTACCCCTCACAAGAACCTGTTTATTCTGACCAATTTGTAAATGCAAGACATCAATATTTTAGAACTGCTGAAGGTGTAAATACTTTAGCGAGGGAGATTAAAATAGGTAAGTTTTCTACACCGTCTTCAAAATTTTCTTATTCATCAGGCAAAACTTACCCTGTATCAACACATTTGAATTATATAGTCCCAGTAGATACATCTTTGTATATTCAAAAAAAACGCGCCAATGCGGTTGGTAAAAGTTCATACAAAGTTGGATTGCCAAATCCAGCACTTTATAGTACTAAAAACGTTTCTGTTAGTTCAACTAGAACTTCATTACAACGCGCGAGATCAGGAGGTTGTGTAGCACCTGCTAAAAAAGGCGCAATTCAAAATACATCTCTAAGTAATGGTAGAGTATGTGCATGGGGTTCGTTAGTTCGTCAAAATTATTAATATAATTTTTAAATTATAAAATTATAAAATTTAGTATAAATATAATATTTACTATTTATATAATGGGAAGAGGATATTCCAGTTTTGGTAATACTACTAGTCTAGGGACATCAGGACGCACAGGTCCTTCAATTTTAGTTTCTGGATCAAATAGAGGTTCGTTCTCCAGAATTTTATCAACATACCCAAAACATAAAAAGGGTCAATTGATTCGAAGTGAATTAATATTTTTGTATGGTCCTAATGGATCCGCGTACAGAAAAGGATATTCTCCATAAACGTCTGATTTATTTCGAATATTTTTTATTAATTTTTAAATATACAAATTATTAGTATATTTAAAACTCCTTATAAATATTTTTTTATTTTTTATATATATTAACAAATGTTCAATAAATATTTAGTTGAATTTTTAGGAACTATGCTTTTGGTTTACGTAGTTTTAGCAACAGGTAATTGGTTAGCAATTGGTTGCGCTTTAGCAATTGGTTGTTTGCTAGGTGCAAGTATTTCGGGTGCTGCTTACAATCCAGCTGTAGCAATTTCTTACTATGCGTCTGGAAAAATTACTGAGGGACAATTATTGCCTTATATTATTGCGGAAACATTAGGAGCTTTAGCTGCATATGAATGCTACAAAATGTATGCTTCGAAAACACAAAAATAAATTTAATTACTAATAATAAGTTTTAATTATTTATTATCAATAACAAATGTAATTATTTCTTACTATAATATATAATGGCAAAAAGTAGAAGAAATTGCAAAAGAAGTAAAAAAGGTGGACTTTTTACAGCTGTTATGGGTTCACAATCAGCGCAAACACAAGCACCAGCACAAGCACCAGCACAAGCACCAGCACAAGCACCAGCACAAGCAGAACCAGCACAAGAAAGTTTTATAAACAAAATATTAGGAACAGTTCAGGATTCTATAAGCAGTGTTAGTTCCGGTGTTGCAAAAGGTGCAAGTACCGTACAAAATAGTCTTAAACAAGGAGTATCTGGTATACAGAGTAGTTTATCTAAAACTGCGTCTGGAAATAATAGTTTATCTAATTCTGCGTCTGGAAATAATAGTTTAACTCCTCAAGAAGGAGGGTTCAAAGCAAACGGTGATTTTGGCATCGCATCAGATGCAGCACCAGTTCGTTATACTCCAACTGCAATGCCTAGCAAATGGATCGGTGGAAAAAGAAGAAAATCAAGAAAGATGAGAAAGACAAGAAAATCAAGAAGATCTAGAAGACACCGTTAAAAATTATTACATTTTGAATTATTATATGATTTTATAAAACAATATTATATAATAATGACATTCAAAAAAATAAAAAAAATAAAAAAAACAAAAAATAACAAAA
>Ga0078894_10003964_pt1 | contig 11266 bp, 12 predicted proteins | sample LauGreSu1BDMLBSD_2_FD_67506 | JGI IMG/M metagenome (GOLD analysis project Ga0078894, IMG submission 67506) | Freshwater lake microbial communities from Lake Michigan, USA - Su13.BD.MLB.SD (version 4) (version 4) | ecosystem: Environmental > Aquatic > Freshwater > Lake | place: Lake Michigan... | reverse complement strand
CCCCAAGACAGTCCAGTACGGTCCCTAGCGGTCCGTGTGTGGGCCAAACGAAACAGGATTAGTAGGAGTATGACCAAAATAAAAACGCCGCTACAGGGGGCTACTGAGCCGCGATTACATACGCCTTACCTCAAAGGAAAATCCCGAGGCAGTGAGGTAAAAGATTTAGCTAACTCGTTAGAGCTACCCCTATTGCCGTGGCAGGAGTTTGTTCTTAATGATATTTGTACCGTAGACGAAAACGAAATGTTTATACGCAAGACAAATCTCGTACTGTGTGCACGTCAAAACGGTAAGACTCATTTAGCGCGTATGTTAATGCTGAGCCATCTATTCCTCTTTGGCAGTAAGAACGTAGTCATTATGAGCTCTAATCGCTCAATGGCACTGGAGACCTTTAGGCAGGTTGCTTACGCTATTGAGGGATCGGACTCGTTGAGTAAACAATGTAAACAGATACGTTTTGCTAACGGTACTGAGAGTATCGAGCTACGTAATGGCGGTCGCCTCGATGTAGTCGCAGCTACACGTGATGGATCGCGTGGACGTACAGCAGACCTGCTCTACATAGATGAGGTTCGAGAAATTAGCGAGGAGGGCTATAGAGCTGCGATGCCGGTAACACGTGCCCGGCCTAATGCTCAAACTCTCCTTACCTCTAATGCCGGAGATGCCTTTAGTACAGTGCTTAATGACCTACGCGAAAGAGCTTTAAGTTTTCCTCCTAAGACTTTTGGCTTTTATGAGTATTCAGCAGAGCAGTTTGCAAAAATTACAGATCGTAAGGCGTGGGCTCAAGCTAATCCTGCGATGGGATACACAATTACAGAGGAGGCTATTGAGGAGTCAATAGCTACAAGCCCTATTGAAACCAGTCGTACCGAGACCCTTTGCACGTGGATTAGCAGCTTACAAAGTCCGTGGCCTTATATGAGCGTCGAGGAGTCCGGAGACAAAACGTTACAACTAAACCCGGGGCCTCTTACTATCTTTGGCTTTGACGTATCCCCTAGCCGTCGCGATGCAAGTTTAGTTATGGGCCAAGTGATGCCGGACGGCCGTATAGGCGTTGCAGTCCTAGAGGTATTTCATAACGACGTTGCAGTAGATGACTTGTTTATAGCTGGGCGCATTAAGCACTGGACGAATATTTACTACCCTCGGACCGTTTGCTACGACAAATACACCACGGCCTCGATAGCTAAACGCCTCGAGATGTCCGGCGTAGCGATGCAGGATATATCCGGGCAGACTGCCTATCAGGCCTGCGGTGATCTATACGATGCCCTTGTAAATAAGCGCCTAGTTCATAGCGGCCAAAATGAGTTAGTCGAGAGTATGGCTAATTGCGCAGCTAAAGTTAGCGATGCCTCGTGGCGCATTATTCGCCGTAAGTCTGCCGGACCAGTGGACGCTGCTATCGGCTTAAGTTTTGTAGTTCATATCCTAAATCAGCCCGTAGGTGAGGTTAAAGTTTACAGTTAGACACGGACACAAAAAACTGCAAAATGCTTGACTAATTGGGAAAATCCCTCCTATGGGATTACTAGAAACTTTTGGTATTAAGAGAGCTGAAAAGCCCGCTATCGAGGCCCAGTATGCACCTGCCGTAATGGACACTACTTACGGTTATGGATCATTTAATACTAACTCCGCTTACGGATATAACGGCGTAGGTATAGATCGTAATTTTGCTTTACAAGTTGCTAGCGTTATGCGCTGCCGTAATTTAATTGCCGGCGTAATTTCAAGTATTGACTTAGCACTGTATAAAAAATCTACAGGAGAAAAGTTAGGTAGTCCTGTTTGGTTAGAACAACCGGATATTAGACAGCCTCGTAGTGTAACGATAAGTGCAACAGTTGATAGCCTCATATTTTATGGGTGCAGTTATTGGCGCACGACCTCTTTGTATGCGGACGATGGAAGGCCGTCGGGGTTTGAGTGGGTTGCTAATAATCGCGTTACGTACACTACAGATAAGTTTGGTACTGAAGTACAAGATTATTTCGTAGACGGTATAAAGGTACCTATGGGCGGTATTGGATCTCTTGTTACTTTTCAGTCGTTAATTCCTGGTGTATTACAAACAGCCGGTACAACAATTAAAGCTGCTTACGATATACAACGCGCTGCGGCTGTAAGCGCGGCTACTCCAATGGCTACAACGGTATTAAAAAATAACGGTGCAGATTTACCTGAGTCACAGATACAAGGTTTGTTAGCTGCTTGGAAATCTAGCCGCGCCTCGCGTAGTACTGCGTATTTGACGAGCACTCTCAGCGTAGAAAATGTTGGATTTAGTCCAAAAGATATGATGTATAACGAGGCATCACAATACCTCGCAACTGAAATTGCTCGTGCTATGAACGTACCCGCATATTACATTTCTGCAGATATGAATAACTCTATGACGTACCAAAATATTATTGACGGTCGCCGTGAGTTTGTGGCTTATTCATTACAGCCATATATCTCAGCTATCGAGGACCGTTTATCTATGAACGATATAACTAACTCTGCTAATCAGGTGCGTTTTGCAGTGGATGACTCATTTTTACGCGCAGATGCTAGAGAGCGTTTAGATGTAATCGAAAAAATGTTAAATCTAAATCTAATTGACGTAGAACAAGCTCGACAAATGGAACAACTCACACCGCTAGGAGATGCAAGTGCTACTAACGTTTAGTCAGGAAATACAAGCTGCAGACACAGAGCGCCGCGTAATATCGGGACTCGTTGCACCATACGGGGAAATCGGCCACACAAGCGCCGGGCCAGTTATGTTTGAGCGCGGCTCTATTGCAATTCCGGATGTATCTAAAATTAAACTTTTATCGCAGCATCAACAAGATAAGCCGGTAGGTCGAGCTATTTCATTTAGCGAGGGAACAGTTCCGGAGGGCATTTACGGATCCTTTAAGTTATCGAGCAGCTCTCGGGGACAGGATGCGCTCGTATTAGCTCAGGAAAACCTAGTCAGTGGCTTATCCGTAGGGGTAGATGTAACTGCCTCTAAGCCAATGGGGGATTACCTGTTAGTAACGGCTGCGGTCCTCAAAGAGGTTAGCCTTGTTGAGAGCGCTGCCTTTTCTAGCGCATCCGTAACTGATATTGCAGCAGCTCGAGCAGCTCTCGAGGCAGCTACAAGTACAAAAGAAAAAACTACAACTATTTCTACGACTATCGTAGAGATCGAAACCGAAACAGAAACCGAAAGCGAGGATGCTGTGACTACAGCCCCTGAAAATACACCAGAGGAAACTCCGGTAGATACACCGGTCGAGGCTGAAAAGGTCGAGGCCGCTCGTAAGATTATCCGTCCGTCAGTACTAGACTCACAAAGAGTACGTACACCGATTAACTCAATGGCTGCATACACAGAGCACAAGATTAAAGCTGCTCTAGGTAGCGAGGACTCAAAGCTATGGGTAACTGCAGCGGATGACTCATTCTCTACAAACCCTGCGTTTAACCCAACTCAATACCTTTCAGAGTTTGTATCAAATACAAACTTCGACACACCTATGATTAACGCGCTTAGCTCTGGAGTTTTGCCGCAAAGTGGTATGACGATTTCAGTGCCGTCACTTGTGACTAGCGCCGGTGGTCAAGCGGGTACTGCACCAGTTGTAACAGTTGAGGCTGAGGCTGGAGCTGTACAAAACACAGGTATGGTTACTCAATATCTCTCAGGTACAGTTAAGAAGTACTCCGGTATGAATACACTGAGCGTCGAACTTCTCGAGAGATCAGATCCGAATTTTTATGCGGAATTGACCAACCAGTTACAGCGAGCCTATTCTCTTGCTACAGATGCTGCAGTAATCGCAGACGTAGTAGCAGGCGGCGTACAAGGTACTGCAGTAGCAGCTACAAGCGCAGGCATTATTTCTTACGTCTCAACAGAGTCAGCTAATATCTACAAGAACACAAGCTACTTTGCACGTAACTATGTTGCAGGTCCTTCACAGTGGTCTCTCCTAATGGGTGCAACAGACTCAACAGGGCGACCAATTTACAATGCTGCAGCCCCTATGAACTCAGGCGGCCTTTCAACTCCTACAAGCATCCGCGGCAACGTGCTCGGCCTCGATCTATACGTAGATCATCAAATGGTCGCTACAACTATCGACGACTCAGCGTTTATTGTTGCGCCTGAGGCGATGACTGTTTACCGCTCACCACAGGCGTATATGTCTGTAAACGTCGTATCTAACTTGCAGGTGCAGGTTGCGATTTATGGCTTTATGGCAACTATCGTCAAAATGCCTAACGGTTTGGTTCGTTATAACCTAACCTGATAAATACCTATAGCAGTCGGGAGGGCTCTTAGCCCTTTGAGCTCTCCCGGCCCATAGTTTGAAAGGAGTAGACAAGTGCCAGCTACATACGTTACCGAGCAAGAGCTTAGAGATAATCTAGGTATTCAAGACCTGTATCCGGACTCTGTAATAGAGGAGTGCTGCCAGTCTGCTCAGGATATTCTTAACCAATTTTTATGGTTTGACTCAGCGCCGGTAGTAGGCACCACGTTACAAAATAACGTAGCTACTGTAATGATCGCTAACCCTGCAATATTTAGCACCGGGCAAAGCGTTACCCTAACCGGCTGCGGTGCCACTTTTAACGGCACTTACACAATTACAGGCACTATTCCGTGGAGTACTGGGACTACAAATCTCATACCTGCTATCAGTTGGAATACAAACGTGTGGAATTGGCCAAACGGATATAGCTTTATCCAGTTTGCTAAGACTGCCGCTAACGTTAATTTCTCTCGTGTGTTGCCTTATGGCTCAGCTGTAGGAGCAGATACAAAAACAAACAGCTATGCAACAACGCCTGCTGTAAGAGAGGCGGCGATGATCCTAGCCGTGGACATTTTCCAAGCCCGGCAAGTCAGTCAAACAGGCGGCGTAACTATTGACGGTTTTAGCCCTAGCCCTTACCGTATGGGTAACTCAATGATAGGCAAAATCCGCGGGCTCATTTCGGGTTATACAAATCCGGCGGCGATGGTTGGATAGATGCCTACTCCAATAACTACGCTCCGTGCAACGATCGCAGCGGCATTAGCAAATGTAAACGTGTGGAATACCTACGATTTCCCGCCTCCAACCATTACAGCTAACTCGGTTATTGTCGCGCCGGCAGACAATTATCTAACACCGAGCAATAACACAAACCTTAATATTTCACCTTTAGCAAACCTAAAAATTATTATGACGGTGCCGATGCTCGACAATAAGGGCAACCTTAACGGTATCGAAACAATGGCCTGCGCAGTGTTTAAGAAATTGGCTAACTCAAATATCGTAATGAATATTGGCAGTATGACGGCTCCCTCAGTACTGAGCGTACAAAGCGGAGACCTTTTAACGGCCGATTTCAGTATCAGCGTATTAACTAGTTGGGAGTAAACAAATGAGCTACACAGATGAAGATATAGCGTTTTTAATCAAAATCGGACAGATTACCGAGGCTGATAAAAAAGTAACAAAGGCAGCACCCGCACCTATCGAGAAAACAGAGGAATAACAACAATGGCAATATATCTTTCCAATACCGTGCAGGTTACGCTTAATAGTGTGGCCTTGACTGATCACTGCACGAGCGCGACGATTTCGAGAACCTTCGACGAACTCGAGGTCACTGCGATGGGCGACACAGCTCATAAGTTTGTTAAGGGCCTAGAGGCAAGCACTATTACTCTAGATTTCCTAAGCGACACAGCAGCGGCAAACGTAAACGCAACGCTACAAGCTGCGTGGGGTACAACAGTGCCACTAACTCTCAAAGCATCAAGCGCGGCAACGTCAGCAACTAACCCGCTATACAGCACTACTATTTTGGTAAACAATACTCAAGATATTAACGGCGCTGTAGGCGATATTGCTACACAGTCAATTACATTTACTTGTAACTCACCTATCGTAATCACAACCGCGTAACAGAAAACAAAGGGGCGAACAATGGCAAGACTTAAAATAACAAGGGCAGACGGAAACGTAACTGAGCATCAGATTACGCCACGTATCGAGTATGCCTTTGAACTGTATGCAAAAAAGGGGTTTATGCGTGCCTTTCGGGATGACGAAATGCAGACACACCTCTATTGGCTTTCTCACGAGTGCCTTAGGGCATCCGGCGAGGTAGTGCCGGTTTTTGGACCGGAGTTTTTAGATACGTTATCTAAGGTGGAGGTCCTAGACGATCTCCCTTTGGGATAGTGGGGCGAGGTTCCTTTGGTTATTTAGTCGCTCAAATGGCTATTGAGACAGGGATCCCACCCCAGTATTTACTGGACCTAGACCCAGCGATGTTTAGGAACTTGTTACAAGTATTTAACGATAGAGCGAAGGAGGCCCAAAATGCCAGTAGAGCTAAAGGGGTACCTCGCAACCGTTAAAGCTATGCGAAAGTTCGACCCGGATTTATTAAAAGAGATGAACAAAGAGATACGCGCTGTAATGGTGCCGCTACGTGATAAGGCTCGAGGATACGCACCTAGTCCTCAACCGGATAACCTTTACGGCTGGGCCGAGGGCAGCGTAGGCAAAAAAATTACAGCTCGTAACTCAGCGTTTAGGCAATTTAATACTGAGGGACGTTTACGCTTATTTCCTTTATACGATCACGCTACCGTTGTATCCGGTATTAAATATAGTCAGTCACCTAGCCGCCGTAATCGCAGTGGCTTTAGAGCTCTGTATTTTATTTATAACGCATCTGCCGCAGGTGGTATTTATGAAACTGCTGGACGTAAAAACCCAGGCGGAGACCCTGCAAGTAAGTCGAATAACCCTGGAGCAGGTGCTCATTTCATTAACCGTATGGGTCCTCTTTATGGCGATAAGCAAAAAGAGCGCGGCCGTATGATTTTTAGAGCTGCGTACGAGGATAGAGGCAAAGCGCGAGATGCAGTTATTTTGGCTATTTCTACAGCCATATACAAGTTTAGTAAAATAAATAAGAGCTCTTACGAATTGGGTGCATAATGGTGCTACCTAATTTAACGTTTAGTGTCGCCTCAGAGTATGACGGCAAAGGCTTAGGTAAGGCACGCAAAGACGTAGATGCCTTTAGCAGGAATATTAAAAACCTTGCACGCACTGTTGGAGTAACTCTCTCTGCAGCAGCACTTGTACAGTTTGGTAAAGCCTCTGTTAAAGCATTTTCAAATGCCGAGCGTGAAGGTGTTGCACTCGCTAGCACAATGAAAAACCTCGAGCTCGCTTTTGCAACTCCTCAGATAGATGCGTATATACAAAGTATCGGCAGGCTCTACGGCGTTACTGGAGGCCAGGCAGTCCCAGCAATGCAGGCTTTATTAAGCGCTACAGGGTCAGTTACAAAATCCCAGCAGCTAATGAACACCGCGCTCAATATCTCGGCCTCGACCGGTATTGACGTTACGAGTGTGGCTAAGGGATTAAGTCAGGCATACCTGGGTAATCGCAAAGCTCTTAGCCAATACAACACAGGCTTGACTAAAGCCGAACTACAGTTAATGACTTTTACAGATTTACAAGTAAGACTAGATAACATCTTTGCAGGATCAGCTACGGCAGCAGCGGCTACCTATTCCGGTCAAATGCTTATTCTTGCCGAGAGTACAGAGCAAGCTAAAGAAGTTATAGGTAAAGGTTTAGTAGATGCTTTTGTAATACTCGCCGGTGATAAAGGACTACCTCAAGCGACCTCAGCTATGCAGGATTTTGCAGACGCTACAGCCGAGGCTTTAGTAGGTCTTGCAGCGTTACTAAAAAAGATAACACCCACTGGGCCTGATAATCAGCCTGGATTTTGGCACGATTTATATATAGCTTTTGGCGGTCAATACATAGAGGATCTTAGAAAACTAGGCCGTACCACTATGGCGCAGTCTGCTCCTAGCGCACCTGGAGCAATATCCGGTAAATCATTAACTGGGGCTGCCTATTTTGCCGCTCAAGAAAAGGCTGATAAGGCCGCTATTGCAAGAGCTAAAGCATTAAAGAAACTTGAGGATGATCGCTTAAAGAACTTAAAGAAAATTGCTAGTGAGGCTGCTAAAAAATTAGCCTTAGATAAAGCATCTGCAGTCCTAAACCAAGCACAAAAATTATTTGATTTAGATCGTATCCAATTAACGGCTGCTGCAATGGCTAAACAGACCGAAGAAGATAAGGTACGCATCCGCCTTAAGACAAATATCCTTGAACTCGAGGATGCTATCGCCGAGGGCAACGTAGCTGCTGCTACTAAGTTTGCAAGTTTACTAACAGAGGATGCCCGACTCTTAGGGCAACTTAGAGCAGACACTATGAACTTTGGCGATGTACCTAATCCTTACGAGGCTTGGCTAAGATCTTTAGAAAAGGCTTTGGCCCTGTTACTAGCTATATCAACTATAAAACCTGAGCCTCTACCTGCTAACTGGCAAGCGTTTACACCGGCTCCCGGAGGGTATGAGGGCTTTGGTAGCGGCTTAAGTGATATGGGTGCTGGTAACTATGGTGGTTTGGCCGGTGCTGGTGTTTACGGGGGCGGCGGTGCACCTGTAGTTAATTACACTATTAACGCATCCGGTATTGGAGATCAGGCAATAGGAGCTGTAGTACAAAACGCCATTCAAGAGCTCAACCGTTACGGCAACTCAACAACCTATGCAGGTGCGTTATGACCGTGCCTACAGTAAACGCTGTTATTAACTTTTCTACTGGCCCGGCTTTTGCTCAGGCTATGATTATAGACGAGGGTATTTTAGGTAGTAACGTTTTAGCAGATGCCTCGGCGGTTATTGTGGACGTAAGTAATCAAGTTAATAAAATAGATATAAATCGAGGCCGTAACGCTCAAGCAGACCAATTTCAAACAGGTAGCCTGAGTTTGCGTATCGTGGACCAAAACGGAGATTTTAACCCGCAAAACCCTGCCAGTCCTTATTACGAGTTACTGGACCCTATGCGCAAGGTTCAGATAACTGCTACCTATGCCGGTGTTACCTATCCTCTGTTTGCCGGCTTTATTACGAGTTACACCACCACTACCCCACTCAATGCAGATGAAGTTGCCTATACAACCATCGCAGCCGTAGATGCTTTCAGATTAGCCCAAAACGCTCAGATAGCCACCGTCGCAGGGGCTACAGCTGGAGACCTATCCGGGACCCGCATAAATCAAATACTCGATGCTATTGACTGGCCCGAGTCTATGCGTGATATAGATGCCGGACTTACTACGTTACAGGCAGACCCGGGTACAGCTCGTACCTCGTTAGCAGCTATGCAAACCGTCGAGATTTCAGAGTATGGGGCATTTTACGTAGATCCCTCCGGCTCTTTTGTTTTCCAAGATCGAGCCGTAACCGTAGGCAGTATTGGAGCTACCCCTACAGTATTTAACGATGATGGTACTGATATTGGCTATGCCAATGCTATATGGAGATTAGACGATACTCTCGTATATAACTCAGCAAGTGTTACCCGTACAGGCGGTACAGCTCAAATAGCTACTAACTCTGCAAGCATAGAAAAGTATTTTATTCACTCATATAACCAACAAAACCTACTAATGCAAACCGATGCGGATGCGCTTAATTACGCTAAAGCATATATAGCCTCAAGGGCTGAGACCTCTATACGATGCGATGCTATAGAGCTAGACCTTTACACAGATAACTATGCGGCCGGCACCGTTGCAGCTTTAGACCTTGACTATTTTGACCCGGTTACAATTACAACAAACCAACCGGGCACCTCAACTCTTACTAAGACACTACAGGTTTTTGGGGTAAAACACGCGATTACCCCTAATAATTGGAAAGTGGTGTTTACAACACTTGAGCCTATTATAGATGGGTTTATTATTGGGTCCTCCACCTCGGGGGTACTCGGCACGAACGTGTTAAGTTATTAAGGAGAAATAAAATGGCTACAGGTTTTCCGTGGGCTACCGGTGACGTACTAACAAGCGCTGGTATGAACGGCCTCACGTCGTTTACTATCGGCACGGCTAATACAACAGACTACACAGCGGTCCTAGCTGATCAGTACCAAGTATTAGAAATTATGAACAAAGCTACGGCTATTGCCTTTAAGATCCCTACTAACGCCTCGGTAGCTTTTCCTATTGGTACAGTGCTCACCGTGTTAAATATTGGCGCAGGTACTTGCACTATCTCAGCAGTTACACCAGGTACGACTACAGTTTTATCGGCAGGATCAGTTGCGGCCTCTCCAACACTGGGGCAATACAAGTCTGCGGCCTGCATTAAAACAGCTACCGATGCTTGGTATATAGTCGGAGCCGTTGCATAATGCTAAATACAATTTCAGGGATGCTAGGCGGTTTTGTTGCGCCGCTCGTTGAGTACTTAGGTGTAGGTCATCAAGGCAGTCCATACGCCACCGTTTACCCGTGGTCAGCGGCTACGGGCTTTGGTACTAAATATACAAACCCTGCAAGTTTACCCGCCGGTCAAGGTTACGGTATTGCTTTTAACCCTGCAGGTACTAATATTTTGTCGGTAAACGGAAATAGTCCCTTTGTTGCAGCTTACCCGTGGTCATCATCCGGATTTGGTACACGTTACGCCGATCCTGCAACACCACTTAACCAAGCTGATCAAGGTAATTTTAATCAAGATGGTAGTGCAATAGCAGTAGGCGGACCATTTTCACCTTACATATATGCGTATGCGTTTTCGTCAGGTTTTGGTAGTAAGTACGCAAACCCCGCTACGTTAGCTACTTCGGCCGGTACAGCTGCGGTATGGAACCCTGCAGGTAACGCAATAGCTTTAGGTAATGCAAGTAGTCCCTATATAAATGCGTGGGCGTGGTCCGCAGGTTTTGGTACAAGATACTCTAACCCTGCAACAACGCCTACGGGTTACGCTAATAATGTTAATTGGCATCCTGCCGGTACTGCAGTCGGAGCAGCTCATACAAATACACCTTTTATTACTACTTACCCGTGGTCCTCGGGTTTTGGTACTAAATACGCTAACCCTGCAACTTTACCTGCCGCTGGTAGTGATGCCGGAGGTATCGCGTGGAACCCTGCCGGTACGAGTGTAGCTTTAGCACACGCGACAAGTCCTTACGTATCAGCGTGGGCGTGGTCCGCAGGTTTTGGTACTAAATACGCCGATCCTGCAACGACACCTACGGGTACCGGTAACGGTATCGGCTTTAGTGACTCGGGTACCTCTATTGCTATAGCGCACACTACTAGTCCCGTTGTTACCGCATATCCATTTTCTGCAGGTTTTGGTACT
>Ga0078894_10003962_pt1 | contig 11267 bp, 11 predicted proteins | sample LauGreSu1BDMLBSD_2_FD_67506 | JGI IMG/M metagenome (GOLD analysis project Ga0078894, IMG submission 67506) | Freshwater lake microbial communities from Lake Michigan, USA - Su13.BD.MLB.SD (version 4) (version 4) | ecosystem: Environmental > Aquatic > Freshwater > Lake | place: Lake Michigan... | reverse complement strand
GACAAGCTTCTACCAGTAACACCATTTCCAAAATCTAATTCGTATTGGTCTGCTTTATGACCATGAATAAAGAATACGTTAGATGTAGGAGCCAATCCAAACAACGATGTTGCCATTGAGTAATTGTACCCTGTAGTAGCAGTGTTGGATTCGTAAACTTGTACTTTAATAGATCTCGTGTCAATAGTATCTGACTGAAGAACGAATCTAGTGTTTGCAGTCACATCAAAGTATTCTGTAACAAGACGCCCTTCATAGATCGCGACGTTTGATGCCTGATATACACCGTTATTAGCAACTATGATGGTGTCTTGATCTACGTAAAAGTTGTACGTAGCGCCATCCATTGTTGTTGTAAACTTATAGTTTTCCGGAATAACAATAGAGTCTGGCGAGTCACCAGGAATGATTGATATGTTAACTAGAGCCTCAGCTGAGGCTCTAGAACGTGGAATGTAGTTCAATTCCTTTGCATGCGACACAGCTGATTCTTTTAGTTGTGCTGTATCAAGGAACATTTCTGATCCTACCATATTGAGGTAAAAAGAATTCAAATAGGTATTGTAAGCAAGAACGTCCAGCAATACGTTGATATTTGATCCATCAAAATCATAATCAGAAAATTGATTCTGACCCTTTAAGAACGTTTTGAGATTTTCTTTAAGGGTTGCAAAATCTAGTTCTGATGTAGAAAGAAAGGTCGTGTTGGCCATTATCTTACTCTATAGAGGATTAAATCTATTTGTTCTGTTTCTGTACTATTTATTAGAGAGAAAAGTATTTTTACATTATACCTGTTTTCATCAGGTACAGCATTTACGTATATTTCAATCACTTGAGCCCTAGGCTCGTAATTCTCAATAGTATACTTGATTTGCGTTCTAATATTGTCTTCGGTGTTAATCGATATATTAGAAAACAATGATTGTTTTATACCACCGCCTAGATTTGGTCTAAAAAATCTTTCGTTTGGATCAGTCAAAACCAGGTTTTTTATAGATGCTTTAATAGCATCAGCATCTGTCAACACGTAAAGGTCGCCTTTTAGGCGACCTGTTGTTCCAGCTTTGACATTAAAGTTGGTGTAAAAATCTTTGTATTTTGGCGTAGCTCTTACTGTTTGTATTGTCATGTTTTATTTATGCGGTGGTCTGTATTTGTTTTAAATAATCTGGGTTATATTTTTGAAGATCATTACCCACTGAAGCAGCTACTTTCCAACCTTCAGAAAATACAGATGTAGGAAATGTAGATCCGCTATCATTTGAAAGCATTTTAGCTATGGCAATCATCATGGGTATAGCATTGTCGCTTCTTCTTGGTTCTATCAACGATGTTGTTGATGCTCCGAGTATGGAAACGACTTGTGAAGCCTGCTGTGATATCATAGATGATAGGAACGATCCTGATGCAACTGACGACACGTTATATACAACTTTGGAGATAAACTGTTCAGGACTAACAGATCCTCCCATAGAGGCAAAGTTTTGCATTTTAAAAGATGCTGTACCTGCACCAGAAGATGGGCTTTTGTAGTTGCCTATTGGTCTTTTAAAGGTCTGATCAATTGTGACAACTGGTATCATCGCTTCTCCAAACAAAACCTTACCGAGATTTGACGCTGCAACCATCATAGGGTTGTTAGCAAGAACGTTTGTTGGCACACGTTGTCCAAGAACAGTTTCTGTTATGGCGGGACTGACGGTCGAGCTTCCAGTTAAATTTAACAGAATTGAGGCGGGCTTTCCAATATTACCCGGACTTGCAATACCAGAGATCTTTGATGTTACTGAAGTAAACTCGGAAGCAATGTTAGTAACGCTATTAAATATAGAGTTCAATTTGCTATTGATACCTCCAACCTTAGCGTTAGGATAGGAGTCTGAAGAAGCAACTTCTTTGAGCGTATTCACCGAGTCAGTTAAACGGTTGACTGTTTGAACAATATTGTTAACTTGATCGACCAGCGGGAACAAAGAGGTAACGTTCTGTTGACCACCAACATTGAGAACAGACTGTATGTTTTGTGTTAACGTTCCTATTTGTGATAGCACAGAAGATAATTGACCTATCTTGGTTTGTGTTGTTCCAGGTGAAGAGAATGTAGTAACTAATCCTTCAATGGCTGTTACAACTGACGTGACACCCGTTAGTGCTGAATTAAACTGTCCAACTCCAGGAAACGAAGATACTGTTTGACCAGCTTCGGATAAGCTAGACGCTGCTTTCTTCAAAGCACTATAGGCACTATCTTCTGTATCTTGTGCAGAAGTAGCTTGTGTAAATTTTGCTTGATCAATTTGTTTAGTTAAGGATGCTAGACCGTTCGCAAGATATCCAATCTTACTAAGATCAGGAAGGTTCAAAATAATGTAAGGATACCTTAATATTGAAGGGTTGTCTAAACCCAGTACCCCGGTAACGAGAGATACAAATTTCATTGTGTCGTAATCATCAATATAACACAACACATACAAAAAGTCTTCAATTACATCATAAGGAACAATACCAGGCTCTGAAAAGTCAGCAGCCTTTTGAGCAAGCAATATCTTTTCATCGTTGGTCAAATAATAGTTACTAACCCTGTTTACAGGTTGTGTTGAAGTTTTTGTTTTAAGTTGTTGTGCTGGTTGCGATACGCTGTACGAGGAATTGACCGATCCGTTAAAGGAAGAATATGAGCTACCAGATGCACGGTTGGCTACAGACGGAGCCTGTACATATTCTCTTCTCTGGAGACTACTTACTGTACCATCACTATAATCTACTCTAATCTTACTCATGGTCTATTGTTCTTCCGTTGCTGTAGGTAGTGTGCCTGTTAGATATTCAAGTTTAATGCCTTCTTCAGGAGACGAACATTTATAATCATTACAAGTAAACAGGGATCGTCTTCCCTTTACTGGTGCACCACCAGCAGGTGCTTCCGGAATAAGCACGTGGATGTGTGCTCTACCACTTTTATCTTTTTCGATTTTCACATCATCAACATAGATGCTTCTCTGGATCCATTGTGCAATTTGAGCAACTTGTATGTTATTTAAATCATTTCCAAACGAAAGATCACCTGCTAACCCAGTAAAGTGCCCAGACTGTTCTGCCGTTGCTCCGGCTGGAGCAAGAACAAATCCTCTCGGACCTACTCTAACATTCACATCAGGAAACTGATCTACGACTCTGCCATGGACATTGAACAACCACGTTTCAATATTGTGTTTAATCTGTTCTAGTGACTTACCTGTTTGTCCGTCTGCTGGTATTTTATCGTAACCAGGAAACAGCGAATGGCCCAGCGTACCAGATGATGTGTCGAGATCGGGAGGAGCAGGTTCAATAGGAAGTATCAATACGTTTTCTTGACCGTCCGAATTTTCAGTTATGCCTGTATCCTCTGTACCATCTATTTCGCCAGTTGCCACTGCAGGATCTGGTGTGCTTTCAGCAATCTGTTTTGCTTCATCGGGTACAGGTGTGCCCTCACCCTCTTCTGTTGACATTGTAGCTTGGTTCTTTTTATACGCATTGCCTGCGTAAGTTGGTGCGGCTATTCTTGATGTACCAACAGCCTCAGAGATGGTTTTAGCGTCGACGGTCTTTGGTGTGTCTGGCTCTGTAGCTGCAGAAGCTTCTTCAGGTGATGTTGTTTCGGGTGAAGTCGGAGTTATCGTTGCTGGAGCACCTTTGTTGAGATCAATTTTTAATCCTCTTATATCCATTTCTCCGTCCGCATCAACACCAAACGTTCCCTTAGAACTCATAACAGTTCTGCCACTAATTGTAGTAAAGTCGTCGGTAGCAGACACCGTTGAATTTTTGGAAGTTACAACCACATTCTCTTCAGCATCAACTAATACAGATCCTCCTTTAGACTGTACATTAATGTTTTTTGACTTAATCTCAGTAAAGTTTTTGCCTTCAAGAGTTGACGAATCTTTCGATTTCATAAACAACGATACGTTAGATTCGATGTTCATGTCCTCACCGGATTTCATTGTTACTTTCTTCGTAGAGGATATTTCTGAATCACCTTTGCCTTTTATCTTGAATGATCTGCCATGCATTTCAGCAGCCTCACCAGCCACTATCTTTGACTGCTGACCGGCATCTACTGTAAAGTTACTATTTGCTTGAATGCTGGCTGTTGCACCTGTTGTAACAGCAAAAGCATCGGTTGCTGTTATTGAGGTATCAGCACCTGAGGTCATAACTATTCTGTTACCAGCCTTGGTAAGAATTGAGCCTTCACCTGATTCGATTACAATACCACCCGGTGCTTCCATGGTTATACCTGCCGTCTCACTTTTTAAAGTTAAGTGACCTCTTGAAGCAACAACAACATCTGCGCCGGTAATTGTTATAGACCTTGCAGCTGATAGGTTGACATCGCCTGATGTAGAACCTAGACCAAGTGCCGGGCCAGCTACTATACCGATTGAACCATCAGGATTTATTGTTATGTTTGTGCCTGAGCTGTGTATAATGTCGATAGATTCGTTGTGTGCACCACCTTGTATTCTGACAGTAGATCCATAAGAAGAAACCCAACCGTGTTGTTCAACAGCAAAAGGAATATCACCATCAGCACCAGGAGCACCATCACCTCCTGAATTAGGATTTATGACTTTCAGAGATCTTTTGCTAGCACCTTCGGGAGCACCATCTGGAACACGATCGTAGATCTGTTTGCGCCCACTTGGTGTTGCACCTTCATGTGGTGTTTGATTTCCAGTATCAGCTGTTGTTCTATCAATTACTTTTGTGTGCTCGACACTAATATTGCTCATACTTAACCTTTAAAACTTATTATTATAATACATTTCATCTAGGTAATTTTTTAAACTTTGATTGCTGCTTGTCAACGTAGCATCTTTAAACACTTTACCTAACTTAGAAATAATTAAATATAATGTTCTTTGTTGTTGAATAGTGATATATGTGAAGGGTTCTCTTGGAATCTTTTCATTAATGAAAGTGCTCAGCCCTCCTACCAACACAACGCTTGCTGATTCGCTGGGCGATCCGTTTGAATAAATTGTACCATCGACGTTGATAACAAAATCAGCGCCTATAGAATTTACATCAACAGACTGATTCCTGAGAGTCTTGGTAAACTCAAAGTTGAGAGTCTTTATTCTAGATATTTGTAGAGCAGTACCTACTTTTGCCATTTTAATTAATGCTATCGATTGGGGCCAGCTGTGGGAGATCCTTCGTATTTATTCTTGTAGTAATCATCAAAACTTTTTGCTGCACCAAACCTTCTTGTGCAACGACCGTTCTTTTTATAACAGTTTCGTTTAGGGTTTGGATCTCCATTGTTGCATATGTGAAGATTTAGTTCGCTACCAATGACACCACAGTGGCGAATAAATATTGACCAAGCAGCTACAGCCTGATCTCTTGTGTTAGCATTCAATATTTTATTCCTCGCCGTCTTATACGAACTGGAGTTTAGCTCTTCGAACAAATATGAAATCTGTCTACTTAATGTAGCAGAACTTTTTCCTTGAAGCATCCTTACTCTTCTGTCCCCATTCCATTGAATGAGACCTTGCGAACTTTCACCAACCCAGTTTTTAGCATTCAAACGCCATTCGCTCTCAGCAGAAATGTGACCCATTAAAGCAACAGTCTGGTAATGAGGGTCGCCGTTGTTTCCTGCCCACGATTCAAATTTAGCTCTTACAAAATTGTAGACATAGTCGGTTGTAGGAGTTATTTTTACTTTTTGATCTGCGCCAGTTCCATAGTCTACGCCACTAAGATCACTTCCTCCTCCATCATCTCCTCCCCCTCCATCACCGCCGTCACCGCCTCCACCAGTGCTGGCGTCAGGGTCGTCAGGATTATATGTTGAAGAAGAATTGGTTCCTGCTGGAACGACACCTATCACAATTGGTTGTTGACAATCGTCGCCGTCAGCAAAGAAACCAACTACCATGTCTCCTTCTTTAATACCCATATTGAGATTGGAGTTAGATCCCTCACCAGCAGTGGTTGGCATAAGAACTACGGCTTCAGGAAGATCGCCGTCCGAGACATCAGTAACATCATCCATACGATGGATGCCAAATATTCTTACTTTTATTTTTGTTTCGTCAGATGATATTTCTTTGCAGACACCAACGAACCATTTAAACCTATCACCATAATAATCTAAACCTGACATTACCTCTTCTCCAATCCATATGCACTCTTGTCGTCGATTGGCGACATATAAGAATCTTTATTAACTCTCAATAGCATTGTTGTTTCACCTGATGATCTAATGATCATTTTATTCTCAGTTATCATAAACCACCCAGTCATATATCTGTCATGTTTTGATTCTTCAAAACCATGCATTTCGGGTATGTTTAAATATATTAAGTCTCCTGGTACCAATTGCAAATTAGTATTCACATCAATTGAAAGATCAATTTGTGAAAACGCCGCCTTAGATATTTGGTATTTGCCCCATCTAAGTTTAAAATTTTCATCTTGTTTTTCAGGATATGAAAAATTAAAAAAGGCATACTTTACACTAGGACTGGTTTCTACTTCAGCGTTTGTATTAATTACGTTGTCTATGTAATTATTTGTATTGAGATATTTTTGATAATACAAAGATCTCCACTGATCTTTAACGGTGTTGTTTATTATCTTATAATCTTTTTGATCTAGATTTATTTCAACAAATTCGTTATCAAAATAACCACCAATGATTTTTTCAAGAACTGAATATCTTTTGTTTATCTTAACATTGAGAATTATACGTTCTTCTACAAACCCCTCTCGTGCCATTCCCTCCATGGCTATTTGTGAGCTATTTACCATAGCATAGTTGGCTATGTAAAAATAAGGATGTGCTTCACTTCCTCTTCTTGCAGCCTCTTCGCTGTCTGTATCTCTCCAAGTTTGATATTGAAAAGGTTTAAAATTAAAACGAGAAGAAGTACCAGCAATAGTTTCATAGAATATAAAATTATGATATTGTGTGATATCTAATGGAGTTATTAGTTTAGACAACCAAGTTAGAGCTGACAAAGGATTGAGATTTGGAACAACAACCACCCTCTCTACAACGCTGCTATTTTCTTCAGTAGAGAACTTTACTTCTTTTGTAGATTGAAGATAGTTTGTAAGTATGTCGTTGATGTTTGGTTTAATGTCAGCAGTTTTGTATGCTTTTGATACTCTGCGCTTTGCATTTTCAAAAGCTTCTGCACTATGGAGCTCTACAAAATATGTCTGATCTCTTCCTGCTGAACCAAACTCGATGTTATGAATTCCAGTAATAACAAACGTTAGTTTTACCTTCATGGCTTCGGTAGAGTATCTTGCACCTTCTTGGATAAGGTATACTTCAACAGTTTCTTCACCAACTAAAGGATAGCTGTTTAGCAAATTAATTGCATCGTAAATTACAAGCTGAGCTTTGAGTATTGGAGAGAACACAGATTGATACAGAACAAATTCCACAAACTGTGGAAAGATGCTCATTGGGTAGCTACCATCAAACTTTTTAATTACAACATCCTCTACAGTTACTCTGTAAGGATTTTTAATCTTATCTTCCATCATTTAAAGATCACCGACAGCTCTCTTTCGATCTGAGGGATGTAAGATCGTGTTATTAATTTTATGCTTCGTCTCGAATCGTTTAAATCATCCTCATAATCATATACATAAACAGGTGTCCAACCAGACACACTGACAGGATCTAAGTCCCCTAAAATATCATATGTCTCTTGTGACATTGTCCACGTTGTCATAGCAACGTCTTCAGCAGACTCGTTTGTCAATCCAGTATATTTGTAATGAAGAATTTGACTTTGCAAAGTATAAACGTCTGTGTTATATTTTGCTTCTAAATACCCTTTAAAATTCTTACCATCTATTGGCCAAGCATAATAAGGGTCTACAATTTCGTTAGAAAGATAAACGACCCAGTCGTAGTCAGAGCTGCCGTACTCTTCATATGCCACCATGTCAGGTCTGTACCCTTCTTGGACAACATAGTTGTAGAACACACTAGTCTTGTTCAAAACATCTTTTACGATAGCAGACTTTAATATGATGTTTCTGCTAAGGAAGTTGTTATAATTGGTTAGTGGAAACTCTTTAAAATAGCTCATTGCATTACCTTAAAAATCAGGGCGAGGGTCGCGACGAGGAGCTGATGCTCCCACTGTTTGTCCTGTAAAGTTGTTTCTCGTCTTCATGTCTATTTCAACAAATTCCATATTAATTTCATATATTGATGGACGACCATCTTTGTAAAAAACTTGTCCTTGTGGCGAAGCATTGATAGATAAGCCTTTAAGGAACGAGTAATCAATCCTTGGAACACCTATCGAATTAAGATTGACAAACTCGACAGAGAACATGCTTGGATATCTGAGAACAAATTGATTGTACAATTCTGGGTGCATCTGGTTCCGCAAAACAAATAGAGCGCGCTCAAGAGATGCAGACTGTCTCAGATCGCGAGGAGACAGAAGGAAGTTTAAATTAAAGTGGCGCATACCCATGTTGTCAAAAATCATTGCTGTTCTTGGGTTTCTAGCATAACCAGCATATGCACCACCATACCCGAGCACTGGCTGTAGAAGAGTGGAAGCTCCTAACATGTCACCAACAGCTTGTCCCCATCCCATGGCTGCTGCAACTATTGATCCTACCGTTGCAACAGTAGCTCCCGCACCAATCATTTCACCATAGGAAGCAGAGTTGAGGTTTCTTACAACTTCATAGCTAGAGCCAACTTCACCAAGGTTGAATTCTCTAACAATTGCCTGATAAGCATCATTTGGCAAATTGGTTGGTAAAGGCAACGCAATAACCGTTTGAGGCTGAATGTTAGCCTTAGCCTGTGAAGTGGTTGGCCTCTCGTACTTGAACTCTCTAATACGAGTAAAATACTTCACCTGATCATTGTTATAAACAATATCATCTATGACTGCCATTTTAGGACCTTGTATAAATATGCCTGCATTGTATTTATAGTGAGCATGAATGGCTTATAAGGGACGATTTAAACCTAAACACCCAGAAAAATATGTGGGGGATCCAACCAACATTATTTATCGAAGTCTCTGGGAATTGAGGGTTATGAGATATTTTGACCAGCATTCCTCTGTGTTGAAATGGGGTTCTGAGGAGATAATTATACCTTACAGATCACCTGTTGATAATAGGATGCATAGATATTTCCCTGACTTCTACGTCAAGACGATAGGTACGGATGGCAAGATAAATACTAGTATTATTGAAGTAAAGCCTGCGGTCCAAACTAGAGAGCCCAAGAAACAAGAGAAGAGAACTCGCAAGTATATCGCAGAAGTTCTTACTTGGGGTGTAAACCAAGCAAAGTGGAAAGCAGCAGAAGAATACTGCAGAGATAGAAAATGGACTTTTAAAATAATGACAGAAAAGGAAATAGGTATTAAGTAATGCCAATTTTTACAGACATAATGAATCAGGGAAGAACGGCTGCGAACAAACCCGGGTTTGACACAGTCGACTGGTTCAGGAAAAAAGCTCAAGCAACAATGGGCATTAATACTTCTCGTCTTGTGGCGGGCAACAAAGATTATCAAACAACCAAGATCCTACCGGGCTTTTTGTATATGTTTGGATATGATGCTAAAATGAAGGACAGCCTTCCGTTTTATGACAGGTTTCCAGTCGTGTTTCCTTTTTCAAGAGATGCTACCTCTTTCACAGGAATTAACTTACATTACCTTCCGTTTATGTATAGAGCAAAACTGATGGATTCTCTTTACCAGATTGTAACTGATCAAAAGTTTAATGAAAAGACCAGATTGAATTTGTCATACAGACTGCTGGCGTCTTCTTCAAGATACAAGTACTTTGAGCCATGCGTTAAGAAGTATCTCTACTCACACGTACAGACAAAGTTCCTACAGGTTCCTTCTAACGAATGGGACATAGCTTTGTTTCTACCGTTGGAGAGATTTACTGTTTCAAAGGGCAAAGTCTACAAAGACACAATGAGGAAGTTAAGCTAAGATGGCTTTTAACATCACAGAAATAATCGGTGCAATAAACAAAGGCGGTGGCATAGCTAAGCCTAACATGTTTTTTGTTAGGATCACACCACCCGAAGCTCTTGTGAGATCGTCGTATGCAAGAGAAGCTATGTTTTTTTGTGATGCAGCACAGTTGCCTGGTATCAATTTTACAGCCCAAGCAATCAAGTCTGTTGGCTACGGTACATCAGAACAAAGACCAGTCGATACAGCTTTTTCACCAGTAAATACTTCGTTCATTGTTGATGCTAATGGTGAAGGCTTGAGATTCTTTCAACAATGGCTAGCACTGATAAACAATTGGTCTAGAGAATCTACAGGCATCATGCGAGGAACAACTCTCGCTTTTGGTGAATGGAATTATCCTTCAACATATGAAGGTACGGTAGAAATTCACGCTCTTGATCCTTCTAGACCCGGAGGAAAAGAAGTTGTTGTGTATCAGCTATCGAAAGCCTTTCCTATTCAAGTTGGCGATATCTCAGTAGCATGGGAAATGAATGATGCAATCATGAGACTTCCTGTCGTATTTGCTTACAACACATGGAATACAGCTAACGTACCTCCAACGCTATCAGACAACAACGATGCCGCTAGTCTTTCATCCCGAGTAGAGCTGACACGAACAAACAGCTACGGTTATGGACTAACATTGTTACAAAATGGAACTGCAACGCCATCGGCTGCTGCAGGATTTGCAAACGGACTTTAATATTAGAGGTTAAATTATGGCTCTACCTGAAATTAAGCACCCAGTGTTTAAGTTGAAGATTCCTTCAACCACGAAAGAAATACGATATAGACCCTACACAGTCAAAGAAGAAAAACTTCTTCTTACTGTAAGACTATCAGACGACATCGAAGAAGTTATTGAAACCATAAAGCAGATAATAAACAATTGCGTGCTTGATGAAATTAAAATAGATAAACTCGCTATGTTTGATATTGAGTATATCTTTGTCAATCTTAGAAAAGTATCTGTAAGCAATGAAGTTGAAATGTACTTAGATCATGAAGGTAAAAAGATACCATTTAAAGTAGATCTGAACAACGTCAAGATAAAGTTCAACGAAAAGCATTCTAATACAATTCAGATTAACGACGATATCTCTATCAAGCTAAGATACCCAAATATAAGTCAGATTCTGAAGCTTGAATCTTTGACGGTGACGGAAGGTATTACGCCAACAGAAATAAACGACTATATTTTTGACATGTTTATTGATTGTATTG
>Ga0078894_10003961_pt1 | contig 11267 bp, 11 predicted proteins | sample LauGreSu1BDMLBSD_2_FD_67506 | JGI IMG/M metagenome (GOLD analysis project Ga0078894, IMG submission 67506) | Freshwater lake microbial communities from Lake Michigan, USA - Su13.BD.MLB.SD (version 4) (version 4) | ecosystem: Environmental > Aquatic > Freshwater > Lake | place: Lake Michigan... | reverse complement strand
AGCGCAGGCGACATATTAGAAACGGGAATAGACTATAATAGTATTAACCAAATAACACTGACAATGGCACAACCATTTTCAGGGACAGCGTACCTGTCCTAAAGGAGAGTAAAACATGGCAAGATTATTTGTAACCAACATTGACCTCAACAAGAATGAGCTGCTCAATGCAAGAATTCAGAATTTAGCTTCAGCACCATCAAGTCCAGTATTAGGTCAGATTTATTATGACTCATCAAATAATACAATGTACTACTACAATGGACTAGCCTCTCCTAATGGTCCATGGATGCCAATGTCTGGCTCCACAGAAGTTATTCAAGACATTTTAGGTTCAGCAATTGTTGGCGGAGTTGGCTTAACATCAACTTACAATGATACAACTGGAACACTAACAGTTGATCTTGACAATACAGCCGTAACAGCAGGTTCATACGGTTCAACAACAAAGATTCCTACATTTACAGTAGATGCACAAGGTCGTTTAACTGCTGCAAGCGAAGCAGATGTTGCAACAGAATTAACAATTCTTGATGACGCAAACACACCAATTGGGATTAATCTACTTACTGATGATTTGTCAATTAAGGGTGGAGAAGGAATTGATGTAACTGCTTCAGGCACTACAGTAACAATTTCAGCAGAAGATGCCAGCTCGTCTAATAAGGGTGTCGCATCATTTGATTCAACAGACTTTACAGTAACAGCAGGTGCAGTAACATTAAACGCTGAGCGTGTACAAGATATTGTTTCTTCTCAAATTGTAGCAGGCGAAGGCATTGATGTAACATACGATGATACCGCAGGCACACTGACAGTAGACGCAGAAATTGCAACAACTACAAATCGTGGTGTTGCTTCTTTTGCTACAGCAGATTTTACAGTAACAGATGGCGCAGTATCTGTTAAAAATGTAAATCTTGGAACACAAACAACTGGCGACTATGTTGCTAACATTCAAGGTACAGCAAACGAAGTAACAGTAAGCCCAACATCAGGTGAAGGCACAACAGTAACAATTGGTCTTCCAGATGATGTAAGCATTACTAATAATTTGACAGTTGGCGGAAACTTAAATGTAACTGGAACAATTAACTCAGTAAATACTACACAGGTAAATATAGTTGATAATAAGATTAATCTTAATACCGACTTTACTGGTACACCAACAACAGACGCTGGAATTCGTGTAGAGCGTGGAGATTCTGCAGACACAGAAATCCTATGGAATGAAGCATCAGACAAGTGGACACTAACAAATGATGGTACAAACTACCATGCGATTACAAGAAAGTATGCAGCAGATCTTGCAAACCCTGATACTTTAACAGCATTGGTTGTCACACATAATTTAGGAACAGATGACGTAACTGTTAATGTTTTTGAGACATCAGGATCAAAAGCTTTAGTTGAAACAGACGTAGAGCGTACATCTTTAAATACTATTACATTAAGATTTGCAACAGCACCAGCAAGTGGAGCATATAGAGTCGTAATTACTGGTTAAGGAGATTTAAATGTCTGTAAAAAGATTAGTCCCCCTTAATGCCGCAGAATTATCAGCAGATCCATCCGTAGGCCGTGCTGGAGATATATACTACAATACAGTAGCCCAAGAACTTAGAGTTTATTCAGGAACAGAATGGATAGCTGTAGGTTCAAGCGGCCCACAATATATATTAGAAAATCACATTCACACATATGACGGAGACATTCATACAGTATATGCTGGAGCTTATAACCCAACCTTAAGCATATTTGACGGCGGAACTTCACAATCTCAATATGATGAAACTAAAGACATTGATGCAGGTGCACTATGACAGCCAGCATAGTAAAACATAAAAGAGGCACTTCTACACAATGGGCTTCCGCTACTTATGTATTAAAAGATGGCGAAATTGGAATTGATAAAACTTTAAATAAAATTAAAGTTGGAAATGGTTCATCTTTATGGGCAGCACTTCCTTTTATAAATGTTTTGCCTAGTGAATTAACTGAACTTGCTCAAGATGCGGTAGAGTTAGCAATCACCGCTGGAACTGGAATAACAAAGACTTATGACGACACCGCAAACACAATTACTCTTGCGGTAGATAGTACAATTGCAAATAAAACCTACGTAGACACCGCAGTCTCTGGCTTAAGTAGCACGTCAGCAACTACCTATATACCTTTATCTTTACTAGGACAAGTAGATGGTGTAGCGGAACTTGATCAAAACGGTCTTGTGCCAGACTCACAAATTTCTTCAGAAATAACAAGGAACACAGTTGCTCAAACCTTAACAAACAAAACAATTGGTCTAGGAACTGGAATTACATCTATTGCTCAATACGATAATATATCTGGATTTTTTGGACAAAGCAATATAGCAATTTATCAGGCAGGTCTCGATAGAGGGGGCAGAATAAGCATTAGCGCCCAAGGAGTTATTTCTGTAGTAAATTCTGGTATAGGATATGTTTCAGGAATAGTAACTACTAGTGGCGGAACAAGACTTATTATATCAGTAGGAGGAAACACTCTTAGCGGAACTCTAGCTGAATTTAATGCAGCACTAACAGACGGAGATTTTGCAACAGAGTCTTATGTAACAACAGCAGTTTCTAACATATTGGATACCGCTCCAGAAACATTAAATACATTGAATGAATTAGCGGCAGCAATAAATGACGATGCCTCATTTGCTTCAACTATTACTACAGCATTAGGAACAAAAGAACCACTTCTTCCTTCCCAAACTGGCAACTCTGGAAAATTTTTAACTACAGATGGAACAGCTAAATCTTGGTCTACAGTTGCACAATATACTTTGCCAACACAGACATCAAACTCTGGAAAATTTTTAACTACAGATGGAACAGTAGAATCATGGGCAGTAATACCAGTTACATCAGAATCTACAACAACTGCTCTAGGAACTGTTTATGGTAAAACTTCTGGAAGCAACTACGCAATTGGACAAAACCTATATCCTAATTTAAGTACTGGAACATCAAATATTGCAATTGGCGGATCATCCATGTATGCTATTCAAGGCGGTAATGGAAATATTGCAATTGGAGAAAGTTCTTTTGCTGGTTTAGCAAACATGGATTATAACGTAGGTATTGGTCTTAATGTCATGTTTAATGCTGGACCAGCTGGCGGAGGAAATAACGTCGCAATTGGATCAAGTGCTGGAAGTGCTGCAACTGGAGAAGTTTATAATAACGTATTAATTGGTTCTTCAGCAGGAGGCGGAGTCGGAGTTTCTGGAGCAATGATTTCTGGAACAAATAATATTTTAATTGGATATCAATCAATTCCTTCAGCAACAAGCATATCTAATGAAATTACATTAGGTAACTCAAACATAACAAAATTTAGAATTCCAGGTTTATCAATTGATTGGTCAACAACAGCTTATGGAAGAGCTACTTATGCTTCTACTTCCGCCCCTTCAGGAGGTAACAACGGAGACGTTTGGCTAGTATATACTCCGTGATAATATGACAAAGCATATAAATATAAATGGATCATGGAAAAATGTTTCTTCGCAATCCGTAAAGGTCAACGGAGTTTGGAAAAATATTACTCAAGAGTGGGTAAAAATAAATGGAGTTTGGAAACAAAATTATCAATATTTAGCTCCCTCATACACTCTTGTTGCTACATTTACAAGTAGCGGAACATTTACAATGCCAGCTGGGTATTCTCAAATTGCAGTAAAAGGAATTGGTGCTGGTGGCACAGGTGCAACTGGTGCAAACTCAGACGGTGGATCTGGAGCAACTGGTGGTCGTGGAGGCGGCGGCGGCGGAGGATTTATATTTAAAGATTACCCAGTTAATCCTGGAACACAATATTCAGTTGCAATTGGTAACTCTGGACAAAATACAAGTTTTGGCTCTTTGGCTACAGCGACATCTGGAAGCTCTGGAGGCGGAGGAGGAGTTTCTGCCACTATTGGTTTAGAAGCATCTTCTGGCGGTCCTGGAGGAGGATCAGGTGGAACTGGTGGAGGTTACAGCTATAATTATGGAACACCTTCTGGAGGTCAACCAGGGAACCCTGGTTCTTCAGGAGCAACATTAACTTCAAGCGCAGCTGGAGTTGGATCAATTACTTTAGGCGGATCTGGAGGCGGAGGCGGAGGTGGTGCAGTAGGAAGCACAAACGGCCCAGCATCTGGAGGACAAGGTGGTAACCCTGGTTCAAGCGCAGGACGTGGAGGCAACGGTGGATCTGGAGCACAACCAGGTTCTGGCGGAGGAACATCTTCTGGAAGCGTCGGATCCGCAGCAACTGGACGGGGAGCAGGAGGCGGAGGCGGTGGTGGCGGTGCTTTATCAAGAGATTCTGGAACAGGCGGAGGAATAGCAACTCAAGGTGGAACAGGCGGAGCAGGACAACCAGGTATAATTTATGTATATGCTAGATAAGGGGTAATAAAATGGCAATTAGAATTCAAATAAGAAGAGACAGCTCAGTTAACTGGACTGCCAATAACCCCATTTTACAAGTAGGAGAATTTGGCTTTGATACAACCGTAAATCGTTTTAAGGTCGGAATTGCTTCAGGAGAAACTTCTAGATGGAATGTTTTACCGTATTTAAATGTTATTCCTAGCGAATTAACAGAGCTTGCTCAAGATGCAGTTGAGGCGGCAATTACAGCAGGAACAGGAATTACCAAGTCATACAACGACAATTCTAATACAATTACTTTAGCAGTAGACAATACAATTGCAGATAAAACATATGTCGATACTGCTGTATCTGGTTTAAGCAGCACATCTGCAACTACATATATACCATTAAGTTTATTAGGGCAAGTAGATGGAGTAGCAGAATTAGATGCAGATGGATTTGTTCCAGATTCACAGATCCCTGCTGGAATAGCTAGAGATACAGAATTGTCTTCAGCTATAAGCACAGAGGTTTCAAATAGAAATACAGCAATATCAACAGCGATATCAACAGCAATATCAAATCTTGTTGATACAGCACCAGATGCTTTAAATACTTTAAACGAGCTGGCGGCAGCAATAAATGACGATGCTTCATATGCTGCAACCGTAACAACAGCTTTAGGCACAAAAATAACTGCTTCAAGCACAGACACTCTTACTAATAAGTCTATAGATTTAACAACAAACACACTAACGGGCACAAAAGCTCAATTTAATGCAGCAATAACAGATGCAGATTTTGTAACTTTGGCGGGAACAGAAGAGCTAACCAACAAAACATTAAACTCCCCCATTATTAATCAGCCATCAGGATTAGTTAAGGGCGATGTTGGTCTAGCAAATGTTGATAACACTTCAGATAACACAAAGGCTTTAATATCTTATATTGCAGAACCTCAGTTAACAAGAACAATTAATTCTTCTACTGATAAAAACAAGTTAATTGAATGTAGCGTAGCAACAACAATTACAATTCCAAATGATACTCAAGATGCGGGGTGGCCAGTAGGATCAATGGTTGAAGTAAGACAAGTTGGAGCAGGCCAAATTACAATTACAAAAGATGCAGCAGTAACAATGGTAGGCACTGACTCTCAGTTTAAATCAAGAGTTCAGTGGAGTACTATTATGCTTGAAAAGAGGTCAGCTAATTCCTGGCTAGTTACAGGAGACACAACAGCATAATGCCAAGAGGACCCAGAAGAAGACATGGCGCAAGCATCTCAAGACTAAAAGCATTACTATCTCTTGTAGAAGATTTTAGTAGACTAACACTTGTAAATGCAGGAGCAACATCTGCAAAATGGAAGCATGTGGTTGCTGGATGGACTATGGCGGCTGGCAAAGCAACTTCTGTTGCTATGGGCTCATTAATATCAACAACATTTTCATCTACTAATGCCGTTATAAAAGCAAAAAATCCAGCATCAGGCATAGGCCCAGCTTTTTGGGTTACAGATTCAGGAAATTACTGGGCGGTAGTAAAAAATACAACAAACATTTGTCAAACTTGTTCGGCATGCGGACAATATAATAGTTGTTCTTATTGCAGCTCATACGCATATGGATCTGATTCTAGCTGTGGATGCGCTTCATATACACAAACAACTTGTTGTAATCAATATGGATATACTACAGTGTGTTCTTCATATGGAACACAATCATGTTGCACTGCATATACATATGTTGTTTGTTGTTCAGCAGGATTTTCAACATATTACTATACATGCTGCGCCCAATATGCTAGCTCAAGTTGCTGTACAGAATATTATACATACTATGGTCGTTTTTGCTGTGCCGCATATGTTTATAATTCATACAAAGGTGGAGTTGTATGTGGACAATATTATGATTGTGCTGTAACTCTATGTTTTTCATATGGGACATGTAATACCTGTGTTGCGTATAGCGAATGTTCCGTTTCTACATGTTTAGGATATGGTGGATGCTTGCAGTGCAGCACATATGGAAGTTGTCAAGTTTGCACAGGATATTCAGAACAGTTTACTTGCACAGGATATACTGCTTGTACTGTATGCGGTGCATATAATCAATGCCAATACTGTAATGGATATTCTTACGGTGCCAGCGCAGCCTGCGGATGTGCCGCATCTTATACCTATAATTGTAATTGTGCAGACCACCATAAAATAGATTTAATTAAAAAAGAAAACGGAACAGAAACCGTTATATCTTCAACAAGCAATTCTACTACGGCAATTGCAGGCATCAAGGTAACTACAGATGGTAATAATGTTACAGCACAAGCATACTCAGATGTAAATTATTCTTCCCAGGTTGGCTCAAATCTAACTACAACAAATAGTGGACAAAAGTCAAAAGATCATGGTATAATTTCAAGAGCTTCAAATGCAAGCCAAGGATATACAATAGATGAATTTAGGGTAAATTAAATGAATACTAAGCTTGGTTTTATTCAGAGCCTTAAAGACTACTTTAGAGATGTTAATATATATATAAAAACATCTGCAAGTAAATATTTAAGAAATAATTTAAAAATTGGGTATAAAACTCCAAAAGATCATGAATTTGTTCCAGACCAGTCAAAGCTTGGAATGCACCTTGCCATACTAGATCCAACATCAATGATTGTAGAAGATATAATGACTACAAATCCAAAGTTTGGCAATTTACTTAAAATGGGTCCAATTTTTATTGAGATTAATCATGAGCAAAAAGATAAAATAAATCTAGATTTAAAAAATTGGATATACAACGAAGACGAAAAAGACTTTTTTGAAATTAAGGAATTAGAGCCAGTCCCTCTAGAAGAATGGAATAAAAATGGTTGATCCTTTTGAAAGACCAGCCAGACCATGGGACCTATATAATAAAAAGATAGGCCGTGTGGACAATCTAACGGCAACAGAAAGACTTGAAATTTGTAAAGCTTGTACTTTTTTTATAAAAACTACTAGCCAGTGTAAAAAATGTGGTTGCTTAATGACGGCAAAAACAAAATTACCAAATGCAGAATGCCCTATTGGAAAATGGGGACAAACAAAAATAGAGGAGGAAATAATATGACAGTATATGAAGAATGGCTATCTACACAAAATATTCCTGCAGAAATTCCAGCAGAAAATATTAAAAAGTTAGCTTATGTTATTGATGGTAAAGTTGTTCAAACTTTGTCTACAGACGAAAGAATGTGGGCTATAATTTTGAGCGAACCAACAATTGTTGATATTACAGATATCAAATTCCCAGATCGTGTAGAAGGCGAGCTTGTTTCACAAGTTGTAATAAGCAACGACTGGGCATACGACGGAACAACCTTTACTCCACCAGCTTAAGCAAATATATGAAAAAAATTAAGTTTGTGGCTTATCCAGATATGGTAGACATGCTTGCGCCATCTCCTGTAAAAAACCATATACCTCAATGGTATAAGGACGGAGAAATGTATGATGATAAAAATTCTGCAGGACTAAAAACATGTGTGCCATTTCTTGATGTTATGCTAACAGGATACGCTCTAACAACTATTGATGATATAAAAATATCAAAAGAAAATGGGTTTGTTATTATTGAAGACGGTAATATAAAAGAGGATGGCTCTTTTGAACCAATCAAAAAAAAGCCTGTTCATAATCATGAAATTAAAGATAATCAAATTTTTAGTAGACTGGTAAATGAAAGAAAAGGTTCAACTGGATCTACAATACCAAGACCTCCAGGTCATATGCAAAACCATTTTGTATGGAGTGGTAAATGGGGATGGAAAGTTCCAAGAGGCTATTCCGTACTTGTAACTCATCCCTTTAATAGACTTGATCTTCCATTCACAACACTGTCTGGCATTATTGATAGCGATGGATGGGTGCCATCTGGAAACATTCCTTTTTTCTTAAAAGAAGATTTTGAAGGTGTTATACCAAAAGGAACTCCAATTGCTCAACTGTTTCCATACAAGAGGGACTCTTGGATTATGAAAATTAGTAAAATACTTGAATCTCGTTATACAGTTGATATTAAAAGCCACTCAAAAGGTTCAGACGGATACTACAAAAAGAAGTATTGGAACCGCAAGAGCTATAACTAACTAGGGGGTATAATATAATATATGGCAACCTCATTTCCAACCTCTAAGGATGACTTTGTAAATCCGCAATCTACGGATTCAGTACAAACGGTATCCCATGCTGCCCAGCATGCCAATGCAAATGATGCCATTGAAGCCCTTGAAACTAAAGTTGGTGTTAATAATTCTACAGACCCATCTTCCCTTGATTATAAAGTAAAACAACTTGAACTAAATTTTCTCGATTCAGAAGAAGTTCAAGATATTGCGGCAGCCTTACTAGATCACACAGATCATTCAAGCGTAAACGTTACTTATAACGATATAGCCAATAAATTAATTTTATCTGTTTCAAATGCACCTTCTGCAAGTTACACATCGGTATTAAAACATACAGTTCAGGCTGGACAAGCATTAACAATAGGGCAGCCAGTATATGTAAGCTCCGCTAATGGAACTAACATGGTTGTATCCCAAGCTGGTTATGCAACAGAAGCATCATCTTCAAAGACTATAGGTCTTATTGCTCAAAATTTAAATGCAGCAGATAATGGCTTTGTTATTGCAGAAGGTTTGCTAGCAGGACTAAACACAGGGACAGCGGTAGCAGGAGACCCAGTCTGGCTTGGACCAACAGGAACATTAATTTATGGACTAGCAAATAAGCCAGTAGCACCAAACCATTTAGTATTTATTGGTATTGTCACAAGAGCAAATGCAAATAATGGCGAGATCTTTGTTAAGGTTCAAAATGGATTTGAGCTACAAGAATTACACAATGTTTTAATTACAGCGCCTGCAACAGGCGAAGTTTTAATATATAACGCAACAACAGGTTTATGGACTAATACAAATACAATGGCTTCTAAGTCATATGTAGACACAGCAGTCTCTGGCCTTAGTAATACAGCCTCTACCACTTATGTCCCGCTTTCAATCTTAGGAAATCCTGATGGAGTAGCTGAACTTGATGAAAATGGATATGTTCCACAGTCACAGCTTGATATTGATGAAAGAATTCAGGACAAGGCTGCAAAGTTAATAACAGACGGAACTCACTACAACATTACCGTCTCATATAATGATACAGATGCGACATTAAGTTTAAGTGCAAACTATGATGACGAAGAAGTAATGGATGCTATTGCTACATCACTTACAGCAGGCAATGGAATAACAAAAACTTATGATGATGTTGCAAATACAATAACTTTAGCAGTAGATACATCTGTTATTGCAGATCGTAGCTATGTAAATACAGCAATATCTAATCTTGTAGATGGAGCCCCAGCCCTACTAGATACGCTAAACGAAATAGCGGCAGCCATAGGAGACGATGCAAATTTTGTAACAACAATAACAACCGCTCTATCAACTAAGTTAAATATAGATACTGCTGCAGCAACATACCTTGCCTTGGCGGACACTGATGAAAGAATTCAAGATGTTGTTGGTGGTATGGTATCAAGCAATACAGAGTCTACTGGTCTTGCCGTTACCTACGATGACCCGACAGGCAAACTAAATTTTGAAATAACTACAGCAAATCTTCCAGGTTTTACAGAAGCTGCTCAAGACTCTGTAGCAAGCTTATTTACTCATGCAGGACACTCAAATGTTACAGCTACATATGATGACGCCGCAAATCGGATAAACCTTGCAGTTACAGCACAGCTTACCCAAGAGCAGGCTCAAGATTATATTGCTCCATTATTTACACACGGATTAAATCCAAACATCACAGCAACTTATGATGATGTAAATAACAATTTAATTTTAGAAACAATAATTCCTCCTTCAAAAGCAATTATGTCTGCATCTGCTCCATCATCTCCAGCAGACGGCGCTTTCTGGTTTGATACAGATGAGTTTAGAAGCGGAACAACAAGAGCATTAAAAGTCTGGCAAGCATCAACATCTTCATGGCAGTATGTGTCTTCAGATCTTTCTCTTTCTACTACAAATACTTGGACTTCTAAAAACACATATACAAACGGTGTAATTATTGGATTAGATAATCCACCTGCAGATCCAGTACACGGACAAATTTACTACAATAAGCCTTTAGATAAATTAAAGGTTTGGGACGGACTTCTCTGGCAAGACATTCAGGGCTCAGGCGGAGGCGGCGGAGGATTAACTTTAATTCCAACAGATGTAACAGCACCACCAAGCACATTCTTTGTTGGATTAGTTGCACCGCCAACAGGAGCAACAGCAAATGGAGACCTTTGGATTGATGTTGATGACATTGATACTCCATTCAATCAATTCTATACAGGCGGAGTTGCACCAGATCCACAACAGTATGAATTCTGGGTTGATAACCTGGAACCAATTCAAGAATTAATTTATAGCGCAGACGAACCAAGTACACCATCTTACGAAGGCGAACTGTGGATTGACACAGATGAATTTGATGGGGCGATTGTAGAATTTGGAGCAACTGCGCCAAATCCAGACAATGTTCAGCTATGGGTAGACATTAATGAAAATGAATCTCCAAGCTATTATAAAGATTTAACATTTACTAACTATGCAACAGTTGCAGATTTCCCACAAAATGCTCCAAATGGTTTTGTGGCTTCAGACGCATCTACTGGTTTGGCATACGTAAGAAGCCAGGGTCAGTGGTTGGCAATAGTTACTGCATCTAATATAAACAGTATTATTTCTTCAAACTCAACAGTATTTGAAGATTTAAAAGCTTTAGCCTGGATGGGATTTGAATAAGCATTCTGGTATACTTTAGGATAGGAGGGTCAT
>Ga0078894_10003958_pt1 | contig 11273 bp, 8 predicted proteins | sample LauGreSu1BDMLBSD_2_FD_67506 | JGI IMG/M metagenome (GOLD analysis project Ga0078894, IMG submission 67506) | Freshwater lake microbial communities from Lake Michigan, USA - Su13.BD.MLB.SD (version 4) (version 4) | ecosystem: Environmental > Aquatic > Freshwater > Lake | place: Lake Michigan, USA... | reverse complement strand
GATTTATTGATTCTTGAATTTGGGTCATTTGCAGTTTTCGCACTTGTTAATTTAGATTTCATACCCTTCATTCTGGAACAAAAAGATTTTCTTCTCTTTGCCTTCTTAGAACCTGGTTTTAATTTTGATGGTTCTGTTGTGACCGCAAGTGAGAGGCGTGATCCGGGATTCTCTTTGCGGTAAGAAGCAATCCCCTTTTTGTTTAGACCACCCTCAGGATTCTTTCCCTCTTTTCTTTGCCAAGCAGCAGATGCTTCAATCATAAATTGAGAAAGAGTTTTTCCTTCAAACTCATAATGCGCCAATTGAACCTTTGGTCTTTTTGGCGCAGGAACATAAGGATTTTTTGGATCTTCTTTTGGTGCCTTATATGGTTCATAGGGAGATCCACCTTCTCCCTTTGCTAAAGGTAATTTTGGTTCCTTTCCTTTAATCAATCTAAGGGGAACATTTTCTGGATTTTCTTTAGGAAGAACTGGAAAATTCCATGTAGATTTTCCACCAGGAATAGTTGGACTAATTCCTTCCCTAACTAAACGATCTGCCTTAATAATGTCAATGATTCTAATAAATGTGTTACCATTTGCATCTTCAATAGTAACATCCTCATTTACTTTACTTTCACCACTCGCAATATAATCAGCGGCTGTATCTATGTAATCTGCTGCTTTTGTAATCTTTGATTGAACCCATGCCTCAATATTACCATCGCCCTTACCCATCTTTTTCTTTAATTTCTTTGCAGCATTCATGATTGTATTCAATTCGGAACGTGCCATTGAATACTCATGATCCTTTTCTTCTGGCATATTTCCAGGATGAGGAGTATTTGGTGTGTAATGCTTTAAAGTAATTGGCATTGAGAACATATCCCAATACTTTGGTCCATATTTACACTCATTGCGAGTTTCTTCCTTTGCACACTTGGGACAATATCTTACGCCAGATTCTTCTTTTACTGGTACACAATTTGGGACCATTTTCTTACCTTTCTTTTTCATACCTTCTTGTTTGTAACCATCCCAACAATCTTCTGATTTTGTTCCCCAATTAGCAGCACCAACTTTACGACACTTAACAAGTGCTCCTGATGCATATGCACTAGGCCAAACATCATATCTTGATTTTACTTTATTATAACAAGCATCTTTCTCGCCACTACCTTTTCCTGGTTTATCTTTCACCTCTTTGAGATCCATTTCTTCTTTCATTGCTTTCTTAGGTTTATCTGTTGAAACATAAGTTGGTTTTGCAGCACCAGATTTTTCTTGTTGTCTAGGATCTGCTGCTTTTTTTCTTCTTGATGCTGATAATCTTTCTTCTCTGGACATACTTGCTCTCCTCTCAGAAGATACACACTTTGGAACTCCTTCTCCAGGTTCATCACTTGCACAAGTTCCACCAGTTAAAACATTTACCCAACCAGGTTTTTTATCCTTTGATTTAGATTTACCAAACCAATCATGAAGACCTTCATCTCCAGATTTAGTTTCCTCCTTCATATTCTTTTTTGCCCAAGTATCTGGAGTTTGATTGTGTCTATCAACAAAATCATTATGAAGTTGTTTGGCGCTCATTTTTCTTTTCTTCATAATGCGTCTCATCAAATTATCAATAGACCCATAAGATGCATCAGGTAATTCGACAATACCTCTTTGAAGATCAGTTACTGCATCTTCTTTCACATCTTTGAACTTTTTATGTTCTTTTTTGGCAGTTGCTTCCATTTTTTTCAGACGAGTATAATAATCTGGAATCTCATCCAAATGCTGAAGAGCAATATCAGTAGCAAGATCTTTATCCTTTGTATGCTCATGTTCAATAGGAATTCCCATATCAAGTTGCCTCTGAATATCTGAGACATCCATACGGTGCTTTTTAGCAATCTGTTCAACTGTTCTATGAGATTTCAGTTGCATTTATATATTTAAGGTTTATCTTTATTATTTAGAAAACCTTGTTTGAGTAATTTTTGTAATTCTGAAGTTGACCCAACAAATACTGCATTATTTGTCACATTATTAGTAGTCTTAGCATTATCATCTTCAATTCCCCTCATTTTCTTTTGAAGATCAATTAATTTGTCTGCAGTATCACTAACACTCTTTAAAATTTGACCTGCAACTTCATATGCTCTTGGACTAGCAGTTTCTGCTGCTATTTCCATAATTCCATTTAAAGTTTCTTGTCCCTTTTCAATAAGTGAATATAATTGCGCTCTACTGTATTCATAATCTTTTTGAATATCATCAGGAGTAGTTTTTATTATTTCAATATCCAACTCTTTTGATTTTACTTCAGTAATCTTACTTTCCGTGTTTAGTGCTTTATCAATAGACTCAAAATCATTTATCATAGTAATTATCTATTAAACATCCATTTGCTGAGTAGGACTATAGGATTTAGAATCATTGAAGAACTCCCAATTTTCATTAAATCCAAAGTCGTCAGGATCAGCATCAATTGGATCTGGAACAACAGTATATCTCATCTCCCTCTTGGCATTTACAATATCAGTACCAGTATATAAATCAACTTGTACTTTACGAATAAGACCATCAGTAGTGTCTGCAATAGGACCAAATAAGTAGGTTTTTGCAGTAAATCTTAATGTATAAATCAATGATCTTCTTGTAGAAAAATCTCCTTCATAATCATCTTTAAAAGAAATATCATCTAAATTTAAAGGAATATCTCTTTTTTCTCCTATAGAATCCACTAAATCTACAGTAAGAGTAAATGCTGGTTGAAAATATGGAAGAATTTGTTCCACAATTTGTAAAGCATCATCATTTAATTTGCACATAATACTAAGTTCAAAACCAATATTATATGGAACTGGCATATAAACTTTTTTTAAATTTTGACCATCAGAGGCCTTGAAAGATTGAGTTACACTTGCTTTTCTTGAAGGATCATATCTTATAGAGGTCATTTCAAATGACATTCTAGGCAAAGTAATTTGAATGGGTTTGTTTAAATCTGGTTGCTGTGTTAAACGTGCAAGAAATTTTTGTGTAGGACCATATGCCAGTGGAACTCTGAGTTCACTGTAAGTTTGATCATTATCATCTAAATGTTTAATATAAATTTGATTAAAAACAGTACCGAATGCGATAATTGTTTTTCTTATAATTTGATGATAATAGTAAGTTCCTAACATTAATAATTACCGAATGGATTTGATTCTGTGAAATCTACGATGAGATCTGCCTCATTTTCAATTTCATCATTTTGTTCATATTTATCTGCAAATTGATTCTTAGAAATATTTTTAAATGTGTAAATTGCAGATGATGCGGATCCAACTATTGATTCTCCATTAATAAATGACCCATCAATTACACCAACTTCAAGAATATTTGTATCCTTATACCAAGATTTAACTCTTGAAGTAGTTCCAGAAATAGATCCAGTTACAATTTCATTAAATGTATATGTTCCAATTCCTGTCAGTAATGGTGGTGGAGCTATTGTAATAGTTGATGTATTATCATATCCCAAACCAGCATCTATAATAAGAATGTTAGTTATAGTTCCAGAAGATCCAACAACTGCTCTTCCCTGAGCAGTTATTCCAAATCCAACATTCACTGGGGAACTAAATGTAACAGAAGGTGGATTTACATAACCCTTCCCATAAGTTTGAATTCCAATTTTCCTAACTCCAGAAGAATTAGTGACTATCTCACAAATAGCTTCTGCACCACTTCCATTTCCATCTGGATGAATTGTCACAGAAGGGGCAACGGTATAACCAGATCCAGGATTTGTTAATAGAATTTCTTTAATCGAACATATATTGCCCTTACATTGGGTAAATGCAACAGCAGTAGCTGTTGTTTGTCCTGCAGGTGCGGGACTGATTGAAACTGTAGGAATTCCGACATAATCATAACCATCATTTAACAGAACTATTCTTCTAACATATCCTGTTGTTGAACCGTAACCTATCATGGATGAACTAATTCCTAAAGCTTGTTCCCCCACACTAATTAATTGTAGAGATGTAATATATCCCTGATTTTGCAAAGTTCCATCCATCTCTTCTATACTAGAATTTGTATCACTAAATCCACCAATTTCATCTTCATATTCGAAAAGTTCACATTTCAATTCATAAACGTATGTTTTTCCCAATTGGTAAAAAGGTTGCTCATGCTCTACAAATTTAACCTCAAACAGTCTTTTTCCTAAAGGAAAATATATAATATCACCCTCTCTGGGTCTAGTAGATAATATAATCTCATCATTAGTCATACTATCCAAAAATGGTGCTATAAAATCTTCAAATCTTTCTCTTGATATTATTATATCTAATTCATCCTTCAAACTCATTCCAAATTTAGTTAAAATATCACCAGATCCTGCATAACCATCATAGTTAGTGACATATGCTTCTATGGCAAAGTTATCATCAAATTTTGAAGTGGTTACTTCTCTTATTATAGTTTCTTGCCTTACAAATTTTCTAGGAATATATAATATTTCTACACCATAAATTTTCAATTGCTCATTAATCAACTCTTGAACGAGTCTTTGCTCACCTGGTGATCCTTGTAAAAAAAACGGATTAAGTGCCATTATCCAATAAAATCGTAAGGTGGAAGTTCATAATCCATTGACATTCTTTCTCTTATTGCTTCTATTTCTCTTTCTGCATCATCATAAATTTCTCTACCATTTAATTCAATACCACCTGGCAATTTAACTCCCCTAAATTTAATTAAATTTTGTCCCCATTGCCTCTTAATTAATGCTGTAAGATATCTCTTAAGAAAACTATCATTATAAACTTTAGTGAAGTCATTAGGATCTAAAATTCTATAGCAATCAATGACAAAAAATGTTCCAGATTTTTGTGCTCCCCAATCAATATCTAGATACATTCTATTTTGTCTTTTGTTAAAACGTATTTGTTTGTCAGTTTTTAATAGAAAATCTATATCTTCCAAATATGACTTAACCATAGCATACTGAAGAAGTTCAACAGAATTGAAATAATAAAGATCGTTTAAAAATAATTGATATTTAATACTAAACATTCCCCCAGAAATATCACTAGTATCAAATTTATATACTTTTTCAATTCCAATTACTGAATCTGGAATTTGAATAAAATTGGACGTTTCATAAAAATTAAAGGTAGTAACTCCAATACCGCTGATATTTGCAGATCCTGTGGTAGTTACAATCCCAACTCCATTAGTTCCTTTACCTTGACCTCTCTTAAGATCTTCTTCTGTTATCTTATATTTCAAATACATTCTCTCAACCCCGTCAAAATGCCTCTCATGGAAGTACTGAAGGGCATCGTCAACCAAATCATCTACTTGATCGTCATCTACGTTAATTTCCAGTACAGGGGCACCTAGGCGTCTTAGACAGTAATTTATAAGTTCTTGACGACTACTTGGTTTTGACATCAGAAAAAGCCTCCATCTATCGAAGTTAAATTTCCAACAATATTTCCACCAAAGGATACATTATTAAAGTATACATCATTAAAAAATGTAGTTAATCCAATAAAAGATGATATACCACTTACATTAAGTTGATTAATGCTAGAAATACCACTTACATTAAGTTGATTAATGCTAGAAATACCACTTACATTAAGTTGATTAAGGGTAGAAATGCCACTTACAGCAAGATGAGTAAAGGAAGCAATACCACCACCACTTACATTAAGTTGATTAAGGGTAGAAATGCCACTTACAGTAAGATGAGTAACGGAAGCAATACCACCAATGACAGAAGTAGATGTATTTGCAACATCTGCTTTTAAAGCAAAGGTTGCAATACCACTAGTTACAGCAGTATTTGATGCAATTACTTTTATTGCATCTTTCTGACCTACATTTACACGTAAGTCTGGTTGTCCAACCCTTACTCTTATATCTCCCATTATCTAGTTACTCCCTCTCTCACTAAAACCATTCCTTCAATGACTCTAGTTGTAGAATAATCGGAAGAATTATATGCATTTACATCGTAAATATATCTTCCTGGTTTTATGTTTGCTGTAGTTGCACTACTTAACCCAATTTTTATAGTACCTTGAGATGGATTTAATATCGAAGAATTAAAATTAATTGCAGTTGAGCTAGCAGAATGCTTTCTCATCTGAGAAGTAATAGTATAAGCAGATAAATCCAATACAGAATTTGTAGCATTGCTTTCTAATGTGAAAACTTGGCTAAAATCTGCTCCAGCATTAATGACTAAATTGCTAACATATACAGCAGCCATTTATATGATACCAGACCTATTTTTATTTATATTAAGTATTAAGACTCAATTTAGATAAACATTCTTGTTGAGCAAAATAAAGTTTTACATAAGACTTAGAGATATCTTTTAAAAGTTGAATATCATCACAATTTTCAATTTCTCTAGAAATTTTTTCATATTCAAAAAGTTTTGATATTGAATTGAGTTCAATTTTAGATGGATCCATTTTTTTTAATTAGTTCTTTCAATAAAGATTTTATCTCAATTATTTCATTTTTTATGTTATCAATTTCTCTTTTTTGAGAATCCCTTTTATTAAGTGAAGTTACGTAATTGTTATATCCTATTGTGTCACAATTGATAATAGCACCTGTTTGCTCATCTCTGTATAAATTTGGATGCCCATCAACCTTTATCATCTTACTGCTATCGTTCTAAGTTGTTTAATTCTCGGTACAAAAGATTGATTTGTTCCGGACATTACAATTTTAATTCTATAACCAATGAACAAATCTAGATTATCTGCAGTAAATTGATATTCCTTAAATTCATTATTTAAACTTGCAGAAACATTTGTATCTGGTTTTCCGCTATTTTTAGATAAATCTAAAACAGAATATCCATCATTACTAATATATTTAATGTTATCATATCCAGGGAAAAGTTCGAATGATTGAGAAATTTCACTAGAATCCGCCCTATCTAAACTATAAAGAACTCTAAAATCTGAGGATTCGTGACGATATGCAGATAGAATAACTTTTAAACATTTTGCAGGATTAGTTAATGAAATCGTATTGGAGACATATATTGCGGAATGTGGATCATACAGTAAAGAATTAACTCTACCATCCGATGCATAATCTGAGACTGGTTTATCAATTCTATTACTATAAAATTCGGTAAATGCAAGATCCGTGAATAATACGGGAGATAGATTTTTATCTGTAGTAACGAATGTTATTCCAGTGGTAAAGGATCTATTTCTCGGTAAATTATTTAATTTTGAATCTTCATTTACCTTAGAACATACAATTCTTGTAGAGTTTAAATTATTCAATTGTCCTAATTGAATAGGTTCAAATCCTTTATCCAAGAATGAAGTCTCATCTCCATCTATACTAGTTCCGGTCACAGATCTAATTTTTGCATTTACAGAGGTTGCAGATCCTGGACTTAAAATATCATAAGTTGGTACTAATGCATTAAATTGAATATTTTCTGTTGCTAAAATTTTAGATCCACCAAGAGATTGTTGACTTATGAATGAAAGTTGAGGTGATCCTGCAAAAGATCCATCTGTACTTCGATTTATACCATTTCCACTTCCAGAGGTATCAACTTCTATGTAATAACTATCTAATCCAATATTTAAGTCACTGATATCATGAGTTTTATTAATCCTTCTTAAAGAAATGCCATTCAATTCATACTTATATACTAAACTATTAATTGGATGATTGGAAATAATTGTTGAATCAATTCCTCTTCCTCCAGAAATTATTGTTAAAATGCCACTACCAGAAACTTGACTATATCCTATGATTTCATTATTAATTTTCACATATCCAGGATTAGTTGGACTTACTGGAATTCCTTCAAAATTTGAGAAATTTGCAGTATCTGCAATTCCGATACTTATTGAGGTTATATTTTCTGAAAGTAATTCTGAAACTAACACAACTGGGGAAACATTAGACTCAACATTTTTAAGTGTCAATTGATTTGTATTTCCATACATACCATGATCAAAATGATCAACTTTTAAGAAGTTTCCAGAATTAGTATTTGTTGGATTGATTTGAGGAGTTACCGAAGCACTAGTAATAAATGTAGAAGCCAAAGAAACTCTAGATCCTGAATCGCTATAGTAAACTAGATTTGCACTTCCATTTTTAGTAAAATCTTCAGCTTGAACTCCAGTAAGATATAAAGTATCAATACTAGTTGAATTTCCAGTAATAGTAATTACTGCATCTGATCCAGTTCCACTTCCAGATCCTACAGATGAGGTTACAATACCAACCACATCACCTACTGCATATCCATTACCACTAGATACAATGACTGGAGTACCGGTAATTACACCATTAGATGCTGTAATATTTAAAACTAGACCAGATCCTTGTCCGGTAATATTAAAGGTCTGTACACTACTATCGGTAATATAATTTTTTCCTCCAGTGGTAAGTCCAACGGAAGAAACAGAACTTCCGGTGCCAACTATGGTTCCATATCTATATGTAATTGTACTCTCTCCAACTTTTCTTCCGGGGGTCAAAATAGTGGAAAGATTATATGATGTTGTAATACCAACACTAGCAATTTTTGGTAATGTTGTTAATGGATTATTATTTAATCTTTGAACATATCCATTACTTTCATCTAATGTTGGGTTATAGAAGAATGCAGTACCACTATTTGATGTAAATTCTGCCTTATAAAGTTTAAACTTCAAATCTTGCATATCACTTGGTGTCCATTCTGCACCATTTTGCGATTTATATAATCTACCAAGAGCAAATTGTCTGTTATATGTAACACTATCAGCATCTGGTAATGATGCAGTATTGATAGTCTTTTCTTTCATTACTGCAGTCCATAAGTAATACTTATCGCTTGTATCTGCAATAATTACAATTGCATATTGTCTTCCTGGAGCCAAATAGATTGGGGAAGGAAATACTACATGAGTTGGAACTTCCGCATCACTGGAAATTGAAATATCATCAGGTCTTAATACGGCAGGAGTACCAAGAATAGTTCTTGTTGGTGTTCCGAATTCTACTGTTCTTATTTCAACTCTTACTGGATTATTTCCACTATCTTTTGTTGCAAAATACAGATCAACTGCAGTTACAAATGCACCATTTATGTCATCATTTGTATTAATTGATGATGGAGATTCGATTCTACCACCAACAGCAAAAGTTTGTGCCAAAGGATCATAATATCTTGCACGAGTTATAGTTTCTTTCCATGTTTGAGTTTGTGTCGTTTCAACTGTAGTTATTGTTGTTGTAGAAACATTTTCAAATAGTTCAACAGTTCCTTCAGAACTATAAATTGTTTCTGCACTGGAAAGATCTTTATTTCCTGGTAGTGGAACTTCATTAGTAGAACTTGAAGTTATTTTAAATGTTTTTTTGCCAGTGTTAATTCTTACTGTAGGAACTGGATCTGTATTTGGATTTTTTAAGAAAAACGTGCCAATTAAATCTCCATAATTATCCGAAATTAATCTAAGATCTTTGACATAAGCAACTGCACCACTTGATTGTCCAACTAATCTCATACCTCTCATCAAATATCCATAATACTTTCCGTGTGCTTCTTCACATAAAGAATAAGTATCAATATTTAAAACTTTTGATGAGGAACTATATGCTGAAGATAATTTTTCGTCTGGAAAATAAGGATTTATTTGATATTTGGTTGATGGTAAATCAAATTTTCCATATTTATGGTCCCCAGAAGCAACTCTAAAAGTAATTAAATCTTCCCCACCATAAGTTCCAATTACAGTTTCACCAACCTGAAACTGTTTTGTTGATCCATAATTCTGAAGTGTGCTATCATTTGCAATTTCTACAAGTTTTGGTACAAAATCAACAGAACTATTACCATCAAGAAAATGATAAAATTGTGTTTTTGGTTTTATATTTGATATTGAAAATTCAGTATTTCTAGATCTCATATATTGATCTACACTAGATCCTAAAAATATTCTTTCTGTAGATACGTTTACATTTGTTGAAGTGCTTGTTAATGTCCTACTACGATCAAGTACTTCAGTATCAAATGTTACAAGTCTTCCATTACCTGTAGATGCTCCAACTGTATCGACATTTGGACCTAAAGTTACTCCGAGATTCAAATTAATGTTTATTGATTTAGAAACTTGCCTATCTGGTAATTGAACAGTTCTAATCCAACGATCTTCTGCTGGAGTTAATTGTATAGTTCCAATATATTCTATAATATTAAAGGGATTTACATTTTCTTGTGTAGTGGCGAAAGGTTGTTCGATCCATCCAACTGAATTGTATTTTAAAGTTACAACCTTTCCAGTTTTTTGTACATTTGAATCTAATAATTCAAAATTGGTGGATAAGTCTAATGTTTCGTCAGTTGTATTAGATGATGGTGCTAATTGACTCTTAAGTGTATTTCTACTTATAATTGGTCTTAGTTCATTACCACCAATAGATGATGTTGATTCTGATATTTGAATTCTTGATACATTCATATCAATTAAATCATAATTTTTAAAATCATCTACAAAAAATCCAGATTTAAATCTATCTTTTCCTTCAGCATCTTGAATTTGAACTGATGCAGTTGATGCCTCAAGTAATGATAGAGAAGTAACTCTTTCTAAATTTTCTACTCTATTCTCTATTAAACCAATATCTCTCATGGTATATCTTTTATTATCCACAAGATTTATTCTTGCATCTATAGGACTATAAAGATATGGGGGTAAAATGATAGTCGCAATCTCCATTACATCATCATTTTTATTTGGAGGTTTTGGTAATCTTGCAGAAACTCCTTTCTCAATCAATAAAGATCCAAATTTATTTACATATAACTTATCTATTCTTCCCAAATAATAATCATAACCTATTAAAGAACTTTCATTAGGTGATAAAATAATTTTAGGATCATCGGTAAAAATTCTTGAATCGAAGTCAAATGGTGATCTATTTGTTACAGAAAGAACTGGTACTCTAGGTCTAAAATCTAAAGTATCTGAACACCTAATGCCTCTAGATTCAATGGCAGGTACATCAGTTAAAAATCTCTGTTCATCATAACTCAATACGGTGAATACATCTCCAGAGTCATTTGTTGGAATAGTATAGTGATCAAACACTATTAATAATTTCTTAGAAGGTTGTGTAGTATTATCATTTCTAACAATCTTAGAATAATCATAATATTGTTCTTTTTGCCCTTTATCCAACTTATATGAAGATGTTATATTTTTATATTTACCTTCAGTTATCGATACAATATCTGTTATAATATTTGAT
>Ga0078894_10003957_pt1 | contig 11273 bp, 10 predicted proteins | sample LauGreSu1BDMLBSD_2_FD_67506 | JGI IMG/M metagenome (GOLD analysis project Ga0078894, IMG submission 67506) | Freshwater lake microbial communities from Lake Michigan, USA - Su13.BD.MLB.SD (version 4) (version 4) | ecosystem: Environmental > Aquatic > Freshwater > Lake | place: Lake Michigan... | reverse complement strand
CGCTGGGCTTCCTGCAACATCTTCTCCACGCAGGATCACGCGGCCGCAGCCATCGCTGCCGCCGGCATTCCGGTGTTCGCCTACAAGGGCGAGAACCTGGTCGAATACTGGGAATTCACGCACCGCATCTTCGAGTGGGCCGATGGCCAGCCGAGCAACATGATCCTGGACGACGGCGGCGATGCCACGTTGCTCCTGCATCTGGGCACGCGTGCGGCCAGCGACCCCTCGGTGATCACCAATCCGCAGAGCGAAGAAGAAACCGCGCTGTTCGATTCCATCCGCAACCGCCTCGCCACCGATCCGGGCTGGTACGAGCGGCAGCTGAAGTCGATTGTGGGCGTTACCGAAGAGACCACCACCGGCGTCAAGCGCCTCTACCAGATGGCCGCCAACGGCGAACTCGCCTTCCGCGCCATCAACGTGAATGACTCGGTCACCAAGAGCAAATTCGACAACCTCTATGGTTGCCGCGAATCGCTGGTTGACGGTATCAAGCGCGCCACCGACGTGATGGTGGCGGGCAAGGTGGCGGTGGTGGCAGGCTATGGCGACGTGGGCAAGGGCTCGGCGCAGGCGCTGCGCGCGCTCTCAGCCCAGGTCTGGGTCACCGAGATCGACCCGATCTGCGCGCTGCAGGCTGCGATGGAAGGCTACCGCGTGGTGACCATGGAATACGCCGCCGACAAGGCCGACATTTTCGTGACCGCCACCGGCAACCGTGACGTGATCACCTTCGAGCACATGAAGCGCATGAAGGACCAGGCGATCGTCTGCAACATCGGACACTTCGACAACGAAATCGACATCGCATCCGTCAAGGATCACTGCCGCTGGGACAACATCAAGCCCCAGGTCGACCACATCATCTTCCCCGACGGCAAGCGCATCATCATGCTGGCCGAGGGCAGGCTGGTGAACCTGGGCTGCGGCACCGGCCATCCGTCTTTCGTCATGTCGTCATCGTTTGCCAACCAGACCATCGCGCAGATCGAGCTCTGGACGCACCGCGACGACTACGAGTCCGGCAAGGTCTATGTGCTGCCCAAGCACCTCGACGAGAAAGTGGCGCGTCTGCATCTGAAGAAAATCGGCGCCATGCTGACCGAGCTGTCGCCCGGGCAGGCAAGCTACATTGGCGTATCGGTCGACGGCCCTTACAAGCCCGACACCTACCGCTACTAAGGCCTCAGTCCAATGAGGCCGCCGGTCAGTTTCGAGTTTTTTCCGCCGAACACGACCGAGGGTGAGGCACGGCTGCGCGGGGTGCATGAGCGCCTCGCGCGGGCCGCGCCCGAGTACTTCAGCGTCACCTATGGCGCGGGTGGTGCCACCCGCGACAAGACGCTCCGTACGGTGCTCGAGATCGCAGCCGCCGGGTCGGCGGTAGCGCCTCACCTGTCGTGCATTGGTGCCACGCGCGAATCGGTTGACGAGTTGCTCGCGCTCTACCGCAGTCACGGCATCCGCAGACTCGTGGCGCTGCGCGGTGATCTTCCCTCGGGCATGGTCGATACGGGCGATTTCCGCTACGCCGCCGATCTGGTGCGGCATGTGCGTGCGGCAGGCGGCGACTGGTTCGAGATCGCGGTGGCCGCGTATCCCGAGGTGCACCCACAGGCTGCCTCGGCGCAATCCGATCTCGACGCGCTGGTGGCCAAGATGGCCGCCGGGGCGAACACCGCGATCACGCAGTACTTCTACAACGTCGACGCCTTTCTGTGGTTCAGGGACGCTGCGGTCGCAGCCGGGGTGAGCGCGCCTATCGTCCCCGGCATCATGCCGATCACCAACTACCGCCAGCTTGCGCGGTTCTCGGATGCCTGCGGCACTGAGATTCCGCGGTGGATCAGGCAGCGGCTGGTGCAGTGCGGCGACGATCTGCCTGCCATCCGCGCCTTCGGCCAGGAGGTGGTCGCGGCGCAGTGTCGGCGTCTGATCGCCGAAGGGGTGGCTGCGCTTCACTTCTACACCATGAACCAGGCCGAGCCCACGCTCGAACTGCTCGCGGCAGCGGGCGACTAGGTTGCTGCGGGCGAGCTGATCAGATGGGCATTAACCCGACGGGGCCCTAACCCGACGGAGCCTCAATCAAACGGGTCTCGGTCAGCACGCAGTCGAGCGGCCGGTCATGGGTCTGCGCCTCGAAGCCCGTGACCTCGCACCCGTCGTAGGCCACGCCGATCGCGGCCACCGGTCGCGCTGCGAACGCTGCATCGCCGAGTGTCCGGTCATAAAAACCTGCGCCATAGCCCAAGCGGAAACAGCGCCGGTCAAAGCCCACGCACGGAATCACCAGGACATCGGGTATGACCACCTCAAACGGTTCGGGCAGCATCAGCCCGTAACCGACCTCGCGCATCGGCTGCCCGGGTTGCCAGCCACCGAAGGCCAGCGGTTGACTGCGCCCGATCACCCGCGGCAGCGCAAACCGCCAGCCGGCTCGCGCGAGACGGTCAAGGCTGCCCGAGAGGTCGGGCTCGCCACGGATCGGCCAGTAAAGCGCGAGCACCCCGGGCGGTCGAGGCGAGAGCACGGCCGCCAGGCGCTCGCCGATCGCCTGGTCGGCCACGCGGCGGGTCTGCGCGTCGATCGACTCGCGCCATCCGATCAGACGCCTGCGTTCGACATCGCGCAGCGTGGGCGACGGAGCGCGTGGTATCCTCGATTCGCTTTCCATCTGTCTGTCATCCAGCTCGGTATCGACATGATCCGTACGATTACTTTCGGATCGATTGTAGGCGTCGCGGTGCTGGTGTCGGCCTTCGCGGCTCAGGCCGAACGGCGGCAACCGGCTTCTGCGCCACAATCGGCTCCCGCACCCAGCCCCGACGATGCGTTGATCAACGCCCGCAAGGCGTGGTCGCAGAGCGACCACAAGCAGCTCGATCTCGCCGCCCGGCACATTCCGCGCGACCATCTTCTCGCCGATTATCCCGCCTACTGGCGACTGAACCTGCGACTGCGGGGCCCTGCCTCGGCACCGCAGGCCGAGGAACTCGACGCCGAGGTTGGCCGCGCACTCACCCGCCACGAGGGAAGCGCCCTGGGTGATCTGCTGCGGCGTGACTGGCTGCTCAACCTCGGTCGGCGCGGCGAGTGGCAGCAGTTCGACGCCCAGCTCGCGCGCTACCCCCGTCGCGATGACGCCCAGGTCAACTGTTTTGCCTGGAGCGCGCCAACGCCCCGCACACAGCCCTCCCGCACCGAACTCGAACAGGTGCTGATGGCGCCACGCGATCTGCCCGACAGCTGCAATCTGCTGCTCGAGCAGGTCGTGCGACAGAAGCAGCTGGGACCAGATGCGGCCATCCGCCGACTCCATCGGGCACTCGAAGCGGGGTCGGTTGCTGCTATCCGGGTAGCGGCTGATCTGCTCGCGGTCGAGCCGGCTGCGCTTCAGGGCGCGCTCGCCAAGCCGCCTGCCGAAGCTGCCTTCAAAGGCCGGCGCGAGGTCGCACTGATCGCCTTGTCCCAGCTTGCGCGAACCGATCCGCAGGCCGCAGCCCAGCGGCTTGAGTCAGGGGTGCCCTCACTCACGCCGGGTGATCAGCTCTTCGCATGGTCTCAGGTGGCAGCCGGCGGCATGCGGCGGCTTGCGCCCGAGTCACTTGGCTGGACCCAGCGTGCGGCCAAGGCGCCGGTCAGCGATGACACGCTCAACTGGATGACCCGCGCCGCGCTGCGGGCGCAGAACTGGCCGCTGGTGGCCGCGCTGATCGACCGGATGAGCGACGAAGGCCGGCGCGACCCCGCCTGGGTTTACTGGCGCGCGCGCGCGCTGCGGGCGGAAGGCCGGGTCGCCGACTCCGACTGGTTGTTGCGCCGCATTGCCGATGAATTCCACTTCTATGGGCAGCTTGCCGCCGAAGACCTTGGCCGGCTCACTATCGTGCCGCCGCAGGCGGCTGCGCCTTCTGACGCCGACATCGCCGTCCATTCACGCAATGCCGGTTTTCGACGGGCGCTCAAGTTCTACGAGCTGGGCCTGCGCGTAGAGGGCAATCGCGAGTGGAACCATCAACTGCAGCCCATGAGCGACCGCGAGTTGCTCGCTGCCGCCGCCTGGGCTTGCAGCATCAATGTGCTCGATCGCTGCGTGAACACCGCCGACCGGACCCAGCGCGAACATGATTTCGCGCTCCGCTTCGTCACGCCCTTCCGCGAACAGGTCAAACGCGCATCGGGTGAGCGCGGGATCGACCCGGCCTGGGTATACGGCCTCATCCGGCAGGAGTCGCGATTCATCATGGACGCGCGCTCGAGCGCCGGCGCGCAAGGCCTGATGCAGATCATGCCGGCAACCGGGCGCTGGATCGCGAAAAAGCTCGATGTGCCCGATTTTCGGGTGGAGCTGCTCTCTGACCGCGACACCAATATCCGTTTCGGCACCTTCTATCTGAAGAACGTGCTCGACGATCTCGACGGTTCGCCCGTGCTTGCCTCGGCGGGCTACAACGCCGGCCCGGGCCGACCCCGCAACTGGCGCTCAACGCTGGCCGGTCCGGTGGAAGGCGCGATCTTCGCCGAGATCATTCCGTTTCACGAAACCCGCGACTATGTGAAAAAAGTGCTCTCCAACGCCACCTTCTACGCGTCGCTCTTCACCGGGCAGCCGCAATCCCTCCGAAGCTGGCTCGGTCAGGTGAATCCCCAGCCGGCCAGCACCACCGCTCTTCCCTGACAACGCCATGACCTTCCAACGCATTCTCGTCCTCGGCGCAACCGGCTTCATCGGTCGCGCCATCGTCGCGCGGCTCGCAGCGCGCGGCCTGCGGGTCACGGTGCCGACCCGCAGGCTGGCTCGCGCCCGCCCGCTCATGCCGCTACCCACGGTCGACATCGTTGAAGCCGATATCCATGATGCCCGGGCGCTCGCGTCGCTCGTACGCGGCCATGACGCAGTCATCAATCTGGTTGGCATCCTGCATGGCCGCGGCGGAAGCCCCTACGGCGCCGAATTCGCGCGTGCCCACGTCGAGCTGCCGCGCAGCCTGGTCGCCGCGTGCGCATCCGCCGGCATCACGCGGCTTCTGCATATGTCGGCACTTGGGGCCGACGGCCCTTTGCCGCTCCCCTCCATGTATCTGCGCTCCAAGGCAGACGGAGAGCAGGCGGTGATGGGCGCGCCGCTCGACTGGACGATTTTCCGGCCCTCGGTAGTCTTCGGACCCGATGACCGATTCCTCAACCTGTTCGCCACGCTGCAGCGCTTTGCGCCTGTGATGCCGCTCGCACGCGCCGACACCCGCTTTCAACCCATCCATGTCGACGATGTGGCCCAAGCCTTCGTGAATGCGCTCGAGTGCCGCGACACCTTCCGTCGCGGCTACGAGCTAGCCGGTCCGCGCGTCTACACGCTGCGCGAGCTGGTGCGGCTTGCCGGGCGGCGGGCTGGCTGCCCACGCCCGGTCATCGGGCTGCCCGATATGGCTGGTCGCTTGCAGGCGATGATCCTCGAGGCGCTCCCGGGGCCCACACTGATGTCGCTCGACAACTTCGACTCCATGGCCCGGGACAGCGTCGCGCGCGCGCCGATTGCGCCGGAGCTCGGCATCGACCCGATTGCCATCGAGGATGCGCCTGGCGATCCGGTTGCCACGCGACAGGAACGGCTCGATCGGAGCCGCGGGCTCGCCGGGCGCTAGCCAGGCCGTCTACATTTCCTCGTCAAACTCATCCAGCGCCACGATGCAGATCTACTGTGTCGGCGGCGCGGTACGCGATGAACTCCTGGGCCGGCCGGTCACAGACCGCGATTGGGTGGTGACCGGCGCCACCCCCGAGCAGATGGCGGCGCTTGGCTTTCGGCCGGTGGGGCGCGACTTCCCGGTGTTCCTTCATCCCGACACGCACGAGGAGTATGCGCTCGCGCGCACCGAGCGCAAGACCGCGCGAGGGTATCGCGGATTCCAGATCCACAGCTCGCCCGAGGTCACGCTGGAAGACGACCTGCGAAGGCGCGATCTCACGATCAATGCCATTGCACGCACCGCAGACGGCGCGCTCATCGACCCCTGGGGCGGACAGGACGACCTGCGCGCGCGACGGCTTCGCCACGTAAGCGATGCGTTTGCCGAAGACCCGGTTCGAATCCTGAGGCTCGCCCGGTTCGCGGCGCGCCTGCCCGACTTTTCGGTGGCCCCGGAAACCCTTGCGCTCGCCCGCCAGATGGTGGACGAGGGCGAGGTCGATGCGCTGGTACCCGAGCGCGTCTGGCAGGAGCTGTCGCGCGGTCTCATGGAGCCGCAGCCCTCGCGCATGTTTCAGGTGCTGCGCGACTGTGGCGCGCTTGCACGACTGCTGCCCGAGCCGGCTGAGATCGACCTTGCAACGCTGGATGCGGCCGCGCGTTGCGGCGAAGCGCTCGAGATTCGTTATGCGCTTGCCATCGCCCCTCCCGGCGCGCCGAAGGTCGCGCGCGCACGAAACGAGCGGCTGCGCGTACCAGCCACCTGCGCAGACCTCGCGCTTCTTCTTGCCGAGCAGGGCGCAGACCCATCACCCGATGCACCCTCACCCGATGCACCATTGCCCGATGGCGATGCCACGCGCCTGCTGCAACACCTCGAGGCACTCGATGCGCTCCGCCGGCCGGCGCGGGCACTCGCGTTGGTACGGGCGCGCTCGCATCGCGCCGGATCAGCGGGCGATCGCTGCGATGCGGTCGATGCGGCCGAGGCCGACTGGCGCCAGTTGATCGAAGTGGTGCAAGGCGTGGCAGCCGGACCGATCGCAGCCAGCGTACGCGAAGCCGGTGCGCATGATCTCGCCCCTCGCATTCAAACCGCGCTGCGGGTGGCGCGTGGCGCGGCGCTCGCCGCCTTTCTCGATGCCCGCACCCAGCGCGCCCATTCACCCACCGCCCCGCTCACTCACTCCGTTCAGGGATCCTCACCATGAAAGCGCTCCTTTGCCGCCAGCACGGCTTACCCGACACGCTGGTCTACGACGATATCGACGACCCGACTCCGGAAGCTGATGACGTGGTGGTCGATGTCAAGGCGGCGGGCGTCAATTTTCCAGACGTTCTCATCATCCAGAACAAATATCAGGCCAAGCCTGCGCTGCCATTCGCCCCCGGCGCCGAATTCTCCGGTGTGGTGAGCGCAATCGGGCGCAACGTGACGGACCGCCGAGTGGGGGATCGGGTCATCGGTTCGGTCACCTATGGCGCATTCGCGGAAAAAGTGAAGCTCCCGGCCTCGCGCACCATTCAGATGCCGCCAAGCCTCGACTTTGAACGCGGCGCGGCCTTTCTGCTCACTTACGGTACCTCGTATCACGCGCTGGTCGACCGCGGCGCGCTCCAGGCAGGCGAGACGCTGCTGGTACTGGGCGCGGCCGGCGGGGTGGGACTCGCCGCGATTGAAATCGGGAAGGCCCTGGGCGCCCGGGTGATTGCCGCCGCCTCGAGCGCGGAGAAGCTCGCCGTCTGCCGCGAGCACGGCGCCGATGAGTTCATCGATTATTCGACCGAGGATCTGCGCGAACGACTGCGCGCAATCACCGGCGGGCGTGGCCCCGACGTGATCTACGACCCGGTGGGCGGAGGCTATGCGGAGCCCGCCTTTCGCTCAATCGCCTGGCGGGGCCGCTATCTGGTGATCGGCTTTGCCAACGGCGAGATCCCGAAGCTGCCGCTCAACCTCGCGCTCCTGAAAGGCGCAGCCATCGTGGGCGTGTTCTGGGGTCAGTACACACAACTGGAGCCGGCCAGCTTTCATGCCGATGTGGAACGGATGTTTGGCTGGATCACAGAGGGAAAGCTGAACCCGCACATCTCGGCACGATTTTCACTGGCGGAGGGCGCGCGCGCGCTCGAGCACCTGCTCGCGCGGCGCGCAACCGGCAAGGTGGTGGTGCTGCCCTGAGCGGGCGCACAGCGCTCAGAGCAGATGAGCGATGCCAGCCGCAAGCAGCGACAGCAGCACTGTGGACATGATGGGGAGCGAAATTTCCCGACCAAACAGCGTGAAGCTGAAATCGCCCGGCAGTCGCCCGATGCCGAAGCGACGCAGGAATGGCATCAGCCCGGAAAAGAGGGCGAGCGCAATCACCGTGGCAATCAGCCATTTGATCATCGCCCGATTATCGCACCCGGTCGAGCGCAATGCCGCCCCGCTCGAGAGGCCGCGCGATGAGCGCTGAGCGCCCGAGCCCCGAACCCGCACCGACGGGCCGCCTCGACCACACCCATCCGGTGCTGCGGGCGATGCTGTGGGCGACCGCAGGCGGCATCATCCTGTGCCTGCTCAACGCGGTGTCACGCAGCCTGACCCATGAAATGGATCCGGCGCAGGTCATGTTCCTGCGTTATCTCGCCGGATTCGCGCTGATGGTGCCATTCGCGCTTCGCGCCGGGCGCACACGCTGGCGAACCGGTGATCTGCCGGGTCATCTGCTGCGCGGCCTGATCCACACCCTCGCACTTACCATGTGGTTCATCGCGCTACCCACGGTGAGCCTTGCCGATACCACCGCCATCGGCTTTACCACGCCGATTTTCCTGATGCTCGGTGCAGGGCTGTTGCTGGGCGAGACCATGATGGCAGCGCGCTGGATCGCGGCGGCGATCGGCTTTGCCGGGGTGCTGATTGTCGTGGGGCCTTCGCTGGGCGGCTCAGCGGGCGGCGCCATGCTGCTGCTGCTCGCCTCGGCACCCATGTTTGCTGCCACCATGCTCATGAGCAAACGCCTTGCGCGGCGCGACGGGCCCTCGGTTCTCGTGCTCTGGCAGGCGGCATCCATCACGCTCCTGTCCGCACCACTCGCGATCTATCAGTGGCAACCTGTCACGCTGTCGCAGGCGCTTCTCATTCTGCTGGCAGGCGTACTCGGTAACATCGGCCAGTATGCGGTGACGCGCTCATTTCATCGCACCGATATCTCGGCCACGCAGTCGGTGCGCTTCCTCGATCTGCTATGGGCTTCGCTCTTCGGCTGGATGTTCTTCAGCGATGTGCCCACCCACACGACGCTCGCGGGCGGGGCGGTCATCCTCGCCTCATCGCTCTGGATTGCCCGCCGCGAATCACGGGCTGCCAGACCCTAGTACCGGCTCGCCACCCGATCACGCGAGGTCAGGCGATCAGCACCGCTCGGCGATCCCTGCCGTCAAGCAGCAGCGGCTCACAGGCCGGGTCCGATCCCAATGCAATGACCTTGAAGAGTTCGCCCATTTCGGCTTCGGACACCAGGAGCTGAAGCGCGTGGGCCGCGCGAATGCGCTCGGCCGGGTCCGCGGCAGACACCCTTTGCGAAAACAACTCGGCCAGCCCGCAACCCAGCAGAAAGGCGCTCTGCGCGCCGTAGCCGAGGCAGGTCAGGCCGGCGGCGGTGGCCGCATCGTGCACAGCGCTGAAGTCGACATGCGCAGTGATGTCGCACAAGCCCGGGCTCCAGAGCGGATCGGCGTGCGAGCGGTGCCGGTAGTGACAATTGAGCGTGCCCGAGGCACGCGCCGGGTGATAGAACTCGGCAGCGGGAAATCCGTAATCGATCAGCAGCATCACGCCTGCGCCCAGTCGCTCGGCCACGCTAGCTACCCAGGCCGACGCCTGCTCACCGATCTCGCCGTGATACGAGCCCAGCGGTGGCGCATCGGGCCAGCCCGCGCGCGCAAGCCTCGCCCGCACGCGACGGGCGAACGCGGCATCGGGCGCACGCGTGCCAAGCCGCAGACCCGACGCAGACGGAGAACCATCCGTGCCCGCATGCTGGCGCGATCCGCGCAGCGATTCATGCGCTGATCCCGGCACGCGTTCAACCACCCGCTCGCAGAGCTCCCCGTTTTCCATTGAGAAAAGCTCGACCGGCAAGGCATCGAGCAGCTCGTTGGCGAGCACGATGCCATCGATCCGATCCGGCAACGCAGCGAGCCATTGCACGCGCTCGAGCGCGCGTGGGTGGCTTGCTGCGAGCGTGGCCTGTTGGCGCGCACGAAGCTCGGCCGACAGCTCGATGATGCGGTACTCGACCGTGTCATGGCCCAGCGCGTCAAGCTCGGACAGCACCTGCGCGGCAAGCGCGCCCGAACCGGCACCGAACTCCCAGATGCAGGGCGAGAGCGCCGGCAACCAGCGTGCGAGCTGCACGGCCACGCAGGCGCCAAAGAGCGGGGAGAGCTCCGGTGCCGTCACAAAGTCGCCGGCCGCACCAAACTTGCGGCGACCACCTGCGTAATAGCCCAACCCGGGCTCGTACAGCGCGATCGCCATGTAGTGGTCAAAGCTGATCGCCCCGCCCGCGCTCACGATGGCCTCGCGCACACGCGCCTCGACCCGCGCCGAGATCTCCCGCTCGGCGGGATCGGGGTCGGGCAGGACAGCGTGAGGATTGGCCATGGACATGGAGCAGATTATCCTCCGCCCTCAATCGCTCGCAGGATCCCGATCGGCCGACTGCCGGGCGCAGCGCGCTGCCCGGATGCTTTAAACTGCCTGCGCGCAAGCGCCGTGGCTTCAATGCGGGCGCGCGTCACCCCGCGCCGGTTCCTTGAAAAACCCAGACCACTGCCCCAGATGTCCGCCGCCCCCGTTGTGCTCATCACCGGCGCCGCCCGCCGTATCGGCGCCGGCATGGCGCGCTTTTTTCACACACGCGGCTGTCGCGTCGTCATCCACTACCGGCAATCGGCCATGCAGGCTGAGGCGCTCTGCGCCGAGCTTTGCGCGCTGCGGCCACAGTCGGCGCTCGCGGTCACCGCCGACCTGGCAAACGCCGAGGGCTGCGCGGCGGCGGTCAATGCCGCCCTGGCCTGGCAGGGTCGGTTGGACGGTCTGGTGAACAATGCCTCCACCTTCATCCGATCCGATCTCGGCCAGGTTGACGAGGCGCACTGGGCATATCTGATCGACGGCAATTTGAAAGCGGCGTTTTTCTGCAGCCAGTACGCGGCGCCAGCGCTGCGCGCCTCGGGTGGAGCGATCGTCAATGTCTGCGATGTGCGAACCGATCGGCCGCTACCGGGCTTTTCGGTGTACACCGCAGCCAAGGCCGGCATCGTGTCGCTCACCCGCTCGCTCGCACTTGAGCTCGCCCCGCAGGTGCGGGTCAACGCCCTCGCACCGGGATCCCTCACCTGGCCGGAAGACGATACCTTCGACGCAAGCGAGCGCGCGCGAATCGAGGCGGCAATTCCCCTGGCGCGGATCGGTGACGGATCGGACATGGGTCAGGTTGCGTTCTTTCTGCTGCGCGAAGCGCACTATGTGACCGGACAGGTGATCGCGGTCGATGGCGGTGCGGGCCTCGCCAGTCCATGAAACCTC
>Ga0078894_10003953_pt1 | contig 11276 bp, 11 predicted proteins | sample LauGreSu1BDMLBSD_2_FD_67506 | JGI IMG/M metagenome (GOLD analysis project Ga0078894, IMG submission 67506) | Freshwater lake microbial communities from Lake Michigan, USA - Su13.BD.MLB.SD (version 4) (version 4) | ecosystem: Environmental > Aquatic > Freshwater > Lake | place: Lake Michigan... | reverse complement strand
GGTTGCGTGGCTTTGTAGAAAGCTGCTTTGTCTGCAGGCACGAATTGAACCCCAGCAGCTTTCAGCTTGGTTTCTGCTTCTTGGGTGTAGGCGTCCCACAAAACGCGCTGTTCTTGTTGCGCTTCTGCTGCCAATTTCTTTACCAGGGCTTGATCGTCTTTGGACAGGGCATCCCATGAGCGCTTGGAAAACACAAAAATTTCAGGAATGATCAAGTGTCCGGTCAGGCTCATGACCTTGCTGACGGTGTAATGGTTTTGTGCCAGCAAGGTGGGCGGGTTGTTTTCTGCGCCATCCACCACGCCGGTTTGAAGTGCTGAGAACAACTCATTGAATCCCATGGCCACGCCATTGCCGCCCATGGCGTTCATGGTTTCCACAAACAGGGGGTTACCCATCATGCGGATTTTCATGCCCTTGAGGTCTGCGGGAGCGGTCACCGCCTTTTTGGCATAGACGTTTCGGGTGCCGGCATCCATCCAGCCCAAGGCCACCAGGCGTGATCCGGGGCCATTGGTCATGCGCTCCAAAAGTTCTTGGCCGATGGGGCCGTCAATGACTTTGCGCATGTGCGCTTCATCACGGAAGACAAAGGGCAGGTTGAACACGTTGACCTCGTCGACCACGGGTCCCATGGCGCCCACAGAAATGCGAGCAATTTGCAGGGCACCGATTTGCGCCTGCTCAATCATTTCTTTTTCGCCACCCAGCTGCATGGAGGGATACATCTGGATGCTGATTCGGCCATTGGTGGCGGTTTCCAGCTTCTTGCCCATGCGAACAATGGCCTCTACCGTCGGATAGCCCATCGGATGAACATCGGAGGCCTTCCAGACAACCTTGTTTTGCGCGTGAACACCAGGCGCGAAACTGCTGACCCCCAATGCCAAGGCAGCAGATGCCAAGGCCAACCAAGCTCTTTTCTTCATCGGTGTCTCCATTGTGGTAGCTAAAGATGAGTTCATTCTGACCAAGCGAGCCAGTGCTGGCATTAAGGTTAACCCGAGGACAAGGCTGATGTCGCCTTGGAGCCAGGGTGCGTCGAAATTTGCCGCTACAAATTGAACATGGCTGTGATTCTTCCTCCCACTGAGAACGTTTTTGATTACATCGTGCTGGGCGCTGGCAGTGCCGGCTGTGTCCTGGCCAACCGCCTCTCGGCCTGTGGCCGTTACAAAGTTTTGTTGGTGGAAGCGGGGCCCCCTGACCGATCTCCCTTCATCCACATCCCTGCGGGCTATCTCAAGCTGATTGACCACCCCGAATTGAGCTGGCGTTACAGCTCGGAGCCCGACCCACTCAACAACGGACGCACCATCGCCTACCCACAGGGCCGAATGTTGGGGGGCACAGGTTCTCTCAATGGGATGTTGTATGTCCGCAGCTCGCCTGCGGAGCATGCGCGATGGGTGCGTCAAGGTTGTGAGGGCTGGTCTTATGAAGAGGCCTTGCCTATTTACCAACAGATTGAAAATCTGGAGGGTGCTTCGCCGGATCATCCCCTGCCCGTCGCGTCCTTTCTCGAAAGGCATCGATTGAGCGATGCTTTTTTGCAGGCCTGTCAGGAGGCGGGCTTGCATATCAATGATTCGATCAATGGGCCTCGGCGTGAAGGTGCGGCAGCTTTTCATCAAAATCGCTTGAATCGGTTTCGCGGCGGACCAGCCCAAACCTACCTCCGTCAGGCACGAGGACGCGCCAACCTGACGGTCATGACAGGCACCTTGGCTGAGCATTTGATTTTGGATGGGCCTCGTGCCGTTGGTGCCCGCTTGAAAGGGGCATCGGGTCATTTCATCGTGAAGGCCCGGCGCGAAGTCATCGTCTCTTTGGGCACGGTGCGCTCTCCGCATTTGCTTCAACTGTCTGGCATTGGCCCTGCGCCCTTGTTGGGTGAACTGGGCATTCCCGTTCACACAGAACTCCCTGGGGTGGGCGAAAACCTGCGAGACCACTATTCCGTTCGAATTGCCAAACGGGTGCAGGGCATTCGTACCCTGAATGAGCGCACACATGGCTTCTCGCTTGCGCGTGAATTGCTGAATTACGCCCTGACAGGCACAGGCCTCCTGACCCTGGGTGCGAGCACTTGCGCGGCCTATGCGCGCACCTCACCAGAACAAGCGCATCCGGATGTGGTACTGAGTTTTGCGCCTGGCAGTTTCGAGCCGGGAACCTACGATCTGGAAGTGCAGGGGGGCATGACCATCGCCGTCTACCATTCGTTTCCAGAAAGCAAAGGGCATGTGCGTGCCAAATCTCGTGACCCTGCGCAAGCCCCGGCCATCACGCCCAATTACTTGCAAGCTGACCAAGACCGCCAAGCCGTCCTGGCGGGATTGCGCTTGGCGCGCAAGATCATGGACATGCCGGCTTTGAAGCCTTGGTGTGTCCATGAAACCATGCCCGGCGAAGACATGCAAAGTGACGAGCAATTGCTGGCCTATGCTCGTGCCAAAGGGGTGTCTGGCTACCACCTGGTGGGGACCTGCCAAATGGGGCAGGGCTCAGACACGGTGGTCGACCCGCGACTGCGCGTGCACGGCGTGCAAGGGCTGCGTGTCGTAGATGCCTCCATTTTGCCCAGCGGCACATCGGGCAACTCCAATGCGCCCACCTTGATGGTGGCAGAAAAAGGTGCCGCCATGATTTTGGCGGATGCTGAACAATAAAAGCCATTTCCGATGACTTCCAAAATTCTGTTTGATGATTTTCAACCTGGCAGCCTCATGGGACAACACGAAGAAGTGTTTGATGCCTCCCTGAGCCAAGCTTGGCGAGCCATTTTTTCTTTGCCGGACAGTGCTGAACCTCACCCCGGTGAACTCTCCAGCCTGGCTTTGGCGTTGGCCATGCGGGCCTATCTGAGCGTGGTGGCGCCCAGGCCGCCTGGCAATGTCCATGCCCGTCAACAATTTCAGATGCACGCCATGCCCCGCATCGGCGAAACCATCACCACCCGGGTGGTCTGCGCGCACAAGGAGATCCGTCGTGAACGACGCTATGTCAACATCCAAGTTCAGGCTTCGGGACAAGGCCAGCGCGCCTTGTACACGGGCGAAATGAGCTTGATCTGGGCGGCTTGAACCATGTCATTTCCTTCCGAACTTCATGCCACCTCCCTGGTGATCACCCCCGCGGCAATTCAAGCCTACGCCCACCTCACCCAGGATTTCAATCCGATTCATTTGGACCCTGAATTTGCAGCGCGCACGCCCATGGGCAGCGTGATTGCGCATGGCACCATGTCCATTGGCTTGATTTGGCAATCCCTCGCCAAGAGCCTGACCGCAAAAGACTTTCTCAAGGTGAAGTTGGACGTGCGTTTCGTCAAGCCTGTGCGCTTGAAGGACAGCCTGGTGTCAGGAGGGCGCCTGCAAGCAGGAGATCATCCGGTCTATGATGTTTGGGTCAAGGGCGCTGACGATGGTGAAGAACGCATCGTCGGAACGGCCACACTGAGCGTCTGAATCCATCGTCAAAGGAGCACAGCCATGGGCTTGCGTTTTCTAGAACATGTCTTGATCTTGACTCATGACCCCGAAGGGACACGAGACTGGTTTTGTGACAACTTGGGCTTTCGCAGCGGTGACCACCCAGACTTTGGCTTTCCGGTGTATTGGCTCTACATTGGTGATCAAGACGTGATTCACATTGGCAAGGCGCGTCACTCAGCCCACCAGGACACCTACCTTCAAACCCCTAGCGATCAAGCGGGTACAGATTACGCTGCTGCAGGCGCCTTGGGCTCAGGCCGGATTGACCACCTGTGTCTCAATTGCGATGGCATGGCCGAGTTTGTCGAGCGACTGACCCGCCGAGGGGTGGTGTTCAGTGAGCGCAAGGCCCACAACTCCAACCTCTACCAGCTGTTCATGCGTGAGCCCATCAATGGCATCAAAGTGGAACTCAACTTTGCGTGGGAAGAGGCCGTCAAAATGGGCCGCGTCCCGGCCTGGACCGATGCCGGAGAAAACACCAAGCCCGTGGCCGATGTGATGGCTCAGCGGTAATAGGCTTCGACTTTGCCTTTGAGTTTGAGCAGCAACGGCTTGCCCTTGCGGTCCAAGGTCTTGCCTGCAGGCACTTTGACCCAAGACTCACTGATGCAGTATTCCTCGACATCGGTACGCTCTTTGCCGTTGAACTTGATGCCGACATCGTGCTCAAACACCTCGGCAACGTAATGCGGGCTGCGGGGGTCAATGGAGAGATGGTCAGGCAGTGGCGGGCGAGTGGCGGCGTCGGTCATGAAAAAAGCATTCCGTAGGTTTCAGATCAAGCGCCATTGTGCCTGATGCCACCTCAGATCACGCCCAGAGATCGCAAGCGGTCTTGCTCTGCCAACGTCAAGCCCAGTGCGGCATAGATTTCAGAGTTGTGCTCGCCTGTGGCGGGTCCGGTTGCTGGAGGCTCTCGCTCGAGCCCGACAAATCTAGGCACGATGCAGGGCGCTGGCACAGTCCCCAGATCGCGATCAGGCAAGTCGATGATGGCTTGACGGTGCTGAAAATGCGGGTCCTTGGCAGCGTCGGCGATCGAATTGACCTGGCTGTAGGGCATTTCGACCGCATCGAATTTTTTCTGAATGACGCTCAGAGGGCAGCTGCGGCACCAGGCGGACAGAATGTCGTCAAGCGCCACCAAATTCTGTGTGCGCAGCAAATTGTTGGCAAAGCGCGGGTCTGTCAGCAAGTCGGGGCGGTCCATGGCTTTGCACAGTCGCTCAAAAATCGGATTGCCCGTGCCTACCACCGTGATCCAGTGGCCATCTTCCGTTTGAAAGACGTTCGAAGGCGCGGTGTAAGTCGCTCGCGAGCCTGCGCGAGCACGTGCCTCACCTTTGAAGTGCCACTCCGCAGCCAGCGGGTCGAGCAGGCGAAACAAGGCCTCGGTGGCGGACAGATCAATTTCCGTCCCGCAGCGTTGTTCGATGGGGAGCGCATTGCGTTGCGCCAAAGCGGTGGCAATGGCAAAGGCGCCAAACAAACCTGCAATGGCGTCGCCCAAAGGGTAATTGGTGTGCTGAGGGGGCCGATCTGGCTCTCCGGTGATGTACGTCAACCCGCTCATGGCTTCAAAGATCCTGGCAAAGCCGGGTCGTTGGGCATAAGGGCCCGTTTGGCCAAAGCCCGTGAGGCGCAACACGATCAAATGGGGATTGTGTTGATGCAAGGTGGCCATGTCCAAGCCCCAGCCATCCAGCGTCCCTGTTCGAAAATTTTCAACCAGCACATCGAACTCGCGGATCATCTGCAAAAAAAGTTGTCGACCTTCTGGTTTGCGCACATCCAGTGTGATGCCCTTTTTGCCACGATTGCCGACCTTCCAGAACAGGGCGTGCTCACCGTCAACAGGCGCCAAGGTCCGCAAGGGGTCCCCGCCTTGCGGCAATTCAACCTTCACCACTTCTGCGCCCATGTCGCCGCACAATGTGGCAGAGAAAGGGGCGGCAACCACGGTGGCCAAGTCAAGAATGCGCACCCCTTTGAGGGGGAAGTGACCGGCGGTCGAGGTCATTTGCTCTGCAGGTTCAGGGTGCCCAGCATGGCATCCCACGCTTTGCGGTCTTGACGGACCCGGTCCTCAAAGGCACTGAGGGCCGGTTGGAGTGGCGTTGCGCCAAGCTTCGCCAACTTATCTTTCAAACTGTCGGTCGCCATGGCTTTGGCCAAGGCCTGGTTGAGCTTTTGAACCACATCCTTGGGGGTTGCTTTGGGAACCGCCAACCCCATCCAGAGGCCTGCATCCAAGCCGGCAATGCCCAACTCTCCAAAGGTGGGAATGTCGGGCACAGCGACAGACCGTGTTTTGCCGGTTTGCGCCAGAATGCGAATTTGGCCACTGTTCATGTAGGGCAGGGTGCCGCCCAGGTTGTTGCACATCACAGGAATGTGGCCGCCCATCAGGTCGGCCACCGCCGGCGCATTGCCTTTGTAGGGTACATGCGCAAGCTTGCTGCCCGCTTGATGATTCACCATCTCGCATACCAAATGGGAGGGGGTGGCAATGCCGGCGGAAGCAAATGAAAGACTGCCTGGCTTTTGTTTGTCTGCCTTGATCAATTCATCCAACTTTTTGTAAGGCGTTGCAGCATTGACGGCCAGTACATTGGGCAAATCTGCCACCAGGCCGACGCCTTGCAAATCATCGATGGGATGAAAGCGCAAGTTTTGATGGACATGGGGCAAGAACACATTGGTCAGGCCCGCCATCAAGACGGTGTAGCCGTCTGCTGGGGCTTTGATGACAAACTCTGAGCCAATCAGGCTGCCTGCTCCGGCCTTGTTTTCGACCACCACGGTTTGATTGAGCGCTGCACCCAACTCAGTGGCCAAAGCGCGTGTTACCAAGTCGGTACTGCCTCCAGCGGGGAAGGGCACGATGATGCGAACAGTCTGGCTGGGGTAATCTGCGGCGAATGCGCCACTCACCGTCCAGGCGCAAAGCACGCACAGTGCGCAGCGACGCAACGATGAAAAGTTCTTGGTCATGAATTCACTCCTTGTTGGAAACGTTGGCTTTTAAAAAGCGACGACCGAGCGTGGCGCGGTGCAATTCGGATGCACCATCGTAAATCCGAAACGGCCGCAACTCGCGCACGATCAGGGACACGACCGTGTCGGCTGACATGCCCAGTGCGCCCATCATCTGGGCCGCCCGGTCGGCGACCCGGTTAACGGCTTCAGAGACAAAAATTTTCGTCATGGCCGATTCCGTTTTGACAGATTGCCCAGCATCCATGCGCGAGGCACAGTCCAAGGTCATCAGGCGGCTGGCATGCAGGTCCATGTGGGAATCTGCCACCATGGCCTGAATTTGCTGCAGGTCAGACAACTGCGCACCAAAGGAGGAGCGCTGGTTCGCATAGTCTTGCGCGATCTCCAGGGCACGGCGTGCACGCCCAATGAAGCGCATGCAATGCGACAACCGTGCAGGCTCCAGCCTGACTTGCGCATCCCTCAGGCCTTGTCCTACTTCGCCCAAAACGGCATCTGCGCCCACGCAGCAATCTTGCAGCAACAACTCGCCATGCCCGCCAATGGCATAGGGGTCCATGGCGTCAATGGTTCGCAGCAGTTGGTAGCCGGGGTTGCGGGTCTCCACAATGAACTGCGTGGGCCCATCGTCAGTCATGGCCAGCACAATGGCGAAACCCGCGCCAGAGGCGCCGGTGATGAACCACTTGTGCCCGGTGATCGACCAGCCCTTGGACGTGCGCGTGGCGAAAGTCTTGAGCATGGAGGGATCCGAGCCTGCGCCAGGTTGGGGCTCGGTCATGGCAAAGCACGAGCGCACCTTTCCTTGCGCCAAGGGCAAGAGGTAGCGCTCTTTTTGCCCCGGTGTGCCGTGGCGCATCAGGCTGATCATGTTCGGTTGATCGGGGGGCGCGCAATTCATGGCGCCAGGCGCCAGAAAACTTCGACCCGCTTCTTCCAGAACGACGGCGCGCTCTACCCAACTGAGACCCAGGCCACCCAGTGAGGGGGGCAATTGCGGCAGGTACAAGCCTGCAGCTTGCGCTTGGGGGCGCAGACTTGCCAAAACGCGATCCAGTGCGGCCACATCGTGTGACAAGTCATTGGACTCCAAGGGGATGCAGGCCTGATCTACAAATTGGCGCACCCGCTCTCGCAAAGCCACCAGGCCATCCTCTGGGCTCAGATGCTTAAAGTGCATGGTCGCGCAGCACCAGCTTGGCAATGTTCAATTGGTGAATTTGGCTGGTGCCTTCGTACAAGCGAAACAAGCGCACATCCCGGTAATAGCGTTCGATCGGACTGAAGTCGGCGACATAACCCGCCCCACCGAACATCTGCACACAGCGGTCGGCCACGCGGCCACACATTTCGGATGCGAAGTATTTGCACATCGAGGCGGACAGCGCCACATCTTCGCCGCGGTCGCGGGCGCGCGCAGCCTCCAAAATCATGGACTTGGCGGCAAAAATTTCAGTTTGGCTGTCCGCGATCATGGCCTGCATCAATTGAAAATTGCCTACGGGCTGGCCAAACTGTTGGCGCTTTTGCGTGTGCGCCATGGCCAAGTCGAGCATGCGCACCGCAGGGCCGGTGCACAGGGCCGCCAAATGCATGCGCTGCTTGTTCAGCACTTTCATGATGGTTTTGAAACCCACCCCTTCCTGTCCTCCGATGAGGTTGTCGGCTGGAATTCGACAATTGTCAAAATACACATCCGACACAGGCGATCCCGCCTGTCCCATCTTTTGGTACGGCGCGCCCGTGCGCAAGCCAGGGGTGCCTCGCTCGACGATGAAGGCGGACAAGCCATTGCTGCCACGGGTCCCTGTCTCAGTGCGAGCCACCACCGTGAACACATCGGCAATTGGCGCGTTGGTGATGTAGCACTTTTGGCCGTTCAGTACATAGCTGTCACCCTCTTTGTGGGCAGTGGTTTGCACATTGGTGGCTTCGGATCCCGCATCTGGCTCGGTCAAGGCGAGGCAGCCCGTCAACTCGCCGCGCGCCATCGCGGGTAGCCAGCGTTGTTTTTGCGCCTCCGTGCCATCGGCTACCAAGGCCTCGGAGCCAATCCCGGTGTTGGTTCCAACACGGGCCCGCAACGCCACTGAAGACTGTGACAATTCGAAGGCAGCCAAGATCAATTCTTCGGTGGTGAGGCCCAGACCCCCATAGGCCTCAGGAATGCTCCAGCCAAAGTAGCCCCGTTGGCGCAGCTCTTGAACCATCTCTTCGGGAACTTCGTTGCGCTTTTCAACCTCGTGCTCTATGGGGTGCCATTGGTGTCTGACAAAGGCACGCACATCGGACAGGAGGGCGTCAAGGGTAGGTTGGTGTCGGATCATGGTTGTGCTTTTTCGTATCTAGCCGCCGCGCACGGTGGCGCTCATGCCGCCATCAATGACCAACTCAATGCCCGAGATGAAGCGGGCGCGGTCGGAGGCCAAAAAAACGGCGGCATTGGCAACGTCCCAGGCGTCGCCCATTTCGCCCAATGGAATTTGAGCGTTGCGTCTGCGCACCATGGCCTCTTCATCCTGGCCATAAGTGCCCATCAGGGTGTTGCGGATTCTAGGTGTGTCCACCAGGCCCACCACCAAGGCATTCACACGGATGTTGTCAGGGGCGTATTCCACGGCCATCATCTTGCAAAACTGATTGGTTGCGGCCTTGGTGACGCCATAAGCCAAGTGGGGAATGCCAACATAGCGGTGCGACGCAATGGATGAGGTGCAAAGGATGACGCCACCCCCCGCTTTGCGCATGCAAGGAATGGCCGCTTGGGACGCAAGGTGCAATGCCAGCAGGTTGGCATCTGAAATGCGTTGCCATTCCAGCGCAGTCGTCTGCGCCGAGTCGCCGGACTTGCCAATGCCCACATTGTTGTGCAAGACATGCAAGGCGCCAAACGCCGAAACAGTGTTTGACACGGCATTTTGAACACTCACCTCGCTCGTGACATCGACCTCACACGCTTGGGCCTGGGCGCCTTGTGATTGGATGAAGCGCACGGTGGCATTCGCCGCTTCCAGGTTCTGATCACCCACCATGACCCGAGCGCCGGCACGCGCATAAGCAATGGCTATCGCTTGTCCAATCGCCCAGCCCTTGGACAAGGCGCCAGCCCCCAGCACCAGGCAGACACGGCCATCCAGGCAGCCATCGGTGGGTGTGTTCAAGCTACCGACAGGTCTCATGGCTCATCCAATGTTCAAGCGCCCCGAAGGGCGCTTGAATTATTTCTTGAGCAAGGGGCACACGCTCTTGGAGGCCGGCATGAACGCTTGTTCTGCGGGGATGGTGGCCTTGAGCTTGAAGTAGTCCCAGGGGTACTTGGACTCGGACGGATCCTTCACTTCAAACAAGTACATTTCGCGCATCATGCGGCCGTCTTCGCGAATGCGGCCGTTCTTCACGAACATGTCGTTGATGGGGTTGGCCTTCATCCATGCCATGACGGTGGCGGTGTCATCCGTGCCTGTGGCTTTCACCGCATTCAGGTAGTGCAGGGTGGACGAATAAGAACCAGACTGCAGCATGTTGGGCATCTTCTTCATGCGCTCGAAGAAGCGACGCGAGAACTTGCGTGTCTCATCGTTCATGTCCCAGTAGAAGGCCTCGGTGAGTTGCATGCCCTTGGTGACGTTCAGGCCCAAGGCATGGACATCGTTGATGAACACCAGCAGGCCTGCCAGCTTCTGGTTCTTGGTCAGGCCAAACTCGTTGGCTGACTTGATGGCATTGATGGTGTCACCCCCTGCATTGGCCAAGCCCACCACTTTGGCTTTGGAGGCTTGGGCTTGCAGCATGAAGGATGAAAAGTCTTGGGTGTTCAAGGGGTGCTTGACCGAGCCCACAATTTTTCCGCCTTCGGACTTGATGATTTCCGAGGCGTCTTTTTCCAGAGAGTGGCCAAATGCGTAATCCGCCGTGATGAAGAACCACGAGTCACCGCCACCCTTGACCACGCCGCGGCCGGTCACGGCCGACAGCGCATAGGTGTCCCAGGTGTAGTGCACGCTGACAGCAGAGCAATTTTCATTGGTCAGTCGCGAGGTGCCAGGACCACTCATGATGATGACCTTGTTCTTTTGCTTGGCCACTTCTGCCGCTGACAGGGCGGTGGCCGAGGCAGCCACGTCGCCAATCATGTCAACCTTTTGGGTGTCGAACCATTCACGTGCCTTGGTGCCTGCCAAGTCGGCCTTGTTCTGGTGGTCGGCATAGACCAGCTCGATGGGCATGCCATGCACTTTGCCGCCAAAGTCTTCAATGGCCATTTTCACGGCGGTGACGGTGCCCATGCCTGCGACATCTTCGTAAAGGCTGTTCATGTCGAGCAACAAGCCCATCTTGACCACGCCGTCGGAAATATTGACCGTGGGGGCCTTGTTTTGTGCATTCAGGTGCATGGGCGCTGTGACAGCCGCCAAACTGAGCAAGGCTGCGGCGCATTTTTGGGTCAGGGATGCAAGACGGAAGGGTGTATGTGGCATGTGAAACCTCGGTTGATGTTCGGATCATCGTAGTTGCTGAGGCCGTTTTGGTGATCGGGAAAAACCCCGGTCGCGAAGGTGACGAACAGAATGAGGCTTCGAAGGTTCAATGACAACATGGCGAATTTTTCGACCGCTTGTCACACCCCTCCCGCGCTATGCCATTTGGAGGCCAACGGTCTGCGCTTGGCTTACTTTGAATGGCGACCTGAGTTGCGGGGTCAACAGCCAACGCTTTTTCTGGTTCACGCAACAGGTTTCCATGCCCGGGTTTGGGATCAGGTGGTGGCGCATTTTG
>Ga0078894_10003952_pt1 | contig 11277 bp, 8 predicted proteins | sample LauGreSu1BDMLBSD_2_FD_67506 | JGI IMG/M metagenome (GOLD analysis project Ga0078894, IMG submission 67506) | Freshwater lake microbial communities from Lake Michigan, USA - Su13.BD.MLB.SD (version 4) (version 4) | ecosystem: Environmental > Aquatic > Freshwater > Lake | place: Lake Michigan, USA... | reverse complement strand
TTGGTTAAGCGAGTTTTTGATATTGCTGTTTCTTTGGTTTTATTGCTTTTTCTGACTCCTCTTTTTATTTTAGTAGCAATTGCAATCAAATTAGAGAGTAGAGGTCCTGTCTTTTACGTTTCAAATAGGGTAGGAAAGCATTATAAAATCTTTCCTATGATTAAATTCAGAAGTATGCGCGATGGTGCTGACAGATATCTAAATGAAATTAGTCACTTGAATATCTACGGAGCCAATGAAAAAGTATCTTCTTTTGTGAAAATTAAAGATGACCCAAGGGTTTCTAATGTGGGGAAATTCCTTAGAAAAACCAGTATTGATGAATTTCCGCAATTGCTAAATGTCTTGATGGGCCATATGTCAATTGTAGGAAATAGACCCTTGCCATTATATGAGGCGGAGCGACTGTTAGTGAATGATTACGTAAAACGATTTGATGCTCCAGCGGGTATAACAGGTTTATGGCAGGTGGTAAAAAAGGAAAAGCCAGACATGGATGAAGAAGAAAGGATTAAGCTGGACATTCGATATTCTAATGAGTTGAACTTGGTTAAAGATTTTTGGATTCTGCTAAAGACACCAAGTGCATTACTCCAAAATCAGAATTATTGATCTGCTATTGAAAAATGGAGGAGAGTATAAAAAATATAAACAATTGTGAGACTTATCCCAAGGTATCCATTATCATTTTGAATTGGAATACTACTGAGATAACATGTCAGTTGCTTAATTCAATTAAGTTGAATTTAACTTATCCTAATGTAGAAATCATTTTGGTAGATAATGGATCAAAAGAAAATCCCTCTTCTAATTTCTTATCGGCTTTAAGTAGTATAAAAATTATTTTAAACCCATCCAACTATGGGTTTTCTGCAGGTTGTAATATAGGAATGAGAGCTGCAACCGGAGATTATTTTTTCTTTCTCAACAGTGATACAGAAATAACAACTGGCGTGATAGAGAAATTATTGGAAGCCTTTGAAGAGGACGTCAAAACTGGAATAGTGAGTCCACGAATTCATTCTTATTACAAGAAAGATGTAATAGAGTATGCAGGATATTCAAGAGTGCACCCTTTAACCGGAAGGTCTAAAGTAGTTGATGCCGGTAGTAAGCATGTAATTGCAGGTAAGAAACTTTCTGAAACTTATTTTGCTTATGGAGCTGCAATGATGATTTCCAGAAAAGTTTATGAAGAGGTAGGTGGATTGTGTGAAGATTATTTTGCTTATTACGAAGAATTGGATTGGTCGAACCGAATCCGAGAAAAGGGCTATAAAATAATTTGTAATACTGAGGCTTTGGTATACCACAAAGGTTCTATGTCCACTGCTTCAAATACACCATTTAAAACTTTCTTGTTAACAAGAAACAGAATGTTGTATATGAAAAGAAATTTTTATGGAGTCAATTATTTTCTATTCATGATGTATTTTTTATTAATTGCTGCTCCTAAAAATCTACTGACTTATCTATTTTCTTCTCAGTTCGACAATTTTACAGCGTATGTAAAAGCGCTTGGTTGTCACTTAAGAGGAAAATCTGAATATATGTTTAAGAACAAAGAAGACAATATCGTTTTGAGGAGATCAATGATTTAATATGGAATTGACTTATATAATTCGAATTTTAGTAAAGAATAAGAAATATATTCTTGGTGCCTCTTTTCTAACGGCAGCGGTAGCTTTAATATTTAGTTTTTTCTTGAAAGATAAATATGAATCCCAGTCACAAATTTCTACGGGTTACACAATCAGACAAGAAATAAAGCTATCAGATGCCAGTTTTGATATTGGTGAAATTGATATAAAATTCAATAATGCCATTGAAAATATAAGTTCCCCCAAGGTATTGAATTTGCTTTCTTATAAATTGATGATGCACGATCTGGATTTTGGAAACAGATTTTCAAATGTGGATACTGCAGAAATCTCCAAAATAAAGGGATTGGAAAATCTCGATATTGAAGCAGTTAAAGCTATTTTAATAGATAAATACGATAATCTTACCATGCTCAATGGTTCAATTGAGTCAGAAAAAAAGATTATAGGTTTAATAGAGTTTTTTGGATATGATTTAGAATCGTTGCGAAAGAACTTAGATGTATATCGATATCAGCGCAGTGATTATATTAATATTGTGTACACTTCTGAAAATCCTTTTTTATCTGAATTTGTAGTTAATCAATTGATATCAGAGTTTCAGCGTTATTTTGAAATTTCTACGAGAGAGCGTTCTATAGAAGCAAAACATGCTTTAGACTCTATTGTTAATCAGCGAGAAATTGACTTGAAAAATAAAGTTGCTCTGAAGTCGAATTATCTAAGAGATTCAATAAATGCTTCGGGGAGTGCTGCTGTAAATGCAAAAATAAATAAGTCATCTGATTATGAGTCAATCATAGCAGATGAGTTGTCAAAAATCCAAAGTATTTCCTATCAGATTGAGCAAGTAGAAAGGCAAATTGAATCTGTAGGAACGCCTGAAACAGCATCAGCTGTTGTTCCTTCTAATAAAGAATATGCGGATTTAAGAAGACGATATAACGAGCTGACCAATCAGTATATCCGAAGCGGTTCAACAGATGCCAGTTTAAAGAGCGAAATTGAACAATTACAAATTCGATTAAAGAGTTTGGCTTCAACTGCCCCTGCAACAACTAAAACGGATAATTCAACACGATCTACACAGTTAAATGCATTGGCAAAAGAGAAAATTGAATTAGAAGCTGCACTTCGATCTTCAAATGCTCGAGTAGAATTCTACAGGTCGAAATTAGCTGATATGGGGGTTATAGTTCCTCAAAAAGGCAGAAAATCAACTTATCGCATCGACCAGTTGGACAAGGAAATAGAGTTGAGTATGATGGAATATACGAGTGCAAAAGAAAAAGTAAATATTGTTGGAGGATTGGTAGATCCTGGTCAATCTAATTTTAAGCAAACTATTTATGGTCAAGCTGCTTTAGAGCCAGAGCCCACCAAACGTTTATTGCTTATTGCAATTTCTTTCATGTCGGGTTTGTTATTGTCTTCTTTGGTTTATATTCTCATTGCCTATTTTGATCAAAAAATCCGAACCCCGACACAGTTCCAAAGAATGACCAACCTTCCTTTGATTGGGGTTATTAATTTTATTGATTTGAAAGCTTCGAGTTTGAAAGAGCATATTATTCAAATCGAGCGTAGTAAAACAAGCAGGACAAACAATTTTAGAGAGTTTCTGAGGAAAATGAGGTATGAGATTGAAAGCAGTGGTAAAAAAACCATAATGTTTACAAGTACAGAACCTAACCAGGGGAAAACTACTCTGCTCCAATCTTTGGCCTTTAGTTTAAGTTTAAGCAAAAAACGAGTTTTACTCATTGATACAAACTTTTGTAACAACGACCTTTCTGTTTTAAATGCGGCAAAGCCAACTTTGGAGTTGTTTTCTTTTGATAAAGTTGAGTCAGATCAAAATGCATTAAAAAATTTAATTAGTCCAACCGGTGTCGAAAACGTAGACATAATAGGATGTAAGGGCGGAGATTATACGCCCAACGAAATTCTGCCTAAAGATCATATATTGAATCACTTGGATTATTTCTTGACCATGTACGATTACATATTGATTGAAGGAGCTCCGCTTAATGGCTTTACAGATGCAAAGGAACTTTCTCAATTTGTAGATGGCATTGTTGCTATTTTTTCAGCGAATGCAGAAATTAAGTCTGCTGATAAAGAATCCATTAAGTATTTTCGAACCATACCTGAAAAATTCCTTGGGTCTGTTTTGAATCAATTGGACATGAATGAATATAGGGTATAATGGGATGCAAAACACCAATCTAAAATATGATATTGTAATAGTAGGTTTGCAACCTTGGAGTACAACAATCGGAAGCAATTGTGTGGATATGGCAAAAGTTTTTTCTAAAACTTGTCGCGTACTTTATGTAAACAGAGCAACAGATCGAAGAACTGAACTGAGTATGTGGTTTGCCAATTCAGCCTCTCAATCAAGTTGGCATCAAAAAAAACAGGAGTATAGGCTAACGAAAGTAGATCAGAATTTATGGGTACTAGACCCGGGTGTTGTGCTGGAGTCCATTAATTTATTGAGCGGAAGACCATTTAAATACTTATTGCGCTTGAACAATAAAAGATTTGCAAAGCGTATTCATAAGGCAATTAGAGAATTGGGCTTTACAGATTTTATTCTTTTTAATGACAATGATTTTTTCCAAGGACAATATTTAAACGAGGAGCTTTCGCCTCGTCTTTTTGTGTATTATTTGCGTGATTACCTTATTAACCAACCATATTTCAAAAGAAACGGGAAAAATTTGGAAATAGATATTTTAAAAAAAGCTGATCTGGTTTTTACAAACTCTCTCTACCTAAAAAAATATGCAGAACAGTACAATCCGGCATCTCATGATATTGGACAGGGCTGCACTATTTCTATTCCGCACACAGCTGAGGAAAATGTGACACCAATAGAACTACAAAATATTGAATCACCAGTTGTAGGATATATAGGAAATCTGGTAACCATGCGCCTGGATCTGCCCTTATTGGAAGAGGTGGCTTTTATTAGAAAAGATTTGAGTTGGGTGTTTGTCGGACCTATGGATAGTAGTTTTTCGAAATCTAAATTGCAGAATTATTCTAATGTTATTTTCACAGGAAGTAAACCCCAAGAGCAATTATCCAACTATATATCCTGTTTTGACGTTTGCATCAATCCTCAATTGTTAAATGAAACTACAATAGGCAATTATCCAAGAAAATTGGACGAGTACATGTATTTTGGAAAACCTGTAGTTGCTAGAAAAACAGCATTTACGCAGGAATTGGGAAATCTTGTTTATCAGTATGAAGAAGCCTCCGAATTTTCTCAAATGCTAGATTTGGCGCTTACTGAAAATAAGCTTTCATCCAAAAAACAAGAAAGAAAAGAGCTTGCAGAAAGTCACACATGGGAAAATTGTGTACACAAGTTGTTTGATACAGTCGTTGAGTTTGAAATTCGTTGAATACATGAACCATCAAGATAAAGATCTCGATAAATATCCAACCTATGTTACCATTTTGGTATTTCTAATACTAGGATTTCTGTTTCTAAAAATTGTTTTTCTGTAATATGCTGCTTGATCATCCATTATTTGTCAATAACAAAAAAATTCTATTCCAGGGATTGGTTTTTGTATTGTGTATTATGATGGGTGCAGCAATAGCTATGTTCCCAATTAAAAAGGCGTTAGTTGTTTTATCTCTTATCGCTGGACTCATTTTGATTTTTGTGTGTATAACCAATTATAGATTGGGATATGCAATAGCAATGGGTTTTGGTTTTACAATTTTCATCCTAAGCAGGTACTTTATGGGGGCATTCCCAATTGGTTGGATTGTAGAACTTCTGATTTACTCTTCTTTTTTGGGATTGCTGACAGAATGTATCATCAAGAGAAAATCTCTTGTTGAGGGAATCTACCACCCAATTACAGTTTTTTACATATTGTATCTTTTGTTTATCGTATGGCAAGCATTTAATCCTGAAATGTATTCAGTAGTAGGTTGGTTTCATTTTTTTAGACGACAATTGATGGTGTTTTTGTTGTTTATCTTAACTGCACATATTATAGGGTCCATAAATGACATCAAATGGCTTTTCAGATTGTGGTTTGTGTTCGCTTTAGTTTCTGCCTTATATGCAATTCTGACCCAGTTTTTTGGCATGCCTGCTTTTGAAGAAGCATGGGTAATGGCTTCCCCCAATAGACAAAATCTCTTTTATTTGGTGGATGGTTTTAAGAGAAAGTATTCATTTTATTCTGACCCAGCAGCTTTTGGGATGGATATGGCAGCAACTACTTTGGTGCTTGGAATTTTAATGTTCACAGGCACCTCTAAAAAAAATAAAATAATTTATTTCTTAATGGCCCTTGTATGTATGTTTGGGGCTATTTACTCAGGAACAAGAACAGCCTATCTAATGGTTGTTTCCGGTATATTCTTATTCTTAGTAATGCGCGGAATCAACCGAAATACATTCTTAATTGGACTTGCTTTTGTTGCATCATTTATTGCAATAATGGTTGCTCCTGTCTATAATAATTTATTTATTAACCGCATTCGAAGTGCTTTTAATTTTAAGCAAGATGCGTCATTACAGGTAAGAAATATCAATAGGGCTAAAATTCAACCTTATATACATGACAATCCAATTGGTGGGGGTGTCAATACATCAGGTGGACAAGGAAGGGAATATAACCCGGAGCATTATCTGGCTGGATTCCCACCAGATAGTGGCTATTTAAGGGCCGCATTGGAAACGGGGTGGGTTGGATTAGTACTTTTGCTTTTGTTCCATTTTGTTATACTTCGTTCAGGTATATATTCTTATTTTCATTCAACTGATAAATGGATCAAAACGCTAGTACTTGTTGCAACTGCATCCTTTTTTTCATTTGTCATTGCAAATTATGGTCAGGAGCCATTTGGTCAAATTCCAAGTTGCTTTTTTTTCTGTATTTGTATTGCTATCATTGTTAAGTCAGATAAAATTTCAAATAACGCTATCACATGAAAAGAATTTTATTTTTGGGAATTTTCCTACTCTCTATTAAAGCATTTTCTCAATCTAATTTAGATGCAATTTCTACACCTGGTTTCATGATGAATGATAAGGTGGGACACGAACTGGCTAAATTAGCTGCTGCACATTATCGCATCAAAATTGCTGATGACAACGTGAGGTATACCCAGCAAGAAATGGATAAAGTTAAATTGAGCTGGATGAACAATATAAATGCATCATTCAACTTAAATGAATTTTCACTTCAAAACAGTTTGTTTCAACAGCAAAATTCATTTTTCCCAAGATATAATTTCAGTTTATCGTTGCCTTTGGGATTCGTTGCGACTAAGAAAAAGGAGATCCAAATGGCGAAAACAAACAATCAGCGTTCAATTGATATTCGCGAACTAGAAATACAGCAATTAAAAGAGGCGGTTATTCAAGAATATCAAAACTATGTTTCAAATACCTACTTATTGGAAATTCACCAATTAACATTACAGGATGAAAAAATGATTTTAGATAAAGCATCCCAATCATTTGAGTCAAATCAAATTGATATAGAAGCCTATACCAACTATACCAGAAGATATAATGAGATACTAACTAAAAAAGTGACTTTGTTGAGGGATTTGAATTCATCCCGATACAGGTTAGAAGCTTATTTGGGTATGGAATTAGAAACTGCATTTAAAACCATTAGCAAAAAATAATACTTACGAGCTAATCAATTGGTATAGACGTGCAAGAGGATCAGCAAAATAAGTACTGTATTTTGTCATCTTCCAATTTTTAGGTTTTCCTGAAAATAAATGATGAAAAAAGCTACGAACAGAAATTTGTCTTTCGTATTGTTTTGAAGGGGTAATTATAGTCTCTCCAAGTGATAATTTGGTCAAGATTGCAGGAAAATTGACTCCTCCTTTTTTAAATGCTGACAATAGAGAAGCCCAAAATCGCCCATTGATCTCTAAGATAAACAGTTCACCAGTTTTCGCACTTCTTCTTAAATCGAAACAAGCAACGCCATTCCATTTCAATTCTTTAAGTGCTTTTGAAACCAATTCAATAGCTGCTTCATCTTCTTTGAATTCAAAATCATCCCCAGATACAAATACAGAATTAGTTTTAATTGGTGTTTCTTGTATGGTGTAATAAAGTATTTCACCTTTTGAAGAAATGGCGTTAACTGTTAAATCACTACCAAGAATATAAGGCTGAAAAAAATGTTGAGATAGGTCAATATTGTTGCTGTTGAGATATTTTTTAATCGACTGAACATCTGTAAATTTTATGATACCTCTCCCAAAAGAACTTCTTGCGGGTTTCATGATTATTGGACCACTCCATTTTGATAATTCAGCGAGTAATAGTCCTTTGTTATCATTTTGTACAAATGGAGGTGTGTTTATGTTTGCTGCTGATAACAGGTTTGCCAATTGAAGTTTATTCACCCCCTTGGAGTAGTTTTCGGGATCAGTTAGCCAAATGCTGCTGGTTTTGTCATAGCGAATATCTTTTTTATTGGCACTAAAAAAAATACCTTCATTTTCGTCGTATGGAAAAACCAAATGAATTTTCTCTTTCTCAATGATGTCATTTATTTCTTCTAGTTTAAGACTCCTGTCTTCATAATAATAGATCTTCTTTATAAATCTGGAATATTTGGCTGCATTTCTTTTATTGTTGGTTAGGAGCAATAGCTTGCAATTCCCCATTTTATTAAGGCAATAACTTACACCAAGACATATATTGGAGTCATATCCTATTAGCAAAATATTCTTCAACATTACTCCTCCATTCTTTTTGCTTTTTCCCAAATTCCACTTTGTGCTCCCTTAAGATACTTGAAGACTCCTTTGATTTGAGAAATATTCATGAATACAATATAATAGGGGATTGCAGTTATTGAGGAGTTCTTTCCAAGGTTTTGTAAAGAATAACCTATGAATCCAAAAGCATAAAAAATGAATTGGGCCCATAACATTAGCAGAAATATTAATGAAGTAGATGTCAAAATTAAGTAAGCATTTACGATTAAAACGAAGGGTAATAAGAAGGGGATGATCGTCCAACGCAATACTCTATGTGAAATGAATAAGTAGGATAGTTTAGGATTTTTCCAAATTCTAAACAGAGATTTTAAATGTACTATCGATTGTATACCGCCAGCACCAATTCTTATTTTCCTCTTAGCTTCTTCTTTTAAATCTTTTGAAGGAAGTTCTGTTGCAAATGCTTTGGGCTCATATTTGAAAACATACCCTTTTCTGCAAATATTCATTGATACCATAAAATCATCTAAAATAATATTGTCTCCAGGGTACGAGTATAAGGATGTCCGAATTGCATAAAGTTCTCCGGCAGCTCCAACTACTGAATAGTAATTAGAATCTATCTGTTTCAGCCATGATTCATATTTCCAGTAAAGACCTTCTTGATTTGTTGTTTTATTTTGATCTATACTTGTAGTAATAACTTTTTTTTCACCCGCAACACCACCTACTTTTTTATCAGCGAAATGCCTGTTAAGGTGCCTTAGTGAATCTATACTTAATAAAGTGTTCGCATCTGTAAAAACAGTTATTTCAGATTCAACAAATGGCATAATTCTATCTATGGCTGCCATTTTACCTTTCCTTGCATTTTCATGATAACAATTGACTTCTTTAAACTGACTTGCTATGGTATAAGTATTGTCTGTCGATCCGTCTGTAACTACAATAATCTTGATTAATTCTTTCGGATAGTCTAATGCAATGGTATTTTCGATTTTCTTTTTGATAATTGTTTCTTCATTGTATGCCGCAATTATGATTGTTATTTTGTTGATTGGTATCCAAGCGTTATTTGATGCAACCATTTTGTTATTTCCATTTTGCTTCATCATCAAGGGGATGGTATAGCCTCCATAGCCGAATACAATCACTAAAATGGATATAATCAATATTGCTTCCATTTATTAGTTTTTAAGATCAGATAAGTTATGAACGAATTCAATTATTTCTTTATCTATGGATGAATCAAATTTTCTGGCAAAAAATTTATTTGATTGCTGTAATTGGATTTTGTCTTTTGCGGTAAATACTTTAGGATGCAATTTATCGCTTGGGAGCCATTCTGTATGTAAAAGATTGCCAATCATCTTATTTCTGAATGGCGAGTTGTATAGTACAGTTGAAAAATATATTTCATCGGCCCCCCAAACGAATTTAAAATATCGGGTTAACTCTTTTTGATGATTAAATGAAGAAATCACAAAAGAAACCGCGCTACTGCTTAAACAAAACCATCCTGAGTTACCAGAAAAAATAATATTTTCTGGTGGTCTTCTTTTTGGCAAAAGTAAATTGAAAAAATTTTCAATTCGAAATTTACCAATAAAATTCATGTTGATAAAGCTGTAGGTTTCTACTCTTCTTGCATTTTCATTCCACCATCTGTTTTCCTTTTCGAACGGAATATTTTCAATGAATTCTTTACCAGCATTCTCATACAAAAAAGCTATAAGTTGATCCATGCTTTTTATTGGAAGGTCTTGTCCAGATAAGTTGCATATATAATCATATTTATTTCTGGAAATTATTTCTTCAAAGCAGGTAATTATGGTTTCTACTATAGAAAAAGCACCCCATTGGGTATTTGTTCTTTTTTTTATGAAATTGATCTTTGGAATTTGAATCTTTTCTTTAAAAGCTTTTTCTTCTTCTTTCTTGTCTACATGGATATAGATATCAATGGAGTGGTGCAATAGTCTCTCACACAAAACAGCTACCTGTTCTGGTAAACGATGGGCCATTACCAATATTGCTATCCTCATTTTTTGAATCGCTACTTGAAATCTATGATACTGTCATTTTAAATTAATCAGAGGAATTGGATAAGGTTATTCTGGGGTTTAAAAATGCTAATGTTAATGATCCATTTCATCAAAAACAGCTACACGACAAAAATACTTAAGTCCAGCAACAGTTTTATATAAACTGGGCCAAGATAATCAAAATATATGATGCCAAAATTTGCATTAGAAAACCAAAAATCAGTCATTCTTTTGTCCTTTTTCAAATGTGGATAACAATCTGATTAAATTGAATTTCAAGATAGAAATATCCGCTAATATGTGACATGAAAACTGTTTTGTTGGTTAGTAAATTCAATTGGGATGCTCCTGCTGAAATACCCTATGTTTTTGCTAAAGCAGGATATGCAGTAGATGTATTTTGTCCAGCCGATTCGTGGTTGTCAAATAATTCCTTTTTCAAAAATCATATTACTTGTTCTATTGATAATCATGAATTTCTCACTGAGCTTGCTGCTTTAGTTAGACGAAATAAATATGATTGGATTCTTTTAACTGAAGATCCTTTAATTGATTTGGTAAAACGAGAAATCAAGGAGGAAGATTTACTGGAACAGCTTTTGCCGGTAAAAAACAATGAAGCAAGAGACATTTTATCATCCAAAATTGGGTTTTCATCTTATTTTCAGTCAATTGGCATAGATACTCCGGCTTATGTTGGATTTCAACCAGGGGTTAATGATTTTAATGAATTAGATTCCTTACAATTTCCGGTATTGAATAAATACGATCTTAGTTGGGGCGGATCAGACATGGCAATTAGTAATGATCTAAAGGAACTACAAAATACAATCAAGAACTTGCCTAAAAATGCTAAATTATTGATACAGGAATTTATTCAAGGTGATGATATA
>Ga0078894_10003950_pt1 | contig 11280 bp, 8 predicted proteins | sample LauGreSu1BDMLBSD_2_FD_67506 | JGI IMG/M metagenome (GOLD analysis project Ga0078894, IMG submission 67506) | Freshwater lake microbial communities from Lake Michigan, USA - Su13.BD.MLB.SD (version 4) (version 4) | ecosystem: Environmental > Aquatic > Freshwater > Lake | place: Lake Michigan, USA... | reverse complement strand
TTATGATAAAAAACTTACAAAACGCGTTTTCCTTAAATTGGTTAAACAAGCAGCCGTTTTAGCAGATGAAGAAGAAAATCTAACATTAAATGAATTGAGCACATTAACTTCATTATCTCCATCAAAATTATTAGAAGGATTTAAAGAAATTAATTATACTAAATTTGATGAAGAAGAAAAAGAAGAAGATAATAATTCATTCGATGACGAATATAAATACGATAATCTACAACGAGCAATCGTATTTACATTAATTCTTGGCGGTGTTGCATATTTCTTTAAAGAGTATTTAAAGTATTTGCAGATGGATTATAATTAGCCCAATAATTTTTGTTTTCATATATTCGTGTTGATCGATGCATTCTATAAGTAAAGAAATATACATCTATTATTATTAGAATAACACAGAATATAACAATCTGTAATAATAATTGTGGCGCTAATAAGAATAATATTAATCCAATAATTAATATAATTATTAAAATAGAAATTAAAACAATTAAATAATAATAATAATTTATTGATTTCTTCATAATTTCAATATTATTGGATAATGTAATATTTTTAATTTTATAATATTCTTTTTTGCTTGATTTGTCAAAAGTTAAAGCATCAATATATTTAATGGTATCTGTTGAAAATAAACTAGAATTAGTGTCACTAGAACTCAGTGCACTCGCAGTTAAATATAATATTTCTTTTGTTAATAATTCGTTAATTGCGTTTTGTAAAGTGGTTGTATCAGGGGCGCTAGCAGCATATACATTAGCAGCTGCTGTTCCATATGTAGCAGTCGTTGCAAAACATAATGAAAAATCTTCAATAGTTACGTTATTATTATAATAAAATAATAATATTATAATAAATACTAAAATTATAATATAAATAGATATTTTAGTATTGTTATCAATTAATGATGAACTAAATATAATTATTATAACAATAGTTAAGAATATAGCAAATGCAATAATTAATTTATAATAAAATAATAAATTATTGTACATAGTCAAATAAGTATTATATCTATTAATAGTAGCATTTAAGTCTGTCTGGTTTTTAGAAAAACTAGTTTTAATATTATCTAACTTATTAAATTTATCAGTATAAGTATTATAATCAGCAGATGCATCATATGGTGTTTTTTTGATATCATTATATAATTTATCCAAATTACTTTTAAAAGTATTAATATCAGTTGTTATAGCGCTTATAGTTGTAGTAAAAGTATAACCAGATGATGGTATACCAAAAGTTCCTCCATTAGAAGCAATAGTTCCAGTTAATAAAGCGCTACCGGGTGCTTTTAATTTCATATATTCATTAGTTAAACTATAATATTGATATTGTATCGATAAATTATAAATAAAAACATTATAATAATTTACATAATATTTTAATATTGGTAGTATAGTAACATTAGTTGCATTTAATATATTGTAAAATGCATTAATATAATGATATACTCTGTAATATTGGTAATTATCAATATTATCTGTATGTCCGCCATATCCCGCAGCACTATTGGTAAAAAAGGTATTATAATTGTCAATAGCTGTACTTAAACTAGCTTTAGTAATTGTATTTGTAATTGAATCATTAAAATTTAATGTTAAAGTATCTGTTGTACTTGAGCTAATAACGCCTGGTGCTTCTGAAATAGATATAGCAGTTCCATTACTTATAAATGAAATCACATGTGATGTAATAGGTGTTGTTGCTGCTGTATAAAGATTATTAATCGCTGTTATTTTTGTGCCAGCTGCTGAATATGTATGAAATATAGGCATTAGGGTAGATGAACAATTAGGATTAATATTATAATATGTATTAATACTCGAAGATCGTTTTGATATCGTATTAATATCAGGAATATTAGCAGTCAATGACATATTAGTTAAAGTAGTAAAAACATTAGCAAGAGTAATAGTATATGTATTATTAGCATTACTAGTTATACTACTAGTTACATCAACTGTGCTAATTTTAAACGATAAATTGTTCATAAAATATGAACAAGCAGTTACATCATTATATAAACGATTATTAAAATAGTCATTTATGAGATTAAATGATGTTGTATATAATTTAGTAATTAACAACATATCAAATAAATAACATTCAATATTACCTTTTTCTATTACTGAAGCAGTCTGAGAACTTGCAGTAGCAACCGATGTACATAATTTTCCAAAATTATTACTTGAAAAATAATCTGCTCTTTCTCTAATTATATTTTTTAAATTTAGTGACTCTGATATTAAATTATTATATGCTGCATTTGTTACTATATTAGGTGCGCTTGTTGCTGTAGTTTTATAATTAGCAGTATTTGCATTAGTTAAATCACCAATAATATCAAATCCTTCAATCGTAAATCCTTCGGGTTTTATATAGATTAATATACAGCCATTATTACCATTATTATTTATAGTTGCAGATTTCTTATAATAACAACAGGTGCCGCCATTTCCACCACATCCATATCCTAGATTACGTGCGGTACTGTTTCCAGATGCATTACCACCAGCGCCGAATATTAATGTATCATTAAACCAATTTAATATTAAGCCATCACCACCATTCGAATCGCTACCGGCTGATTTAATACCACCACCACCACCGCAAAAAGCACCAACGGCACCATCAAATCCATTATAAATTGGTTGAATTTTAGAAATACCTTTAATTTTATTTAAACCGGCACCACCACCACAACCACCATTTAAATAACTATTATCTTGATTATAAAGTCCACAACCACCATTCCCACCACCAATACATTTAATAGAGCCAAATGTTCCATCATTATTATTATATGTTAATATAGTATCTGATGATTTTATATATTTGTATAATTCTTTATCTTTATTAAAATTAAATAAACTACAATCTCTATCGATATTAATGGTAAAATTATTAATTTCTTCGCTATCATTATACGCAATAATTTTAATTTTATAAAAAACATTATTTTTTAAAGTTTTAGAAAATGGAAATTGTTTTAAATTATAACCACCAACTAATAAAGATTTATTTTTATTATCGTTATTAAAAACATTTAAAGAATTCATATCATCGTTATCGAAATCTTGTATCCAAACAAACGTTTTTAGATTACTAACGACGCTAAATAAGTAATTTTTATCAACATTACCTTTAATATAACCTTCCCATATATAAGTAGTATTTTTAGTAAATAATGTAGTATCAATATTTATATCCTGAACTATATAAGATTTAGCAGCATTATTATCGATATTGAGGTTTGAATAATCTTCACCAATAAATGAGAAATTATTTAAAGTAGGGCTAGTATCATTAAAAACTTTTAATAAAAGTCCTGAACTAAATAATAAATCAATATTATCGATATCACATTTGCCACCGGCACCAATATCAAAAGTATAAGTTTTATTTTTTTCGAATGTATAATTTTTATTTATATATGCTGCACCAGCACCACCACCGCCGCCGAAAAAATATCCACCAGCGCCACCACCACCAAACATATACAACTGGCAATTTAAATTTTCAGTAGGGGTAAAAGTATATTTACCGTTATTATCATTATATAATAGACAGTAATCTTCATTATTGGCATTTTTAGACCAATTAACCGGACTACCTTTATCATTTCTAATTATATGATTTGGCATATTCTAATTTATATTTATATTAAAAATACATTATTTATTTTTGTAATTCTTCAAGAGGCTTATTTTTATTATTTCCAAATAGTGGTATAGGTTGAATTATAATTTTAGGCTGAGGTCTATCTATAGCTCTTATACATTTATCTTTATCTATATCAACCGGTATATTATTTTGCATATTGTTCTAATTAATAAAAAAAAATTATTTATTTTTAATAAGTTCCATTATTTTCTTTAATTCTTCAGGGGACTTTTTCAATCTTCCCCATTCTTGTGTAGCTGATTGAAATAAGATTTTAGCAGGTGTTTTATCCTTATTTTCAGCTTTTAATTTATCCAAATAATATTTAATAAATAGATTATAATCTGTTTTTTTCTTTTCTGTTTCTTTAACATCGATAACTGTAGCTGATGGTTTAGATGGTAATTCATCATTACTATCAGCGTCATTTTTAACATCACTATAAGTTAAAATAGGCTCTTCATGTGTAATTTTAACGATATTTATATTTCTTACCCATACTTTTCTATTATTTTTAATTTGTACACACCATATTTGTTTATCAAATCCTTCTTTTTCAAATCCTACATCATAACCTTCGGCTGATAATCCAAATCTTTTAGGTGATTGTTCTTTGCCTGTATAACTTTCGGTAGAAACATTAATACAAGGTGATTTGGTATTCTTCATTATAAAATCAATTATATAATATGAAAATCATTTTTTTATATAAAAATGTTGAAAAAATAAAGATAATTATTAAAAAATTGATTTTTCTAAAATTTAAAATTTACATTCATTTGATGCCGACGTTTTTAGCAGAAGTTGACGGCATTTTCAACGAGATGCTGAAACAACCGGCGATAACAAAAAAAGATTTGATAAAATTGAAGTTGTGTATTATGGACGCCTATGAAAATGATAATGTTAGTGAAGTAAAATCTATATTTAATTCGATGAAAAAATTAGATATGGATTTTTAATATTCATCGTCATAATCACCACAATCGCCACCACCAGTTTCTTCAAATTCATCCTCAACATCCTCAACAATTTCATCGTCTAAATTTTCTGAATCACTCTCCTCTTCTTCGCTTTCTTCTCCATCACCACCGGTAGTTTTCTTTTCTTCATCATCATCATCAGGACGAATACTCTCTGTTTCTTCATAAATGTCTTCGACAATTTCATCATCTCCTTTTTCATCAATATCGACATCATCAACTACTGAATTTTTAATGTATTCTTCTTTATTTTTAATAGCCCTACCAATAATAGAAATATGTTTATCAAACAATTGATATTTTTTACCACATACTTCTATTTTAACTTCATCACCGATAGAAATAGTATCAATATTTATTTCAGATTGAATACCTGCTGAAATTTTAGGTATAATGATTTGCAATATTGGAATACTATCATAATAACCCTCTGCTAAAACACCGAGTGAGTTTTTGGCTTTAACTTTACATTTAATAATGGAACCTTGAGCAGGATTACATATTTCAGCAATACATACCACGTCAAAATAAACATTAGCATTAAAATGTTCTTTTTTTAATTGACCAACAGACCGTTTAATAATTTTGATTGTATCTTTTTTAATATAACCATATTTAGAACATATATTTTCATAATTAATTTTGAGTTTGTTTAGGATAGTGTTTTCAAAATCTTTAGTAATATCACTTGGTGTTAAAATAACAGTTGTTCTAAATTTGATTGGTATAAATAATTCAGTTGTCATATTAATCTATATATATTTTAATATAAATATTTCAATTTTTTTATTTATATAAAAAATTGATTTATTTATCTATATAAAATAGGATAAAATAATGGAAATATCTAAAGATGAACCTATATTTAATACCATTAAAACGATGGATAGATATATATCAACCGAAGATATTGCCGCTACTAATGAATATGTGATTCATATTCAAAATGATAATGGTTCATGGACTGAAACAGAATTTAATAATTTTATAAATTCTCTTCGATATAGCAATAATGAAACTATTAAAGATGAATATTTAGAAATATCAAATGCTCAAGGAATTATTTTAACTATTAACAAACTTAAAAATATATTATTGTATTGTAATACCACTAATTACAAATTGACCGAGTATAAATGGATGAGTCGAAAGTTAGTTATAAGTGAAAATATTAATGATTTATTCGATATTAACATGAATATGAGTGTATATAGTGAGGTTGATGCTGAAGAACCTGAAAAATGGGATAATGAGTTAAAGAAATTTAGAATAGTGCAAGAATTCGTATATGATATTGAAGACGGTATTCAAGCTGTTGGACGTGTGGTCAAAGATAGTATACAATCATATGTTTCATTAAAAAAATCAAAAATAAATAATACAAATCAAACTTTTTATGAATTTGACATAAAAGTTAAAAAGACTGATAAAGTTTTAGAAAGTATTATTAAAGTTATTCAAGCATTATTCTTATCAAAGATCGTATTAACTAAAAAACAGCAATCGGCAATATTAGAAGAATATCGAAATCTAGTAGATATTAAAACCAGACGTGATTCTGATCAAAATGTATATTTATTAACGCCTAAACCTGTTGCATTAAAAAAGATTAATTTAACAAATCCCGATAATTATGGTGTAGTTAGTATTTTAAGAGGGTATACAGTTACTGAAAAAGCAGATGGCGAACGTTTATTGTTATATATTAATAATAATGGTAATGTATATACGATTGACAGTTCTAAACGTGTTGAAGGAACTGGTATTATAGCTAAAAAAGAGGCATATAATTCATTATTGGATGGTGAATATATACATTGCAATAAACGTATTGATGGTGTTAAGAAGAATTTATATGCATCATTCGATATTTATTATATGAATGGTGAGAAATTAACATCATTACCATTAATCGATGATAAAAAGAAATGTCGATATAATGAAATGTTAAAAATGGTTGATTTATTGGATGTTAAAAATAGTTCTACTGAATTTATGGTTAAAACTCATTATTATAAAAATGATATTTATGACGATTGCAAAGAAATTTTAACAAATCATCGTAAATTTCCATATGAAATTGATGGACTTATATTTACCCCTGCTAAATTAGCTGTTTATTCATATTATCCATCTATGCCAGTAGACATTAAAACTGACATGACATGGAATAGCGTCTTTAAATGGAAACCACCCGAACAAAACACAATCGACTTTTTAGTTAGATTTATTGGTGATGTTAAAAAAGATGGCTTTAAATATAGAAAATTTGGATTATATATTGCTGATAAAAATATGTTAAATGACTATAATATTAAGAATGTATTAAATATTAGATATAAATATACTAATTTAGAAGCTTTAAATAATTATTTAGAAACAACTGAAAAAGATATATTTAAATTATTTGTACCATCAAAATATTATTTTACGGATAATGAATTCTTAATAATGGATGTGAATACTAGTGGCGAAGTAAGAGCCGAAAATAATGATAAAGTCGAAACAAATACTATTGTTGAATGCAGATATGATTTAATTGAAAATAAATGGATTGCAATCCGCGTAAGAACGGATAAGACACGTATTTATAATAAGGGTATATTTGACAAAACTGCAAATACATTACAAGTAGCGATGGATACATGGGATACTATACATAATATGATTACAGGTGAAATGATTATTGGTAATGGTGAAAAAATCGCAGATGTTAATGTTAATGATAATGTATTAGAAACAGATGATATTTATTATGAACGTAATGTGCCTTTTAATAAAATTTCGAATGGTATGTTATTATTGCATATGTTAATTAAAAGTCATTTATATAATAAGCCTGTATCATTTAAACCTGCAAATAAAAATCAACAAACACGAGGAAATTTATTAGAAATGGCATGTGGACAAGCTGGAGATTTAAATAATTGGAAATATTCAAAATATTCATTTGTATTAGGAATTGATTTAGTGAAAAGTAATATTTATACATCAAAAGGTTCATATGCCAAATTGATGAATGAACACAGAAAACAATTAACATATAATCAAAATAAAAATAAGAATTTCTCATTACTAGACATGGCGTTTGCAGTTGGTGATTGTACTCTTAATATTAAATCAGGCGAGGCTGCGATTGATCCAGAGAGTAGAGAATTATTAAAATTAATTATGAACCCAATCGAGAAACGAAAGAATTTAGATGTATATGAGAGAACATTAGTTGGAAAATGTAAAGATAAATTTAATGTCGTATCATGTATGTTTGCGATACATTATTTCTTCGAGAATGAAACAAAATTAGAACAGTTTTTAAATAACGTAAGTACTAATTTACAAAAGAATGGATTATTCTTCTGTACTTTTATGGATGGTAAAAGTGTAGAAGTAGAATTAGAAAAAGAAAAAACAGGAATGATAGAAGGTAGAAAGAATTTCGAAGAATATAGTGTTCCAGTATGGGCTATTATAAAACAATATACAAATGAAAAATATTATAATAAGAAAATTGATGTATTTATTGAGAATACGCAAAAATTAATTACTGAATACTTAGTTGATTTCGAATTTCTCATTAAAAAAGCGAATGAATTTAATTTAGAATTAGTAGATACTGAATTATTTTCAGAAACTTATGAAAAAATAAAATTAGATTTTGAAAAAGAAAATACTAATGATGTATATAAAATTAAATATAATTTATATGAAGCTTGGCGTATTGATGAACATAAGAAGTCTTTGACTGAATTCGAAACAAATGATATATCTAAAAAGTTTAGTTTCTTAAACCGATGGGTTGTTTTCAAGAAAATTATTTAATTGTTTGAATGCAATCAGACTTTCAGCAGGAATATTATAAGTATTGTCAATACTGAAATGTTTAATTAATTTTTGAATATTCTTAATATTATTGGAATGGCAAATATAATTAAATACATTACTTTCATTAATTATTTTTTTCTTATAAATCGTTGTTTGTTGATGTCTCAATTGTGCCAAATGAAATCTTAAAAGTGGATTCAAAGTTTTATCCATAATTAAATCAATTTTAAAACGATTATATTTTGGATAATATTTTGTAGTTGCAATATATAAATTATAAATAATTTGTTTCATAATATTAAAAATATTATTGACTGCATCGAATGTTGCTGATGGAATTTCTAGATCACCATTATAAAATTCAGCAACAAACTCATTAATATTATAATTTGGTTTTTGTAACATATAGACATATAAAATATTATACCATTTATTATAATTACATGCATTCACTTCTTCTTTATGGATGATTGTATCACTACTAATTTTATATAATTGCATATTTGCTTTTTTAACAATAAAACCATAATTATTATCATTCATACATTTATCTACTGCTTCTTTTTGATTTTCAAATTTATATGGATATTTAACACCCAAATAAGCTAAAGGAAAATTATCAATATTTTCTTCAATTAGTGTAAATCTATTCTTAGTATTAATATGAAATAATTGTTTATAATTAGGTTCATTCGTCGAATAATCAATAATGTGTTTATTATCCGAATGAATTAAAACGAAATCATATGAATATAACGGACTTAAATTAGACGTAAAAAGATTACGCAATACACTTGAGATATTCGGGTCAGTTAATGCAACATTATTTTTATATAATTCATATAATGCTTCATCAAGCATATAACCATGTGATTTATCTTTATTTGAAAAATGTGAAGAATTGATATCCGGACAGCTTGAACTTCCAAAATGCCAAACGCCATTATGAAAATAACATGTAATGAGTGTTCCATCTAATGCCATATAACATACATCCGTTTCTTCATAAATCTTATCAACATAATCTTTAACAGATGCACGAATTGGAATACTACTACTAATAGAAATAACAACATTATTTCCAATACTTTTAGAAAAATCTAAAACAATACTACGACATTTATCATATAAATCTTGAAATTCTGCGACATCATCGCGTTTATATGAATTATGGAGTAGACATAGATTATTATCATTCTTAAATTTCTTAACTTTGATAACAGGCCAATAATGTTTTTGTTTTAGGATATTAATAAGTGTATTTGGATAATTACCATCGTTGCAATTATCATAAACAGTCTTAATAATATCATCTAATGTGTCGGGCATTTTTCCAATAAAAATAATATAATATATCATATCATATAAATCTTAAATCATTTTAATTATAAAAAAATGATATTTATTAATATTTGAGATTAAAATATGTATTCATTATTAAATTGGATTGATTTTGATAATATTGATTGGAAATATTTATCATCTAATCCAAATGCTGTTGAAATTCTTGAAAAACATCCAGAAAAGATTAATTGGGATTTAATATCAATTAATCCAAATGCAATTAATATTCTTAAAAAATATCCAGAAAAGATTAATTGGCTTATGTTATCAAAGAATGAAAACGCAATAGAAATTTTAAAACAATATCCAAAAAAAATAGATTGGCATAATTTATCACAAAATTCAAATGCTATAGACTTAATTAAAGATAATCTTGATAAAGTAAGTTGGTATTTCTTATCTAAAAATCCAAACGCTGTAGAAATTCTAAAACAACATCCTGAAAAGATTAATTGGGGTAATATTTCTAGTAATCCGAATGCGATAGATATAATTAAAGAAAATCTTGATAAAATTAGTTGGTTTGGTTTATCAGGTAATCCAAATGGTATTGAAATTCTAAAACAATATCCAGAACAAATAGATTGGTATAATTTATCACAAAATCCAAATGCCATAGAAATCATAGAACAACATGTGGATAAAGTTAATTGGTATAGTTTAGCACAAAATGAAAATGCAATCAAAATTATAGAAAAACATTTAGATAAAATTAGTTGGTATTATTTATCAGAAAATCCAAATGCAATTAATATTCTAGAAAAAAACGAGCATTTAATTAATTGGCATAGTCTCTCGAGAAATCCAAATGCAATTCATCTTATTAAAAAACATAAAGCTAAAATTAATTGGATTATGTTTTCCATGAATCCATCAATAATTTCATATGATTATGAACTATTACGAAATAAGAATATTGATTTAAAAGAAGAAATAATAGCGAAGGCTCTACATCCCAAAAGAATACTTAGATTAATTGATGAATATGGCGAAGATTTAATATATGATATATATTTTAGTGAGGTAAATGATATTGAATATTTAAAATAAAAATTGATTTTTTTGGTCATGATTATAAATTATGTATATTGGACCATTTATCGGTATTGTTTTACCTATAATTATTTATGCTATTTACAACCAAAATAAACAAAACAATTATTTAAATAATAAAGCTCTAGAACAGAATGCAGAAATCATTAAAATAAATATAATTTGTCAAAGATTATTATCAATATCTAAAATTCATTATGAAATTATATATATTAAAAAAAATTATATTTATATTTCTGTATTTATATTAATAAATAATATAATACTATTAACAGGATTAATTATAATTTGTTATTTTTCATTATTCCAATTCGACGACGATAGCACAAAAGAACAAATAATAAAAATAATAACATTTATATTATTCATTACATTTGCAATAATAATTATTATTATATATATT
>Ga0078894_10003949_pt1 | contig 11285 bp, 11 predicted proteins | sample LauGreSu1BDMLBSD_2_FD_67506 | JGI IMG/M metagenome (GOLD analysis project Ga0078894, IMG submission 67506) | Freshwater lake microbial communities from Lake Michigan, USA - Su13.BD.MLB.SD (version 4) (version 4) | ecosystem: Environmental > Aquatic > Freshwater > Lake | place: Lake Michigan... | reverse complement strand
GCAAAAGGGCACCTGATCTTTTGCTGCCCGAAAAATTTAATTAAGAAATCTTTATAATAAATACAAAATGTGATTAGAGTTTATTAAATTTGCTAAAAAGCATTTTATTTTTAATTCGGTTTTATTTAATATTCTCAAATGTTATTTAAGGATCTAGCAGGGGTAATGCTTGCGCAAAAAGATTTGCGTGATCGAACCTTTGAAAATTACTCAGGGGCATTACGTCGTAATATCTATCCCCACTTTGCTAATAGTGATGTTGCGACTTTAAATCGATTTGAGATAACTAAGACATTATCTAAATTGCCAACGCAAACTCATTACCAAACCCTGATGGCACTGCGCTCTATCTTTCGTTCTGCAGTTGATCAAGGGTTGATTAAAGAGAGCCCAATAGAGGGTATTAAGACACCTAAGATTAAAGTTGCTCCCACAAAGTTTATGACCTGGGATTACATGAAGGAACATAACTTTGGTCCCTATGACAGTCAGATTAGATTCCTAGCTCTGCATGGCCTTAGGTGGGGTGAGGCAGTAGTTCTTACTGAGAGTGATATCAAAGATGGCATGGTGGTAATTAATAAATCAATTCATGGAAAAACAAAATCTATTACCTCAAATAGATCTGTTCCCTACCTCGGTTACTTCAAGCCCTTTCCTAAGTCCAGGCATGCCCTTAATAGATACCTAGATAAGCATGAGGTCAATATCCACTCTCTTAGGAAGACCTATGCCTATATCTTGAAACGCAATGGCATCCATGTGACCACGGCTCAAAAGCTAATGGGGCATGCCTCCCCAATGGTGACAATGAGGATCTATACGGCAGTACTTAGTGAAGAGATAGTTGAGGCGGGGGATATTTTGAGGGATAAGTTGAACTTGGGGATATAGATATTTGATTCGAGGCATAATTTGCGTTGGTGCACCTCAGATCACAAAGTTACTTACTCTTAGGCACAAGTTAATCTTCAGACAATTATCTTGGGAGTACCCACTATTTTAGGGTAAGAGCCAGGTTTTTAATAAACTCTCGGCATTTTCACCGACTAAATATTAGATTTATTAACGCGTTACCACTAAAGTAAGAAGCACAAATGGTATCAGGCGATACATAAGGGGAAGTAAAATGAAAAAGAGCAAAGCGATAATTCTGGTAGTCACTCTAATTGCCTCTGTCCTTCTATCTAATGAGGCCAGCGCTGCTGCCAAGATCAGCAATGGTGTTTCCTGTACTACGAAGCAAAAGAACACCACTAAAACTCAGATAACTAAGGATATTACCGATAAATACAAGTGCACAATTAACCCAACAGCTACTGGTACTGCGAAAAAGAAGCTAGTTTGGGTTAACCAAGATTGCATCGATATGAACAAGTTATATGTTGATGGGATTGCAGATCTTGCCAAATTAAAGGCTGACACAACTGCAACACCTACTCAAATTTCAACCCAAGCAAGCTTTGTCGATTCTGCTAAAACCTACCGCTCGATTGCGTGTGGTAAAGGGTTTTAAAGCAAATTGCAGTTAGCCGCTTACTTAACAGAACTTTAAGATATTGCCCGAATTAGGCAAAAACTATCGTGTCGATTAAGTTATAGCTGAACAAATAGAACAAATTAATGTAACTTTGCAGAAAAGTTAACTCTATTTAGGGGCATCCAATATAAATAGCAAAATGTATTGTAGATTTTATTGATTTAACATGTCTAACACGAGATTTGGTCTAGGGTTACGTTTAAGACCCTATGCAAAATTACATGCGGAGGGTAGAATAATATCGGTTAAATGATTGGAAATTAATGTTATCTATTGTAATGGCACTAACTTTAATTCCATTATTTATAATTGGTGGTGCAGCGTTAGGTACCATGATATTCATAAGATTGCCACAAAGTAAACAGGGTTTGAGTTTTACACTATTTGCGCTATCTTTGCTTTCATTCTTTTTGTTATTATCTTTGTCTACTATATGGAGTTTTGGAGTATTTGGTGCAAATTATTTATTTATTATCCTATTATTACTGATTGTATTTTCATATACATACTTATTCAATCAGTTAAGCTTGAAAAAATTAAAAGAAATCTGGATTATAATATCAAAAAAAGATGTGTTAATTTTTGGCACAACTGGATTTATCTGTTTAATTTTATGCAGTAATTATATAGAAAATCTTCAGTTTGTGAAACTCGCGACAGGTGCTGGGCCTGATGTAAGTCAAAACCTAATGGCAGCAATTTCTCAAAACACGTATGCGAGCACTTATTCTCAAACTAAGAATGTTTTTTTTAATTCTGTAAACGAAGATAACCACTTTGACGCATACAAGAAATTATCTAGCCTCTCAAGTATGCGAGAAGTTGCGTTAGTGGATTACCTAATTTATGGAACTCGATGGGGCTTAACAATTCCTTTAGCGCAGATACTTAAGCTAAATTCTACTTTGGTAATCAGCTTTCCAGCAATGATACTAGCTATTGGCTTGTTTGCTTCTGCCGTAATCTTAATCGGATTATCACAATATCTTCTTAATAACATGAAGCGTTCTATAATAATTAGCCTAACAACTATATCTAGCTCGAGTTTACTATTTATAATATTCAATGGCGGAATGGCACAGATATTTGCACTCCCAGGATTAATCGGAATTATTTATTCGCTAATAATAGTAATTCAAAACTACCCAAACCAAAATCCCGGAGAAATGATAATTTTCATGATTAGCTCAATTTTTCTTATAACAACTTATGCGGAAGCATTTAGTATTTTAGTAATTTGGGTTATTATTTTTTTATTCATAAACCTTTTTAAGGTTAGGAAAGATTTCTTTAAGTTTATGTTAGGTTTAGCGCCTTATTTTTTATTTGCATTGTTGCTGACATTGCCATTTCTTCAAGCTTTTCTACCGTCAATTCAGGTACGGGCAAAAGGTGCGCTTGGAACTGGTTATAATTTTAACCCGCTACCCTTACCAAGTGAAATTTTAGGTTTCGTAAATGTATGGACTTCACAGTATAATGAATTTGAAAGGTCACTCGCCCACTTAATTTTTTCAATACTTCTAAGTTTAAGTATTTTATTGTTATTGGCAACAAATATTTTTTTATCAAATCTCAAGAAGATCAATACCTTATTTGTTGCTTTTATCATAGTCATGATGATCATTACGATAAATGCTTACACACAGGAATCAAGAACTAATTATGCTTACGTAAAAACATTTTCGTATTTTATTCCGTTTTTATATTATTATATTTATATGAGTTATGTGAAAAGACATGTCGTTATTGTAGGAAGCAGAATATTCGTATTATTGATAACTTTATCAATATCAGCTAGTACCATAAACTTCTTAGCTAATATACATAAATCTGAAGTTTCAATGTTTTCACACAAAATTGTAGAGCTTATGGATGATCAACCAGCAATTGATGAATTAGAAAGATATAATTATCTAACTGTCTATCGTCCAATTGCCAATATGATTGGTGTTTTATCGGATTTTCATTGGATTGCGAGGGCGCCGAATGTGGTTGAACTAGGAGAAAGGCTTGACAGAAGTGTTCGTATTATTTGCCTTACCGGAGATCCTGAATGCAACACTGGATTAGATAAAATTACTGGTTCTCATCTAGAAAAATATGGATTTGATGTTTTTGACGGTCCTATTTCCACTTTAGAATTTAGTAAACTCACTCCGCAAGAACGTTATGAAAAAAGTTACAAAGTTGTTGGGCAAAAGCCACTAGTATTGCCAAAAAGCTTCATAGGAGGTAACCCGATTCTGGACAAATAATGTACTAGATACAACCTTGCCATATTGGTGAAGTGTTTAAAGTGTATAGTCCTAAAGCAAAAATAATTAAAGATATAGTTAGTGATGCGAATATAATTCCTAATTTTTTATGTTTATAAATTCTCAAAAAAGTTATCCAAATTACTCCAGCAATTAACCAACCGTAAATGTTAAATCTAAATTCGGTTGCAGTATTTAAAAGAAGTGCTTGCGTTAAAAAGAAGGAAATAAGTAAAAATTTTATAAATACCTTCTCCTGTGAATTATAATCGTTATTCCTTTTAAATACTCTGTAAGTTAATAAAATGGGGCCCAAAATTAGGAATCCAGAAAATAAAGTTAGAAAAATCCAGGGAAAATATGAAATATCATTTACATATGAAATCCCAGGTAAAGCATCCCAACCCGAAACAAAATGAAGAAAATAAGTTTTTATCTTTTCAGTGAAGCTATAGTTGTAAATATTATAAAGTGCATCTTCACCACTTAAATTACCAGGCGAAAAATTAAACATCAAACTTTCACCACACCCAGAAAGATTTGTAGCATAACGATAATAATTAAATGACCACATTGATTGAGCTTGTGCTAAATTTAAATGGAATACGCCATCGATTATTGGATTTACCCTGTTGGGTGAATTGATATTTTTTGCAAGTAAGTATTGTGGAAACGCTACTAGAAATATAGTCAGTGATCCATAGAAAATACTTCTGAATCGAAGTTTTGTGTGAAATTTTGGAACTATACTGAAAAAGATCAAGGTGAAGAAAGGTAACCACAAAAAGGCAGGTCTACTCATCCAGATTAAACTAGATAAGAGAACTAAGCCTAAAAATTTTATTAGAGAGTATTTATTAAATATAAATACGATAACTTCGGAAATATAAAAAATAATTAATGGAAATGTTATTGCCTCCGATAGATTATAACCACTGAAACCAAATGTAAATGGCATTATAAAAATCAGAACTGTTGCTGAGACAAGTAAAATAGAATTTGTGAAATAATCCCCGATTCTTTTTATCAAAATGGAGGCTGCGGTTATCAATAGTAAGCATTGAACAATGGCTATGGAGAGTCGACTGTCTAAGTTTACAAAGCTTAATACTCCCAAGAATAATGGGTACAGGTAATTATGAAGTTCATAAATAACTCCTTTTTGAAACAAAGTTACAGCATCATTTTGGTAAATTATTGCGTCGCAACATTGTGCAAGACTAGAGCTTTTGAAAGCGAAATACATATTCAAAAGAATTAGCATTAAAATTGTAAAGAGATTAACTAATTTGTATTTTTTAATCATTTCTCAGAATCTCACACTCAACTTCGAACTCTGAATAATTCCTAATGTACTCTTCTTCACTGAATGCTTCTGAAGCTAATACACATAACATGGAATCTGGTTCGTTATATGTTTGGGTGGCCCACACCATGGGTGGGACTTGTATTGCCCCAGATTGAGGGCTTAATACGATGTTGGATTTGATGTAAAAATTATCTAATTCAATTTTTACCTCGCCGCGTAAGACAAAAATTAATTGAGAACAAGTTTTATGCGCGTGGGCACCCCGTACTGAAAATGGTGATAAATTATTTATAAAAAATAATCTCTTTGGTATGAAACTTAACTCGTCAAAATTATTCATAATTGTTAAGTTACTTTCATTGTCAAAAATGTATTTTAAATTTATATGGGAGAACAAGTTAACCATGATTAAATTAATCCTGATTTTTTTGCTTGTAAATTTTTGCTGGTACACCCTTAACATGTGTAAATGGAGATACATCCTTAGTTACAACCGTTCCTGCACCAATTACTGAAAATTGACCCAATCTAATCCCAGGTAAAATAGTCGAATTTGCTCCTATTGAGACACCTTTTTCAACAATCGTAAATAATATCGGCCTAGAATGATCGCCACTTTTTGGGTATTTATCATTAGTAAATGTAACGTTTGGTCCAACAAAAACATCGTCCATAATTTGCACTCCTTTCCAAACTTGGACTCCAGATTTTATCGTTACGTTATCTCCAATTTTCACATTATCTTCAATAAAAACGAAATCACAAATATTGCAATTTTTACCAACCAAAACATTCGACAGAATGTGTGTAAATGCCCAAATCCGCGTTCCACTACCTATATTTTCTGACTCACATATTGCGAGAGGGTGCAGAAAAACCCCATTTTTCTTGAACTTGCTTTTTTGTATATATTTTTTAATCATCTTTTATTTTCCAAACGATAGGAGCGGGTCTTTGTTTGGTATTTTCAAAAGCTCGCCAGGCGTAGCTCCCAACTATTCCTACAGCAAATAGTATTGTTGACATGGAAAAAAGTGTAACAATCATTAAGGCAGTATAGCCAGGTACGATAATAGTGCCGTTTAACCTTAAAAAAATTACAATTATAGAAACAGTAAAACTTGCCAGTATTCCAATTAAACCAATGGTCTGGATTAGTACAATTGGCATCCCAGTGAAGGAAAAGATTGAATCAAATGCGTATTTAATTTTTTTTGATAAGCTCCATGACCCTTTAGGATTTAAACTTTTCTCTCTATTGTAATCTACATAACCCCTTTTAAAGCCAATCCAATATAATAACCCCAACAAACTGGAATTTTTTTCGGAAAATTGAGAAATTAGGTTAGCAACATTTCGAGTGCAACCAAAAATATCAACACCACCTACAGGTATTTCTGAGTTAATAAACTTTCTATAAATAAACCAGTACGACTTAGAAAATTTATCTCTAACAAAACCATCCTCTCTGCTTGCTCGCCGACCAAATACAATATCAAAATCGCCTGAATCAAGAAGCGCATAAAAATCTTGAATTAACTGGTTTGATTCCTGCAGGTCTGCAGATTTTACAATTATGAATCTACCTTGAGCATATTGCATTCCACATCGAATAGCTTCAAACGAGCCAAAATTTCTGGATAATTGAATTAGTTTGTGCTTAAAATCGACAACTTTAATTTGCTTTTCAAGCATGACCAAACTTTTATCAGTTGAACCATCAATCACAAAAATCACTTCCAGATTACCTAAAAAAGATTTTTGAATCAAATCTAAATCAACCAATAAACGTTCTAAAGTTTGTTCATTATTATAAACTGGGACTATTATCGATATATCCAACTCTACCCCTTTACTCAAAGTATTTTTCCAATGCATCGCAAACATAATTGATTTCACTTTCGTACATTTGCGGAAAACAAGGTAATGTTAGCAATTTGTCAGTGATGGAATAAGAGTTAGTTAAATCGTACACATTAAAAATTTTCTGTTTAAACCCAGTTTGATCGATATCAAGAACTGGATAATGTATCGCAGTTTCAATTTGCAATTCCTTCATTTTTGATTGAATTCCAGATCTAGTCATCCCATCACTTATGACTAATATAGCCAGATGACAAACTCCACCATCTTTGTATTTTGTTATAATTTTCGTTTCCTTATTAGCTAAAGAATTCGTATATCTTTCTATAATGTTTTTTCTTAGCTCATTAGAAGTGTCTAAACTTGGAAAGCGATGATTTAAAACGGCTGCCTGCATTTCGTCAAGTCTACTATTAGTACCTCCTTCAAATTCGATTTCATATTTTTTCTTACTCCACCCGTATTGCGATATGCTTTTGATTGCCCAGGCTATTTCAGAATCATTCGTACAGATTGCTCCTCCGTCACCAAGTGCACCCAAATTTTTAGTTGGGTAGAAACTAAATGTTGACATTAGGCCAAAGCTACCAAGCTTCTTTCCAGCATACATCCCACCTATTGCTTGTGCACAATCCTCTATTAACGGAACATTGAACTTGTTACATATTCTTAAAATTTCATCAATTTTAGCAGGATTACCATATAAGTGCGTTACTACTACAGCACTAACTGAGTGATCAATTAACTTTTCCAAGCTTGCTACGCTCATTGTGGCATCGTCAACATTTATATCTGCGAACAAGACCTCACAATCTAATGATGCTGCTGCCGTTGTAGCATAACCCCCAGAATTAGCAGTGACAATCACTTTTGACTTACTTTTACATCCAAGTGATATCAAAGCAATTTTTAGCGCATCAGTTCCAGACGCGAGGCCTACGGCATGCATTACTCCAACATACTCAGCAAGTTTTTTGGTAAAAATTTCATTTTGAATTGAGTTTAAGAATTTTCCAGACTGGATAACTTCTGTAAATATCTTACTCAAGCTTTGAGTTTCTTTGCGATCCAATCTTGATAAGTCATTAATTGGAATTCTCATGATCTATTTTCAGCTTTGTATTTATTTGTTGTCTCTATCCAACTTTTATTTGACAAGTACCATGAAATTGTATCAAGAAGTCCAACCTCAAAATCTATTTCTGTTGCAAAGTTAAGCTCATTCCGGGCCTTTTGATCGTTAACGGAATATCTAAAGTCATGTCCCTTTCTATCTTCAACATACTCAATTTCAACTTTACTGCCGGCTAGATTAATGATCTTTTGAGCTAAGTCTATATTTCGAATCTCTCTATTTCCACCAAAATTGTAAATATTACCGGGAGATCCTTTCAAGAAAGTTAGCCATATAGCGCGACAATGGTCTTCTACGTGAATCCAATCTCTAACCTGTAAACCAGAACCATAAATTGGTAAGTTTTTATTTTCAATAATACATTTTACGAAAAAAGGGATTAACTTTTCGGGATACTGCCTCGCACCGTAATTATTGGAACATCTTGTAATCCTGGTATCGAATTTAAATGTCTTAAAATAACTCAACGCAATTAAATCTGCAGCAGCTTTGCTGGCAGAGTATGGCGAGCTTGGGTTTAAAGAGGATTTCTCGGTAGCACTCCCCTCACTTATTGATCCGTAAACTTCATCTGTAGAAACTTGAATAAAAGTTTTTGTGAAATTTATAAATGCAAAATAAAGTAAAGAATGCATGCCTGAAACATTAGATCTTATGAATTCGCCTGGGGAAGTAATTGAATTATCCACATGCGTTTGTGCTGCAAAATTAAAAACTACATCAAGATTTTTAGGAATTTCAAGAGAAGTACTAATATTATTTATATCTTCCTTTATAAATATAACTCTCTTATTGTCAATGAATTCTTCGATATTTTCATACCGACCGGCATAGCCAAGTGAATCAATTATAAATAATTTAAATTGATTTTCTGTTGAGAAAAATTTTCCACTACATAGCATTCTAACAAAATGTGAACCGATAAAACCTGCTCCACCGGCGATTAGTATGTTCATTATTGGTTTAAACTAGCATATAATGGTAGCTATGAAAGGGATAATAGCGGCAGGTGGATACGGCTTAAGGCTTGGTCCTCTCACAAGATCCGTAAATAAGCACTTGCTTCCCGTGTATAGCAAACCTATGATTTATTATCCACTAGGAACTCTAATGTTGGCCGGAGTTCGAGAATTTGAAATTGTAACTAACAAAAAAGATATTCAACTATTCGAGAATTTACTTGGAAACGGTGAAACTTTTGGGATATCGATCAGCTATAAAATTCAAGAAAAAGCAAATGGAATAGCAGAAGTTTTTATTTTATCTGAAAAGTTTATTAATGATTCACCTGTTGCATTAATACTTGGTGATAATATTTTTTATGGTAGCGGACTTGGTAACCAATTAAGTAACATTAGTGTTAAAAAACAGGCTCAGATATTTGGGTATAAAGTTATCAATCCTAAAGAATATGGTGTTGCCCTGTTAGATACATCTGGGAAAATACTTGAAATTGAAGAAAAACCAGATCAACCTAAATCTTCAATTGCAATCCCTGGACTTTATTTTTATAGTCCCGATGTAGTTGATTATGCAAAAAATTTAAAACCAAGTAGCCGTGGAGAATTAGAAATTACAGCAATCAATCAAAAATACCTAGAGGAAGGTAGATTGAATATCACTTTACTGGAGAGATCAACCGTTTGGGTAGACGCCGGAACTATTGAATCATTATTTTCAATTTCAAATTACATAAGCGTTGTTGAAAACAGGCAAGGAAACATAATTTGTTGCTTGGAGGAAATAGCACTCTCAAAAGGGTGGATAACAATAAAGATAGTTCAAAACCAAGCAAAACTTCATGGCAACAGCGCGTATGGAAAATATTTGGCAGATTTAATAAGAAGTCATTGATAATAAATTTAGATCATTTATATGGGTTCTCAAATAAACTCATGTTATAAATAATTTTTGTTTCAAGTGATATCTACCTTAGATTTTAATTTTAGAATTGGCTTTTCAAATATCTGATAAATAATCATAGATACTGCCAAAATAGCAAATAAACATATAACAGAATTATAGAAGTTTAAGCCTGATGCATAATTAAAATAAATGACATAAACATATATAAATGGAAAATGAACTAAATAAATTGAATAACTCATTAACCCGATTCTATGAATCATTGAAAAGTTTTTCTTTAGAGACACCATGCACTTTAATATAATTAAGCCAAAAAAAATACTGGAGGCAAGATATGAAATGCCTGTATATTTTCCAGAGAAGAATTCTCGAAATCCAGAGAGATAATAGAGGGCAATGGCCATTGTTAAAATTAAAAAATTTGAAAACTTATTTTTAGATAACAAAAATTTTTCATTATTGGCAATTAATGCCCCAAGCGCAAACGAGCCTAAGTGAGAAGAGCTTTGGACCCAAACACTGGGATAAACAAAATTCTGAGATACATAATAATTCAATATAATGGATGCAAATACGCAAATAAATAATATGATATTCCTATTTGCTCTTGAAAACTTTGCAAGAAGTGGAAGTATTAAATAAAAATGCATCTCTACACAAATTGACCATAGGTGACTAAAAGGCGTTACCCATTGTTCACCTTTAAGGGAATAATTTGCGATTAATGTATACCAGTCCAGCATGTTATAAAATTCCCATTTCGTAACACCGTTACCCCGAGAATTGGTTAGGAGATTAAAAATAATAGCAAATAGAAAAAAATTTATAATGAATAAAGGATAAATCCTTATAAACCTTCGCTTTAAAAACATTTTATAATTAAAATTTTGAAAAAAAAGTTTAGAGCAAATTAAATAGGACGACAGAGTGAAAAATCCAATTACTCCCAGATTGCCAAATTGGAAATTATCACTGGCTTTTGTAAATTGGCTTATATGAAAAATAACAACAATTAATACGCAAAAGCCACGAATAACAGTTAACTGGTGGTTGTGGGTTGTGGGTTTCTTATTTACATTCATATTTTATCAGGTTGAACAATTTTGTCTCTAATTACCACTGAAGGTTTTAGGAAAGTCCACCTCTTGTACTCAAACAAGAGGTGGACTTTATAACTTTAACCCTTACGGATTAATTATTACTTAACACCTAGCTTCTTCATGATCTTAGCGATAAGAGCATTAAGAGCTACGATCTTTGCATTTAATGCATCGATCTGGGTTAGTAGACCAGCGTTAGCATCTGTAACAGATG
>Ga0078894_10003946_pt1 | contig 11288 bp, 9 predicted proteins | sample LauGreSu1BDMLBSD_2_FD_67506 | JGI IMG/M metagenome (GOLD analysis project Ga0078894, IMG submission 67506) | Freshwater lake microbial communities from Lake Michigan, USA - Su13.BD.MLB.SD (version 4) (version 4) | ecosystem: Environmental > Aquatic > Freshwater > Lake | place: Lake Michigan, USA... | reverse complement strand
TAAATATCGTTTCCTGATTATCCTTTAAAAAATACCTTTTGGTTATTTTGCGCATCTAAAAAATAAAAACGATCTTTTATTACGCTATTATAAAACTATATATTGTTTCGACACATGGCATCTACCACTCGTTGCCCATCAATTGCTGCGCTTACTATGCCACCGGCATAGCCCGCCCCTTCACCGCATGGGTACAAATTATTAAGTTGCGGATGTGTTAAGGTGTTGGTTTGGCGAGGGATACGAATCGGGGTTGAAGTGCGCGACTCGGTTGCAACCAGTAAGGCCTCATTGCCGGCAAAGCCTTTTATTTTTGTATTAAACGTTTTTAGTGCGGTCTTAAGTGCGGCTGCTAAATCGGGTGTAAAAAGGGAATTTAAATTTACAGCGTGCAGGCCAGGTATATAACTGCTTTTTGGTAAACTAGAACTGGTTTTGTTTTGTAAAAAGTCTGCTGCACGCTGTGCGGGCGCAACCAATTTACCGCCACCCCATTGAAATGCTTTTTGTTCTATATGCTGCTGAAAAGCTAAACCCGCAAACACCTCGTGCTTGGCAAAAGCTTTTACATGATTTTGGTCAATGCCTGCTACAATGCCTGCGTTGGCAAACGGATTATTGCGTTTACTTGGACTCCATCCATTTGTAACAAGCTCTGCCGGAGCTGTGGCGCAGGGTGCAATAACCCCGCCGGGGCACATGCAAAACGAATATACCGGAGCCTGCGGCGTTTGCGTTACCAATTGGTAACTTGCAGCCGGTAATACTTTTCGTAATGTTTCGCGCGCCTGTTCGCTACAATGATACTGATGTTCGTCTATAAAAGCCTGTGGGTGTTCAATTCTAAAACCCAATGCAAAAGGCTTAAACTGCAACTGCAAATGGTGTTTATGCAGCAAATAATATATATCGCGTGCCGAATGGCCGGTGGCTAAAATAAGGTTTTGCACGGGCCATAGTGTTTTAGATGCGCCCTGCTGTACCTCAATTGCATTAACATTAGAGGCATTATGTGTAATGTCCGTTAAACGTGTTTCAAAATAAAATTCAGCGCCGTGTTGTATAAGGCGGTTTCGAATATTTTGAATGACTTCTGGTAATTTATTGGTGCCTATGTGCGGGTGTGCTTCTACACGAATATCTTCATTTGCTCCATGTGCCACAAGGGTATTTAATACCAATTCAATTTCTCGGCGACTGCCCGAACGGGTATAAAGTTTACCGTCGCTGTAAGTACCTGCCCCGCCCTCGCCAAAACAATAATTACTATCTGTATTTACGTGCCCCTGGCGTTGTATTAAAGCCAAATCACGACGGCGCGCCCGCACCGCTTTGCCGCGTTCAATAAGTATAGGCTTTATGCCCTGCTCTAAACAGCGCAAAGCGGCAAACAAACCGGCAGGGCCTGTTCCTATTATATGACAGGTTGTTGCCGCGCCCTGTACATCATTGTAATTTATGGGCAAAGCCCGTTCGGGTGCTTGGTCTGAAATGGCAATGGTAAGCTGTATTTTAATTTGCTTTTGGCGCGCATCAATACTTTTTTTTATAATATTCCAGTATGCCGGCTTAAAGCCCAAATGCTTTGTTAGCAAAAGTTCGGTAAGGCTCGTATTGGCAGCGTCCTCGGGATTTACACGTAAATTAAGTGTGGTTTTCATTAGCCTTCAAACGTTATGCTAAACACCAACATTTGATTTTTAATGGTATTTAGGCTTTGTGAAAAAATATTACTGCTGGGTTTAAGTAAATTTTTGGCGCCGGTAAGCAGTTTAATTTCTAAACCCAGTTTAAAATAATTTAAATAAAAATCGGCGCCAGCACCGGCGCTATAATAAAGGTCATTAGGAAAAAGCTTAATATTTTCGGCTACTTGGTTAGGACCACCGGCGGTTCCAGACTTTTTTAATGCGTATAAATCTATTGCGGTGCCGCCACCGCCTATAACGTAGGCGCTAAAATTTGCCTGGCGTTTGGATTGTATTTTAAATTCCAGTGGCAATAGAACAAAAAACGATTCTACAGATTTTTCAAAAATTTTAAGCGAATCAAGATTCGAGGTATTAAGGCGGTACTCAATTTTTCTAAACGCATACGATACGCCCGGACAAAAGCGTAATCTCAAGTATTCGGCAAGCCGGGCGTCACCCACAAATCCTAAAGCAAAGCCGGTGCCATTAACGGGTAAAATTGTGTTTATTTGATACGTTTGAGCGTTTATAATAGTATCCTTAAAGGTGCTGTTAGATTTTGGCACTAAAACAAAATCGGTTTGCGTACCCGAAATACTAAATCCAAAATGAAGTTTTTGCCGGTAAAATTTTGGTAAATTAATGCCATAGCCATCGCTTTGTTGTGCCGTAATATGTTGTACGCCAATACTTAATAATATAACCAGTGCATAGATTGCGCGCATTTGTATTACAACGTAAAACGCCTTAATAGCGTATGTTCAAAGTTAGGGTTTCCCTGCAATACACAAGAAAAGAGTACCTTTGAATTATGTTAGTAACCTTATTAAAATCTAAAATTCATGGTGTTCGGGTCACTCAAGCCGAACTGGATTATATTGGTAGTATAACTATTGATGAGGCCTTAATGGAGGCTTGTGGTATTTTAGAGCATGAGCAGGTGCATGTATTAGATAAAACTAGCGGTACGCGATTAATTACATATACTATTAAGGGTGCGCGTAACAGTGGTGTAATTTGTATGAATGGGCCCGCGGCGCATCACATTAAACCCGGTCATACAGTTATTATTGTGGCTTATGCACAGTTTTCGGTAGAAGCGGCCCGTGCGCACATACCTCAAATTGTTTTTCCAGATCCTAAAAGCAATAAGCTTTTAACATGAGTAAAATCCGTCCGTCACGCCTTATAACCCTGATAATACTGTTTGGTATCGCTTTTGGGTTAGTTTGGCTTTCGCTTAAAAGCGTTTCATCGCAATTTGATGTACTGTTAAACGCGTTTTCGCATGCCCAATACCTTTGGGTAGTGGCGGCTGTTATAATTTCCATTTTAAGCCATGTATTGCGCGGAGCGCGTTGGAATATTTTACTGGAGCCTACGGGCCATCGCATTCGGCCCTGGGCCTCAACGGCATGTGTGTTGGCTGGGTATTTTACCAATTATGGTGTGCCGCGCATGGGCGAAGTGCTGCGCTGCACCCTGGCTTACAAATACGATGGGGTTCCTGTAGAACGGGGAATTGCAAGTGTTTTGGTTGAGCGGGTAGTAGATATGGTCATGCTGTTAGTAATTGCGGGCGTTGCCTTGATGTTTCAATTTGATGTTCTTAGCCAATTATTACACGTGTATGTTGCTGCGCCTTTAGCTCAAAAGATACATTCCATTTGGTTTTGGACTGGTTTGTTGGGAGTGGCTTTGTGTGCACTGTTTTTGTATTTGTGGTTTCGCAAGCGTAAAACACACACAAACCAAAACATTTTTAAATACTTGCAAAATTTTACTGATGGCTTAAGCGCCGTGCTTAAGCTTAAACGTCCCGTTTTATTTTTTTTATACAGCTTGGGAATTTGGCTGTGTTATTATTTAGCATTGCATTTGTGTTTTTTTGCCCTTCCCGAAACCACTTCGTTAGGTATTGCTGCCGGCATGGTACTATTGGTTATGGGCACACTGGGTGTTATTTTTTCTCCCGGTGGCTTAGGCGCCTATCCTTTAATATTAAGTTTTGTATTACAAAAGGTATACCATATTTCTGCAGCCAGCGCTGTGGCCTTGCCCTGGATTTCATGGGGTGGGCAATTTGCCGCCTTGTTGATTTTAGGCCCCGTGGCATTTTTTACATTAGCCATTTTTAAATCCAAAAAGAATTATGCCGCTGCATGATAAAATTATAAGCCCTGATGCTGGTGCTACCATTTGCCAGCACCTAACTTCAATGGGAAAACCTGTGGTTTTTACCAATGGATGTTTTGATATTTTACACCCCGGACATGTGCAATATTTAGAAGCCGCCAAGGCGCTAGGGGCCTGCTTAATGCTGGGTTTAAATTCAGATGCTTCTGTAAAACGTTTAAATAAAGGGCCCAACAGGCCTGTAAACCCATGGCATGCAAGAGCTACTGTGCTTGCCGCCTTACAGTCGGTTGATTATGTGATGCCTTTTGAAGAAGACACGCCGCTAGAATTAATTATGCATGTTAAGCCTATGGTATTGTGTAAAGGCGGTGATTATACCCCCGAAGCGGTAGTGGGCGCTACGGCTGTAAAATCTTGGGGTGGGCGTGTAGAAATTATTCCTTTTGTAAAAGGCTTTTCAACAAGTGCATTAATTCAAAAACTTAATGCGCTTTAAAAAGCGTCGTACCAAGAGCGCTGACGGTTTATTTTAAGTTCGCTAAACATAGACGACTTTAAATTAATGGCAAAATTATAACTCTGGTTTATACCAAATGGTACCCAGAACAGAGAGGCTTCCCAACAGTTTAAATCACGATACACACGAACGGTGGTATAGCTACGCTGATTTAAATAAAAATCATAGCCGGTAAGAATATTAAATTTCCAGTTTTTACTGGGTTGTATATCTGCGCTTACTGTAGCGTAATGGCGTACTTGAAATGTGTTTAAGGTGTTATTGCCGTTTATATTAAGTCCAATATTAATATTCCATTGATGAAATGTAGATTTACTTTTTGAATTAAAAAGAGCGGCGTTTAAATTTGTGTTAAAAGCAAGGTTTAGTGTTTTTAGTTTGGGTTGTTGTTGTGTCTGCCACGAAAACACTTTTGTGCGCAGGCCTTCGTTTGTATATGCATAAGGATCAAGCTCAAGGGCGCCCACCACGTTTAAATTTTTAAACCATAGCGTTCTGGCGCTTACAAGCCAGTTTGAGGCCTTAAAGCTATCTGCGGCAAAATTATATGAGGCGCTGAGTCTTAAATTTTGAATGAGTGGTATTTTTTTTTCACTAAAACCCGTGTCGTTAGTAATTATGCGCTTTCCCTCGATGGTGTTTTGAATATCCAAAAGCATGGTGTTTTGGGTGCCGCGACCGGGACCGCCTAATATGCCCTGTTCAAAAACAGAATACGAATACGGTATGTTATTATAGCTTATGGTTTTCCAATACCCCAGAGATTCAGTAAAATCGGGTTTATAGTTGTAAATCAAGCTTGGCATCATCACGTGGCGAATATGCTTAAAGGGGCCTTTAAAGAAAATGTAATCGGTGTACATTTTAGTATTAAACACGCTGGTAAAAGCGGCGTCAAAAGCTGATGAAAGGCCCTTTATGCGTTTTGTTGAAATACGAGCAGGTAAACTTTCCAGCACATAGCGCTCAATGCGTTGCCCGTATGTCCAGACATTAAAATCCAGGGCCGGGGTCCAGGTAATATGTTTTCCAATATTAAAATTAGTGGTGATGGGTATGTGCTGGTATGCGCCGTAATTTAAACTGTCGGCAATATGGCCCTTAAAAATTGTGCTTTCGTTGCCGCTAAGGCTGTTGCGCGTATTTAACACGTAGCTTATTCCAATTTGCTTTAATGCCTCGGGCAAATTTCTACTACGCTGAAAGGGGTAAAAACGGTTGATATTAAATGTAGCTGAAGGTAAATTAATGTTAACCGTTTTGGATTGTGTGTTTTGATTTACCTGTGCGTTTACCGAAAGTGCAGCATTAGTTTTAAAATTTTTAGTATACGCTACGTTACTTAAAAAATTGTTTTGTAAAAACTGTGTATTGTTTTGTGTATTTAAACGATTGATGTCCTGGTTATAAACGTAATTTATATTGGCGGCAAAATTGCTGCCGGGTCTGAGCTGTGGGTCTTGTTGGTGTGTCCAGCGAATTTCATAAGAGCGCGATTTTCCAGACAGTGCGGGAATATCAGGATCGCCGGTATAAAATAATTTTGTTCCCAAAAACACCTGTCCTTGATTGCGATATCTGTATTTATAATTTGTTGTGGTATTTAATCCCCAGCTGCCATTTAAATACAAATCGCCCCGCCAAATCATATCGTGATGTTCGTTAATGCCATAATAATAACCTAGGTCTCTAAAAAAAAGTCCTTGATTGGGCGAATTGCCATATTGCGGCATTAAAATACCATTCATGCGCTTTTTAGAATTTGGGAAAAAACCAAAAGGCAAAGCCAGGGGGGTGGGTATACCGGCGATTTCTAAGTATACTGGTCCGGTTACAATTTTATCATTAGGAATTACTTTTGCGCGACGGGCTCTAAACATGGTTTTAGCATTGCGGTCTTCGCACGGCAGGCAGCGCATATCGTTAAAATACACTACAGCATTGCTATCTTTTTTAATAGCTCCGCCATATAAATTTAATCCGCCTTGCTTTGTAAATGCATTAGTGATTTTACCTTTTTTGGTGTCGATGTTATATAAAATACGATCGGCTTCTATTTGTTCGGTTTCGCTTTTAAATTTAGGCCGGTTTTCGGGGCTTATGCTGTCTAAAGTGGAGGCTGTTATAAGGCGCTTAGCACCATCGTAAGCAACGCGTCCGGCCTCCATGCTAATAGTATTATATTGAAACTGGGCTTTGCCGTACAATGTAAGTTTTTGAGTTAGCGGCTCAAATACGGCGCTATCCGTGGCTTCAAATTGTTGTTGCGCTAATGTGAATTGTGTTATTAACATTATAAGTAATACAACTAAATGCCCTGGTGTGGTTTTGCATAAAAAAGCACTTCGTAATTTAGGCATAACAGACAAAGCTACAATTCTATAAAATAGTAAAATGTTTAATTTGGTAAAGAAGGTTAAATGGCTGTTGTTAATAGCGCTTTTGCTATGTAAAGTGCCCTTGTGTGCGCAATACCTTAAAACGCTTGTAATTGACGCGGGGCATGGGGGTAAAGATCCGGGCTGTCATGGCGATTTGTATAAAGAAAAAGATGTTGCCCTAGCTGTAGCCCTTCGCTTGGGTGCCCTTATTGATAGTGCTTATCCGCAAATAAAAATTATTTACACGCGTGATGCGGATGTTTTTGTGGCACTTGAAGAGCGTGCACAAATTGCCAACCGGGCAAAAGCCGATTTGTTTATATCTATTCATTGTAATGCGGCGGGTAAGGCTTTAACATTTAGCGATCCTAAAACCGGAAAACAAAAAACCAAATACTATACCAATAAGCGCGGCAAGCGTGTGCCTGTTGAAACCACTAATCCTATACCCTACGGTAGTGAAACCTATGTTATGGGACTAAAGAATGAAGATGGTAAAATGCAGGTGGCGAGTCGTGAAAACAGTGTAATGTTATTAGAAGATCAATATGAAAAAACATATCAGGGTTTTGACCCGGAAAAAGAAGAGTCGTATATCATAATGAGTAATTATACCCAGTCCTATGTATTACAAAGCGCAATGCTGGGAAAACACATTCAAGAAGCGTATGGTAACCTTGCCGGACGTATTGACAAGGGTGTGCACCGTCAAAGTATTTGGGTATTGTGGAGAACGGCCATGCCTAGCGTGCTTACAGAAATTGGGTACTTAACCAATCCTAAAGAAGAGTGTTTTTTGGGTCACAAAAATGGTCAATACCGCCTTGCTTGGGCAATTTTTTCAGGGTTTTGCAATTATAAAAACACCCTAGAGGCTGCATCAGAAAAATTAAATTTAAAAGTTTCCAAAATAAAAAATGAAAATTTAGAAAACATAAATCTTTGTGAGGGTTGGTTTATGCCCGAAAACAATTCTAGTAAAGACTTACAGCGCTTGGATACTATTACGCCTGTGCCTGAAGCCACTAAGGGTTATGTTTATAAAATTCAAATAATGTCAAGTGCCAAAAAATTAAACCCTAATGATGCTGTTTTTTCGGGTTTACAAAATATAACGTTTTATGAATTGGGTGGAATTTACAAATACACCTGCGATTCATTTAAAAACAAGGAAGATGCGCTTTTGCGTTTAAACGAAATTAAAGCCTTAGGTTTTTCGGGTGCTTTTTTAGTTGTTTTTAAAGATGGGGTTCGGGTGCCTTTTGACCGTTAAAGCAAAGACTTAAAAAAGCGCTTAAGGTTATTGCGGGTAAACACAAATTGTTGGTTTTATAAACATTTCGTCCGGATAAATAAATTTGTTTAAAACCTTGTTTTTCGCAGGTTGTAATGCGCTGCGCAACACTGGATACAGGTCGAATTTCACCGGTTAATCCCGCTTCTCCAAAAAAGCAAGAGGTTCGGGGAATGGATTGTTCAAAATGACTGCTTAATATTGCCGACACAATCGCCAGGTCTAACGCGGGATCTTCTGATTTAAATCCGCCGGCTATGTTTACAAACACGTCTTTATTAAAAAAGGGGATTTTAAGTTGTTTTTCAATTACCGCCAATAAAAGACTAAGTCGTTTTTGGTCAATGCCATTACCAACCCGGTGGGTGTGTGCGCTTGTATTACTTACTACCAAGGCTTGTGTTTCAATTAACAGGGGTTGGTTGCCCTCCATAATACAGGCCACGGCAACTCCGCTAGCGGCAGCGTGATGCTCGTACAACAACCACTCTGAGGGGTTTAGCACTTCTTTAAGGCCCTCGCCTTGCATATCATAAAGCCCAATTTCATGTGTGCTGCCATAGCGGTTTTTGGTGCTTCGTAAAATGCGGTAGCGGTGATTTCGATCGCCTTCAAATTGAAGCACCACATCAACCATGTGTTCCATGGTTTTTGGCCCCGCCAGGCTTCCGTCTTTTGTGATGTGGCCTACTATAAAAATAGGGGTTTGTGTACGTTTTGCGTATTGTATTAATAGATTGGTGCATTCGCGCACCTGGGTAACACTGCCCGGGCTATTTTCAAACTGATCGGAATGCATGGTTTGTATTGAATCTATAATTACCCATAAGGGTTTTATGCTGTCAATGGCTTGTAATACGCTTTCAATTAAAGTTTCTTGAACGATATAACAGCTTTGAGATAAAATACCAATACGTTCGGCTCGTAATTTAACCTGGTCCATGCTTTCTTCACCGGTAACATACAAAACACTTTGTGCTTTCATGCGTAACGCAAGCTGCAGCATGAGTGTAGATTTTCCCACGCCGGGCTCGCCTCCAAATAATACTACACTGCCCTTTACTAAGCCGCCTCCTAATACCCGCGATATCTCTTTTCCTGGTAGTGAAACACGTTGTGTGTGATGCTCGCTGATGTCTTGTATTTTTTTTATACTGGGTATATTAGCGGGGGTTGGTGATTTGGTATTAATTTTTTGTTCTTCAATAGTATTCCATGACTGACAATTATTGCATTTGCCCGACCACTTTAAAAATACCTGCTGACACGCGCTGCAAACATATGTGAGTTTGGTTTTCATAGTTTGGAATTGTAATTGTTATTTAGATTTCGTTCACGAAGCATCCCTTCGGTATTAATTTTTTTTCCTTGCCAGCTGATTTCTTCATCGTTTTTATACTGTATGGTTAAATACAACTCGCCCTCTTTATTATAAAACAACCAGGTGCCGTCTTTTAAACCATTTTTATAAATAGCAAGTATTGCGGGTTTGCCATTATCATAAAAATACCGGTGTGTGCCCTCGGGTTCACCGTTTATATATCGGCCCTCAAAACGTTTAGTTTGGGTTTTAGTATAAAATGAAACCCAAATACTGTCTTCTAAATCATTGGTAAATTTTCCGGTTTCAAAGTAAACGGTGTTTTTAAAATAAAAATTACCTTGCCGCACGTTATCTAAAAAAACAGTTTTGCTTAAAACACTTCCATCTTCGTTATAATCTACAACCTCACCATCACGCATGCCGTTTTTAAAATATTCGGTTCTAAATATTTTTCCCGATTCATAAAACCACTGCCATAAACCCTGCGGACGGCCTTTTTTATCATATGTGCCATTTTGTTCTGTTGTACCATTTGCATAAAAAAACATCCAATTTCCAATACGGTTTCCGTTTTGATATATCCCCTTAGAGCGACACAATCCATTTAAATGAAGTTCTGTCCAGGCCCCTGTTTTATTTCGTAAACTGTCAACTTTACCATAAGCTGTTTTTATGCCTTTTGTGTATTCAAAAGCTGAGTCTACACGTGCTATATAAACGCACTTTTGTTTTTTTATAAATCCTGTTGATACATACTCTTGTATACTGTCACAATATAAAAATTTACTATACGAATAATGGGTGCCTATTGCTGCGCCTTCTGAATAAACACCTTCATATGTTATTAAACCTAATGAATCTTGATTTTTATAATAGGATACATTTGCAAGTTCTGTGGCATTTACCACTTCATTACCATTATTATATTTTTTTATTTTTACAAGATTTCCTTTTGGATCGTACAATTTCACATATCCATCCAAAGAATCACGGTTATATCGTTTTTCTTCTTTTAAAGTAAAATCATTATAAAACAATTTCCATGTACCTTGTTTTTTTTTATCTGCATCAAATGCATTAAACCGATCGTTGTATTGTAAAACATCGTTAATATACCAAGCCATACGCTGAAGTATTGAATCTTCATTCCATTCTAATTCTGGGCCCTCGCGCATACCGTTTTTATATACAACGCGTGTTTTATATTTTAAATTTTGATGAAATGTAACCGATGCGCCATTTAATACATCGTTTTGAAAAGAATCTCGTTTAATTATTCGTTCTAAACTATCATATTGTATAAAATATCCATTACGCATTCCGTTTTTATAACTAATACTTTGAAGTTTATAGCCATTTTTAGAATAAAAAGTCCATACACTATCTAACTTTGTTTGTACGCGTTTACCTATTGATTTTAAATTACCATTTTCGTAATATGTTTTCCAGCAACCCTCTGGTTTTCCAGCAACTAAACATCCTTCACTTTGTTTTTGTCCATTTTTATAATAATATATTTTATAATCGCATGTTATAGTTTGAGCTGCAAGGCGGATAAAAAAGATAAAACACAAAAAAATACTATACAAGCGGCGCACAATCAAAAGTAAAACAATAGATTTTATTTTAACCAAACAAATAATATATATATTTTATTTTAAATTGTATTTATGTTATATATAGGGTGTTTATTCTGTTTGTATGTTTTTTATTAATTATTAGGAAAATTTGGTTTTCATTTTTAATACCTTGTTATCAACAAATAAAAATCTGATTATCAATAATTAAACAAAAAATAAAAAACTTAAAATAATATACTTGTTAATAATTAAAACAAATATATAACACCAGGTTTAGTGTATTAATTGTTTGAAAACAAGTACAATTACCCTATAAATTGTAAAATTCTTTAGCGGTATATTTACTATTTATAGTTTTATAC
>Ga0078894_10003945_pt1 | contig 11289 bp, 8 predicted proteins | sample LauGreSu1BDMLBSD_2_FD_67506 | JGI IMG/M metagenome (GOLD analysis project Ga0078894, IMG submission 67506) | Freshwater lake microbial communities from Lake Michigan, USA - Su13.BD.MLB.SD (version 4) (version 4) | ecosystem: Environmental > Aquatic > Freshwater > Lake | place: Lake Michigan, USA... | reverse complement strand
TTCATGTCTCGCATCACCCAATTATGAAAAGCATGTCCTAATTCGTGAGCTAGGGTTTTCAGTTCGCGCATGCCGCCTGTATAGGTCATGTAAACCCGAGGGGTGCGCGATTTAGCAAACTGTGTGCAGTAGGCTCCGGGACGCTTATGGGGACCAACGGTGGCTTCAATCCACTTGTTCCTCGCCATCATATGGACGAATTCACCCATATCTGGATGAACCTCAGCGTAGGCGCGAGCGATGATTTCTATAGCCTCGTCAAAATTCGGTGGCTGCCAGCCTCCTGGGCTTTTAACAGGGCATGGAGCGAAAAGATCCCAAGGTGCAAGTTTAGGCTTATTGATTAGTTTTGCTTGCAGTCTGAGGACTCGTCGCCCTAGATCCTTTTTCTCTCCGACGGCTGCGAGCATGGCCTCGATGGTTTCACGCTTGATGCGGTTCTGGTGTAAGGGCGTGGCAAGGAAATGCATTGGGCGCTTTGATGAGCGGCGCCGATACTCCTCGAGACGCCAACCCGATAAAGCATTGAGGATGGCAGCGGCGGCCTCTTCGTGTTCTTGCCATGCTTTACGGATCGCCTTGTGAGCCGTCGCTCTGACTTGCTCGCTAGGGTCTTGGCTTAGACTGGCCGCCTCAGCCAGTCCGACCCAGCGCTCACCCGTCGGTAGCTCTATGCGGCATCGAATGCTGCCAGCCAGGCTGTCGTAAAGATTACCCCACGCCGTTGGTCCATTGACTCCAAAGGCTATAAGCATATCTTCTTCACTTAAACCGAGACCAAAATCACGTAGCTCTCGCAGTTTGCGAATGGAATAGCCGTATGGCTCAAGTTCTGGGTCAGCGAGGATTTCGGCAACAGTAGCGGCATCAAGGTACTTTAGAATTTGCTGTACGGGTGAGTGGGCCTGATCCAGCTCAGCTTGTAAACTTTGAGCTTGCCCGTAAAGAGACTTTGCTAGTGCTAGGGTCGAGTCAACGCTTAGCCTGCAGCTTAGGTAGGTCTGGACGTTATGGAGAAGAATCAGGGCTTTCTCGTACCTAAGCATAGCTTGCCTGACATTGCTGACGATCGTTGAGCGATTCGTCGGATCTGGCGCCAAATCTACCGTAATTAGGGGGCGCAGACCTGCGCTGAGTTGGCGGATTTCAGAGCAGAGCACCCCAGCCTTGGCTAAGTCGGCAGCAAGTTCTGGGGATTCCAGGGCAGGATATTCGTTATTTAGATCCCACGAGGGGGATTTGGGCTGATTTTGGCTCACGAGACGACTCTCCTATCGCGTTGGGAAGCTGATAGCCGAATTAAATCCCATCCATAGGGCCCACACAAGCAATTGTCGCCCACCCCTACCGCATGGTATTTGTCAGCAAAAGTGAGGTTATAGATGGGTCAATTGACTTTTCCAGGTGAGGTAGAAAGAGCTACCAGTCTGCTATTTGTTTGTTTGGGCAATATTTGCCGCTCGCCGGCTGCCGAGGGGGTTATGCGCAGAGTGGTCGAGGCCGCTGGCCTTGGCCGGGTAGTGCACATCGACTCAGCTGGTACGGGTGATTGGCACATAGGCCATCTTGCAGACCCGCGCATGCGCAAAGCCGCAGAGGCTCGCGGCTATGAGTTGGAGCATCGTGCAAGGCAGATTCAGGTGCAGGACTTCGATAGATTTAGCCTTATCGTCACTATGGATCAGTCAAATTACCAAAACGTCAGTAAGCTTGCTCCGCATGACGAGGCGGTTATCAAGATCAAAACTTTCACTTCCTTCTGCTCACACCATAAGATTGGCGAGGTCCCTGATCCTTATTATGGATCGGCAAAGGACTTTGATCATGTGTTAGATATCCTCGAGGATGGTTGCCAAGGTATACTCCACACCATCACTAAAGAGATCGGAGCTTGATACATGGAATTTTTCGACGTCGTTAAGGCGAGGCGCAGCGTCCGTAGATTTACCGATGAAAAAGTCCCAGAAGAAGTGATTCGCAAAGCCATCGACGCGGCAATTCTCGCTCCCAACTCATCTAATATGCAGATGTGGGAATTCTATTGGGTGCGTTCACAGCCTAAGCGTGAAGCTATCGTCAAAGCCTCTTTCTCCCAGCCCGCAGCTGCAACCGCAGCGGAGCTAGTATTTGTCGTATCGCGAGTTGATACATGGCGACGCAATCTCGATCTGATGGTGAAGGAGCTGAAGAAATCGCCCGACGTCAAAAAGTCAGCTCTCGACTACTACGAGAAGGCGCTGCCAGCGCTCTATTTCCAAGATCCGATTGGCGTAGCCGGCATAGTGAAGAAGATTGGCATCACCCTCGCTGGCTTTGTCCGCCCTGTACCGCGTGGTCCGACATCGAGAGCAGGTCTATTTGAGATGGTGACTAAGTCTGCCGCACTAGCCTCGGAGAATTTGATGTTGGCTGTGGTTGCCCAAGGGTATGCATGTTGCCCGATGGAGGGTTACGACGAGGCACGCGTTAAGAAAATTCTCGGCCTCGGTCGCCACGCTCACGTTGTCATGGGAATTGGCATAGGGCGCGGACATCCCGGTGGTATCTATGGACAACAAATTCGATTTGATCGAGACCTATTTGTATTCGAGGTTTAGTCTGCGAGGCTGACTTCGCTTTCCTTGCGAAGTGCTCGGACTGCTGCCTGCAAGATATCCCCTGGCGAGCACTTCTTGGGCAAGACGGCATGCACATGCTCGCCGGTGCCTATGGCAAGTGTAGGATGCTCGCCAGCGGATGTTATCACGGCCGGAATCTTAGACAGTAGATGCTGCACCTTGGTGCTGGCCGTCGAATGAAGTTGCTGCCAAAGATCAAGGTCTATGACTAATACGTCGGCGTCGAGTAGTGGCTTCTCAACAAGACTATCCAGCGACCAGTATAGAATGACGGACAGATTTTGCGACTGAGCCATGCGCTCAACGGCAAACCCTAGCTTTGGATCCTGAGTCACTACTAGGTAGTTTGGACTCCCTGCAGATCGCGCCCCTGCACGCCGCCGCGGTGGTGGGCTGGCTGGGGGAGGGAATTTCGGTCTGCGGGTCGGGTCAGTCATTGGTAATTTAGGTCCTTAGCTACGCTGCCTAGAGATTTACGGTGGCGGCGCAGCTTTGTCTAGTTTTTCGCCATCGGTCACGATGTGGGCAGATCTTTCGTCGCGCAATGTATTGATTTAAAAGGACTTTGTGTAGGCCTAGAGATTGCATTTAAGTCAGTGCGTAGTTTCAATTTAGGTAAATGTGCACTCAACTTGATGACGTACCAGTCAAAACGGATCGACCATGGCAACCTTAGTGAACGCAAAAGGCATTATTCGGAATCAATTACTGGGCTTAGCAGCCGCTATCTCGGCGGCCGTTTCGTTACTACCAACGCCGATGGCCTTGGCGGGGTCTTTCGTAACGTTTCCTGGTGCTCAAGACTTGCAGCCTATATCGCGAGCACAGAATCAAACGTGGCTTAAACGCCATAACGACATCCTGGCTAAGGCAGCCAAGGGTCAGCACGATGTGCTGCTGCTCGGTGATTCCATCACTCAAGGTTGGGAGCTAAACCGCGTCGCGTGGGAACAAGAGATGCAAGGACTCCCGACTCAAAAAGTGCTGAATGCAGGGATATCCTCCGACCGCATCGAGCATATTCTATGGCGTGTTGAGAACGGTCTTTTTGCTTCCGCTAAACCTAAAGTGTGCGTCCTGATGGCGGGCATTAACAACTTAGCTTTGGCGACGCCTGAAACCATCGCTGGCGGTATCGCCAAGCTGATTGATGCCATAAAGCAACGGTCACCGCAGACCAAAGTTCTCGTACTGGGAATCCTGCCAAGCGGCCAGGAGGCAGATCACCCACGCCGATCAAAAATAAAGTCGATCAACGATCTCCTGGCTAAAGTAGCGATCTCGAGCGGAAGCGAGTTTTTAGACACTGGCTCTCGCTTTCTCGGTCCCGACGGAACACTGCCAGAAACGGTATCGTTCGACGGTGTACACCTAACAAGGCAAGGCTATGAAATTTGGGCCTCGGCGTTGAAGCGGCCGCTACGCAAAATGAGTCGTAGCTGACGTGTCGGGACGGTGTAAGAGATTTTTCAGCGTCGGCTAAAACCGCATCACTTTTTTTAGAATTTGAAGTAAATGAACGGAGCCAAAGCCCCAGGACTAAAAGCCGTAACCATCACCACTACTGCGGCTAATCCAGTTGCCTGTATTGGTAGGGGCACTCGCTGAAGTTTCATCTCCAGGCTATCCAGCCAATTGCCGGGCACAAATTGAGTGAGCATGCCCACTGACAGGAGAATTAAAGTTAGAGGCGTGAGCATCTTAGCTGCCGGCTCCGTGTTACCAAAAGACGCTAGAAAATCGATGGCGCTTGAAAATGACTCAGCGTTAAAGAATATCCACGTGAGGCAGACGAAGTGGAACGTCATAATAATTTTTAACGGATTTGCACGGTATTTGGGGCGAGGCTTTTGTCCGCGTCGTAAAAGTTCGCCGGCGAACCTCTCTACCGCCAAACCAGCTCCGTGTAGAACTCCCCAGATCACAAAATTCCAAGCGGCTCCATGCCAAAGTCCTCCAAGCACCATAGTGATCATCAGATTGCGGTATGTTTTTAGAGTCCCATGTTTCGATCCGCCGAGCGGGATGTAAAGGTAGTCGCGCAAAAATGTCGACAAGGAGATATGCCAGCGTCGCCAAAAATCTTGCAGTGATTCGGCGCGATAGGGTTGGTTGAAGTTGGTGGGGAATTCATATCCAAGCAGCAATGCAAAGCCGATAGCCATATCAGTATAGGCGCTAAAGTCGCAGTAGATCTGTATCGCATAGCCGTAGGTTGCGAGCACCATGTCGATAGTGCCGTAGTCACGTGGTGAGCTGAAGACCGGGCTTACAAGATCTGTCGAAAGGTAATTTGCTAAGATCACTTTCTTCATTAGGCCAACGCCAATAAGTATCAAAGCTCGCGTGCCCCTTAGTTCGGTCGGTGTGTGTTCAGATGATAGCTGTGGTACGAATTCGCTCGCTCTAACGATGGGGCCAGCAACTAGTTGGGGGAAGAACGACTTGAATAAAAGTAGGTCTAAAGGACTATCGATGGCACGCATCTCGCGACGGTAAATGTCGACCACGTAGCTGATACCTTGAAACGTGTAGAACGATACTCCGACGGGCAAGACAACTTCGAACACCTTGATGGCACCCACAAGGCCAAACTGGGCAAGTACGTCACTCAATGTCGCGAGAAAGAATCCCGTATATTTGAAGTACGCAAGCACACCAAGATTAGCAGTAACCGCTGTAATCAAAATGGCCTTGCGCAGGCGCTCGCTCGCAGCACGGTCAATCCAGATGCCGAACATATAATTGACTACGGTGCAGTTGAATAAAAGCGCAACAAAACGAAAGTCCCACCAGCCATAAAAGAAAAAGCTGGCGACTACTAGTACCCACTTGCGCAGCGTCGGCCACGCTGCGACGCTCCAGCTAAGCCCGAAGATCAGGGCAAAGAAGGCGGCAAACTCTACAGTTGGAAAGAGCATGATGGAGCCCCGGCAAGGAAGGTGCTTAGGCGTGGCGCTTGATGGGTAAGCCGTGCGTAGTTTCGTTTTCTGGCATCAGAAGTCCCTGCTTCTCGCAGGCAACATGGAGGCTACCGTCAGCATCCCTTAAAAAGAGGCCACAGCGGTACAAACCATCAATCCCTAGGTGGGAGCTACAGTAGGCGAGTTCGACGCGGAACCGGTGTTCCCCGATCACTAAGGTGTGGAGGCTGCCAATTCTTAACGATTCTCGGCATAAGAAACCAAGGCCGCGCTTCGACACGTCCATTGGGCGCACAGGGATGACCTTGCCCACTTGGTCCACCGGGTAAAGCTTGAGCGAGAACTCGCCCCCAAAGCGATCGTCCCGGTTATCTGTTCTTTTGTCGATCTTTCTATCGTTTGTCATTGGTGTCCGACCTCCGCCAACCAGAGTTCTCCTCGACATCTGGCGGAAAATCTTTAGCGAAAAACGAACAACCAAATTATTAGTCATTGATAACGGATAGTTATAAAGACCTGATGCGCTCAACTATGACGCTGGTCGAAAGACCGGGTACCAATGTTATCGTTTCAACTGTGCCGCCACTGGCCTGCACAAAGTCTGCTCCTACAATAGATTTCGAGGATGAAGATGGTGCACTTTTATCGTAATCAGCACCCTTGACCAGCACATCCGGCGCCAGGCTTGTAATCAGATCGAGCGGGGTAGACTCCCCAAACGGCACGACAAAATCCACTGAGGCCAGGGCAGATAGCAGTCTCATCCTGTCTGCTAGCCCAATGATGGGCCGCTCCGTGCCCTTGAGCTGACGTACGGATTCGTCGGTGTTGACCCCGACAACCAGGACATCACCCAAGGATTTTGCGGCTTCCAGATAGGTGACGTGGCCGGCATGCAAGATGTCAAAGCAACCATTGGTAAACACGATTTTTTTCTGCCGACGAGCGGGTGCCTCGAGCTGCTGCTTTAAGGCCTCTCTTGTCGTGATCTTGGTGCTGGTAGTGAAGGAAGCTCCGCTTGGCTTGGCCTCAGGCTGATCGCTCAGAGCCCCCTTGAGCTCGTCCAAGCGAACAGGCTGCGTGCCCCATTTGGCTACGACCAATGCTGCGGCCGTGTTTGCTATGTGCATGGCGTCGATCATAGGTGCCTTGGCAGCCAAACACAGAGTCATGATAGCAACCACAGTATCGCCTGCCCCGGAAACGTCGTAGACCTCTCGCGCCATAGCTGGCAGCGAGAGCGTCTTTGACGGCGCGCCTTTAACGGTATCAGGTACGAGCACCATGCCCTTGGGCCCCATGGTGACCAGGACATTTTGCAACCCAAAGGTGCTTTGGAGGCGCCGACCCAATTCTTCGCCGCTGTAATCATCCGATGGATCTAAACCGAGGGCGTCGCAGGCCTCTTTACGGTTAGGGGTGATGAGAGTTGCGTGCAGGTATTTACTGAAATCGCGCCCCTTAGGGTCTACAACAGCCGGCACTTTACGCTCGGCAGCCAGTCCCAGCAGATTACTGAGTAGGCTAATCGGTAGCGCACCCTTGCCGTAGTCGCTGATGAGCAGGGCATCAAACTCTATCGACCGCAGGCCCTTCATAATCCAGTCCTGGACCTCTGTGCTGATTGGATGGACGCGCTCCCAGTCCACCCGAACGAGTTGATGGCTGCTCGACGTGATCCGCGTCTTGCGGATGGTTGGGCGGTCATTGACAGATTGCATGTAGGAAGTGTCGATCTGATCGCGCTGCAGTAGCTGGCGCAGGTTTTTCCCTGCCTCATCATTGCCGATAACGCTAAGCAGCATGACATCGCCGCCCGCCAGTTTGATATTGCGAGCAGCATTGGCGGCGCCACCTGCTCCATGAATCGTCTTGGTAACCAGGTGGACGGGCACTGGTGCCTCAGGGGAAATCCGGTTTACCTGTCCGTCCAGATATTCATCGAGAATCACATCGCCGACGACGGCAATGCGTGGTGGACGCGAGCCCTGTAGCCAGGGAATTGACGGCGCGTGATTTGCTCTTGAGTCCATAACGTTCGGTGCCCCATGCGTGGGAGAGGCGCCACGGGAGGGCGACGCCAAGCTAATCTGAAATGCTGAAGTCAAATTCGTATCACAGCCGCCAAAATCCTGACAAGACACTGCCGCTTCCGTCACTGCATTGACGCCTGTGACCGCCGGATTATTGGCACCTAAGGGGGCGGCAAAGCCGTCCTAGAAGGGTTTGCGGCAGTGGGCAAACCTGGCACACAAATTGCTTGAGTATAGACGCACCTCCCTCTCCCCGAGACTCTCGCCTCAATTTTTCTTTCAAGCCTGAAAGCCCTCTATGCGACTTCTCACTGCATTAGTGATCCTTTTTAGCGCCATCCTGGCTGCCTTAGTGCCGCTTGGCGCGACTAAAGTGCTTGCGGATGGGCTCTACACTCAGCTTGTGGTGCCTTTTACGAGCGAACGCGAAGTGAACCATGACTATGACAAGGCTAGTAACTCTCTTATTTTGACCTTTCATAAGACAGCTCCTAACGAGCTTTCGGCCCTGGACCAGTACGATGAGCGCTTGATCAAGCGCATGATGGTCAAAGATCTCGGGCCTTACGGGACTGAAGTTAAGTTTGTGCTCCGTGACCGCAATGTCAGGGCGCTCGTGTCCAAGTTCAGTGAGCCATTTCGCGTCTCAATCGACATCTACGATGCCGACTTTAGTGAGGAGCGCGACCCAACGACTGGCCTTCCGCTCGTGCAGCAAGATCGTGAGAGCGAGGCTGTGCCTAGCATGACGCCGGAGTCGACCCCATCCCGCTCCAAACTGAAATTAGTATCGCCAGAGAGAAAAGAACTGCAGCTTAGTCGCGAGGACTCACCACGCGGCGAGCTTAAGCCTGAGGGTGGGCGTAAGCTTCTCGTAGCGCCACCCCGGCAGATCTTTGCGACTCCTGAGGAACTTAGCTCGGGATTGCGTCTGGCGCAGGACGGTGTTGGTAAGGCGTGGCGAGACTATCCTCCGTATATTTACGCCCTAAAGACTGCCGCCTACGAAGAGGGCACGAGCCGACGCGTTAAGGCTCCCACCGCTCAGCCCCAAGTCCTTAGTTCGGCCGAGGCCATGGCTGACTATGCAGGCAAGCTCTTCAATCTAGGCCACGAAGCGAAAGCTATGGTCGCCTATGAGCAAGTAGTCCGCCGCGATCCGACTGTATTCGATAAGGATGCGTTACACCTATGGCGATTTGCCGAGACTCAGCTCGGTCAAGGCAATCTAACTCTGGCCGACGGCTACTTCAGCTCCTTAGTCCAGAAACATCCGGAAAGCCCACTTGCCGACTTTGCTCGCCTAAGACGTCTTGACATAGCTGCCATCAAAGTCCAACAGTCGGGCGATCATTCTGCATACGAAATTATGCTCAAAGAACTTAGTGGTATCCGTTTGCGTGAGAATGGCGAGCTCGCGGCTCAGGTGGCTCTAAGGCAGGCATGGTGGACTGCTGCGGCTAAGAGTAAAGATTTCGATTACAAAACTCTGCCCGCCATTTCAGGGGCTGTACACGCCAAGCTATCATCTGCCTATCCGAATGTTGAGAATTCGAGGACGGCATTCCTAACAGGTAGTCTCCTCCTAAACGACATGCTTAATCCGCAAACTGCTTGGCAGCGAGCAACGGGGCAATTTGCCGAGAGTTACTTTAAACGGTTCAACGGCAGCGGTGCTGAGCCCTTCAAAACTGAACTCGCCGAGCGCTTTGATACCAAACTTAACACCAATCTGCAGGCGAAGATCGAAGCGGGTAAGTCGCTTGAAGCGATCACTGATTTCGAATCTCTCCCGAAGTCGATGCAAAAGTCTAAGCCGACAACCAAGACGTCTTGGGCACTTGCCGAAGCGTACCGACAACTTGGGCAAAGCTCAAAATCTATAGATTTTTACGCTGCTGCAGCCAAAGCCACATCAGCTGGTCCAGACCAATTTAAAGCACAGTTTTGGCTAGCGGTTACGTCAGGTGAAGCTGCTAAAGCCGCTAAAGAAGATGGTCTCGATCCAGCAACGATCAGCAAGTTAAGCCAACAAAGCACTGCCGCCGATAAAGCAGCCGATGAACAGTGGTCCCGCCTAAGCGCCGACGAGCAAGCGAAACTGTCGATAGCCTACAAGAATTACTTCGAACAAACCGTCATCAGTCCTGCCAAGTTGCGAGTCGGTCCAAAAATTGTACTCGCCAATTGGGCTGCAGCGCTCGCTACGAAGAAGTCCACCGACAACGGTGGCGAGGCCAAGGATTGGACGCGTAACTTCAGCCCCTCTGGTAGTGCTGTTGTTTTGCTGACGGACCTAAGCAAGCGCTTTAGTGAACTTGGGATGCCAGCCGAGCGCAAGAAAGCTATCGACCTACTAAAGTACATGAAGCCTAAGGATTTTGCCGACGACGCCGCAGCAAAAAAAGTCTGGGCGACCGAGCTGACCGCTCTCGCCGATGAATACCGCAAGGCAAATCAGTACTTGGATGCCGGGCGTCTCTTCTCACAGGTTGGTGAGGAGGCAGAGAATTGGGACGGCAGAGCCGAAGCTCTTTATAAGGGCGGACTGCTTCTATTCCGTGCAGGGCGCCGCGCTGAAGCCATCGAGGCTTTCCGCAAAGCCAGCGACGACGGCAATAACCTCTTTTATTCGAATCTCGCCAAGGAACGCCTTGGACAGCTTCAGTAGATATATTTCCACTTAGTGAAGGGGAACGCATGAACGCATCAAATGCCAACACAGCCGTGCCAGTGACAGCTCCTGCCCAGCAAAGCAGCGACAAACCTACCGCTGAAGACTACCTGCAGTATGCTCAGGAGCTACGGCAAAATGTTGGTCCGTTCTTGGCAGCAGACGAGAAGATGCTTCGGATTAAAGAAGTAGTCGAACAAATCAAAGACACAGCCGTACCAGTCTTGATCACCGGAGAATCGGGAACCGGCAAAGAAGTGATCGCGCGTCAAGTGCACGCTTTTTCAAGCCGCCGCGATGAACCCTTTGTCGCAGTAAACTGTGCTGCACTGCCCTCCAATTTACTGGAGAGCGAATTATTTGGACACGAAAAAGGCGCGTTCACCGGCGCTCATCAACGCCATATTGGCAAGTTTGAGCTCGCCAGCAACGGCACCTTGCTACTTGATGAAGTCACTGAAATGGATCCCGCCCTGCAAGCAAAATTACTGCGCGCTTTGCAAGAAAAAGAGATTGAGCGCATCGGTGGCTCTGGGCCGATTCCCATCAAGACGCGCATCATTGCTACCACAAACCGAGATATCACTCAGGCCGTTGTGTCAGGGCAATTCCGCCAAGATCTCTATTACCGCCTCCATGTCATTCAGCTGGAAGTGCCGCCGCTCAGAGAGCGTACGGCAGACATTGAAGTCCTGTCTCTCTTCTTCCTCCGCCAGTACTGTGAGCAGTTTGGCAAAGAGATTATGGAGCTTTCTCCCGGCGCTAAACATAAGTTGAAGAACCACACTTGGCCAGGAAATGTCCGCGAATTGCAAAACGTGATTCAGCGTGCGGTTTTGCTGTCAAGTGGGCGTGAGCTGACCGAAATTGGTCTTCCTATCGATACAGATCATGCAGTTACCAATGGGGACTGGATCACCTTTTTGCCGATCGGAAAACCCCTGCGCGATCTCGAAACTCATTTCATCCTTGAGACCTTGAAGCATCATCAAGGCAACCGGACTCATGCGGCCAAGACTCTTGGCATCAGTCTGCGGACA
>Ga0078894_10003944_pt1 | contig 11289 bp, 9 predicted proteins | sample LauGreSu1BDMLBSD_2_FD_67506 | JGI IMG/M metagenome (GOLD analysis project Ga0078894, IMG submission 67506) | Freshwater lake microbial communities from Lake Michigan, USA - Su13.BD.MLB.SD (version 4) (version 4) | ecosystem: Environmental > Aquatic > Freshwater > Lake | place: Lake Michigan, USA... | reverse complement strand
ATAGGTGTTCGCCAGCAGGATCTGGGAGCCGGAATCGAGCAGGGTATCGAACGTCTGCGCCTTGACCGTCGCCTGGGTGCCCACCGGCATGAACAGCGGCGTCTTCACCTCGTTGTGCAGGGTGCGGAACGTACCAGCCCGGGCCCGCGAACCGGTAGCCGTCGCCTCGAGTTTGAAATTCAGCCGGCTGGTGGACATCGCGGCCCATCTCGGGGGAAAGCGTCAAAAGTGTAAAGGGGCAAAGAGGGGCCGCGAATAGGTGCTGGCGGTTAGCGGATAGCGGTTGGCGGTTAGCCAATGCATTCTCAGGTCCCAGGTCTCGGCCATCGGGTCCCAGGTTCAGGTGTTCAGCACCAGGTACAGGTTCAGGACCCGTACCCGTACCCGCACCTGAAGAACCCGAACCTGATACCTGGTCAACTGAGACCCGAGACCTGAAGACGGGCTCTTCCCGCCACCCGCCACCCGAGGCCGCCACCTGCCACCTGGAACGTTGCCGCTCTCTGTTCAACCAATCCTCTGAGCCTCCGGGCCTCTCGGGTGTTCCCCTTGTCAACGTGTCAACTTGCCCACGTGCCCACTTGGGTCTCCGCCTTTACTTGCCATCATCCCACCCCAACCCCTATCTCTACCCCTACCCCTAAAACACATGCGCTCCCTCCTTCCTCTCTTCCTCGCCGCCGCGGCTTTCGCGGCTCCGACCATTCCGGCCGAATCGATCGCCAAGAAGGGCGAACTGCTTTTCGCCGATGACTTCTCCGGCACCCCGGACAAGCGCTGGGTCAAGGTCGTCCCGACCTTCTCCGTCGAAGAAGGCGCGCTCAAGGGCGTGCAGACTCGCCTGAAGGATGTTCTCGGCAAGGACGGCAAGACCGTCGCGATCAAGGCCCACGCCGCCGTCCATGGTCTCGAAGTCCCGACCAAGGACGCCATCGTCGAAGTCCGCATCAAGCTCGACGGTGCCTCGATGGTGGACGTCGAACTCGACGACCGGAAGTACACCGCCGCCCACTACGGTCACATCTGTCGCGCCCAGGTCCGTTATGACGCCAAGACCAAGAAGGGTTCCGTCCAGATCATCGATGAGCGCGACGGCGGCATGAAGAACGAGATCCGCGCCCTGCTGCAGGATCCGGCCCGCAAGGCCGAAGGCCAGAAGCTCATCGTCGGTCGCTCCGTCACTTTCCCCGCCGACGTCAAGCCGGGCGAGTGGCAGAACCTCGTCGTCGAGATCGTCGACGACCAGATCCGCGTCGTCCTCGACGGCAAGCCTGTTGGTTACCTCAAGTCTTCGGGCATCGCCCACGCCACCAAGTCCCGCTTCGAATTCGGCGTCGCCGGCCAGTCCAACGGCCACAGCGGCCAGTTCGACGATCTCAAGATCTACAGCGCCTCGGCCAAATAATAGGTAGGGACAGCACCACGTGCTGTCCTAATTTCCCCTCAGCCCCCGTCATCGGGGGCTTTTTGTTTGGGTAGGGTCGGGACCGCGTCACGACATAGTTGTCTCGGTGTATCGAGGTAGGGGCAGCACCGCGTGCTGCCCTAGTTGCCTTCATTCCAGGTGACGGGTGATTGCCTCGGGTAGGGACGCGTCGGCGACGCGTCCGCCTTAAGCCTCGGTCGCGACACCGTCGCGCCCCTACCTCCTCCCGTCACCCGTCACCTGAATCGTGGCAGCTTTCTGGTCCACCAAGCCTCTGAGCCTCCGTGCCTCTCGTGTTTGCGCCATGTCCCCGTGTAACCATGCCCACGTGCCCCCTTGTTTCACCTTTGCACTTTTGCACCTTTGCACCTGTATCGACCCCCATGCATCTCGCCCTCTGGACTTCTCCTCACACCCAACGGGTGATCGGGGGAGGGCATGTGCTCATCTCCGGCGCTCCTGGGTCGGGTAAATCCCATCTCCTGCGTGAGGCCATTGTGCCTGGACTTGTCGCCTCCGGGGCCCAGGTGCTGGTCATCGACTATGCCGACGTCATCGGCGCCAAGATCAAGGGCCTCCGACGCGAGGTCTACGGCGAAGAGACCTTCGGCATCTCTAATCCCAACGCCGCCTCGCCGGCCGCCGATCTCCTCGGCTCGTCCGCCATCGCCACGCTCGCTAGTGAGCGTGCCGGACGTGATGCCATGGCCGACCTGCTCCTGCGTTCGCTTTACGTCGAACTCGTCAAGAATCCGCCGGACCGCTCCGCCCGCCGTTTCCTCGTCGTCGACATCTCGCACCAGTCCTCGGCGCTTTCGACCTTTGGTCCGCTCCTGCGCGAAGCCGTCAAGAACGGTTACGTCCTCATCGTCACCTGCCAGTCGCCTAGCGCGCTGGATGACGATCTCCTCGCGCTGTTCAGTGCCCACGTGTGCTTCTATCACTTCTTCAAACGTTGCCTGAAGGTCATGTCACAGGCGCTGCTCTCGACCGACCCCTCGCGGCAGATCTCCGGCGACCGCCCCATGCCGCTCAATCATTTCGGGCAGCCTCTCGCCACGCCGGCCAGCCAACTCGCCACCGATCTCAGCCGCCTCAAAGTCGGCGAATGTCTGCTCGGTTTCCCCGGCGCCAAGATTGAGAAGCTCAAACTCAACCCCTGGGGTTGATGGTAGGGATGCGATGACATCGCATCCGCTGTCTCGAGGTAGGGTCAGCACTACGTGCTGACCTAGTTGTCTCGGGTGGGGACGCGTCGCCGACGCGTCCGCCCATTACCCACGGTCGCGACACCGTCGCGCCCCTACCAAGCCCGCCACCCGAAACGCTGTCATCTCCCCCTTGCCCGCGTGTCACCGTGTCCACGTGCCCCCTCGCGGCTCTGCCGCGCTGTTACTAAATTTCATTGAATACCAATAACTTACACCAAATGAGACACAATCACTGTTAATATTTGCTTGCACCGAACTGTGGCTTTCCTATCACTCTAATCCTGTTCATTTCACATAGTCCTAAACGAGATCACATCAAAGGCAGGACGACAATAAGACGGGTCGCGTTGGATCCGCAAGATAGTGCGCCGCAAGGCGAGGAAAGCAGGGAGCCCACCGACGGGTCTGCGCCCGACCGCAAGGTCGGAACAACAACGCAATTAGGACGAGTAGTAATAGCTTCCTTGCATGGGAGCTAGATCCGACGATGGAGGGGAAAAGCGCGTGAGTGCCAAACGGCGTAGCGCGTACTAACGGTTGTGCCGAGCAAGCCCCTACACTGAACCATTTAAGATTGTTACAGGTCCAGGTCCGACGGTCCAAGACGAAATCAAGGGCTGGCGGACATGATGAGAGCGAATGGGCGCTTCGGCGCACAGGAGCTCGACTTCGAGTTCTGACCCTCAAGGTCGGGACATGGTAGGAGCGTGGTATTTTCCCACCCGCGAGGGAGGGAAAGCCGCTGGTGACGCGCTTCTCGGTCGGTTCTCCTTACGGAGAAGTCTTATGCAACAAGACCTAATGCAAAGTCGTCACCCCTGATCGAGCGAAACGACGTAACGCTGCGGGCGAAAGCCAACGCAGCCGGAGTGAAGTCCGCAAGGGCTTCGCCGTTGATCTTGGAGGAATCGGAGGGTTTAGCCGCCCTAGCTGCGCGTCAACGTGGACGAGTCTGAAGAGGTCGAAAGCAAAATCAGCAGGGAAGTGATGCCGCTTCCTTAAAAAGGCAGTCGTGCTGGATACTCCCCAGGTGCAAGCCGCGGAGTGGATAAAGCGGGAAACCCGATTAGTAACCGGGCATAATCCGAACAAAGGCCAGCGATGAAGGGGGTAGTCTCACCCCTTCTTCCGATTTACAGCAGTCCCTTGGTGTAGTGGGTGCACGGGAGGTTTTGATCCTCCTAGCTGGGGTTCGAGTCCCCGAGGGACTTTTGCGGAGGTGATGCAATGGCAGACATCGCGGGCTTAGAACCAGCGTCCTGCGGGTTCGAGTCCCGCTCTCCGCACCATTACCCATCGTCAGATAGTTCAACGGACAGAATGCTCGGCTACGAACCGGGCGATGTGGGTTCGATTCCCCCTCTGACGACCATTTCCCTACCCACAAGGTAGGGATGACCGGCCCGGTCATCCTCGGGCGCGCGGGCCGCCCGCTCCTACCTTTGTCCCCGTGACGCAGTCGCCCCCCATACTCGATACTCTGAACTCCATACTCTCAATTCTTCCCGGCCCTTAGTTCAGCGGTCAGAACAGCGGGCTCATAATCCGCCAGACGCGGGTTCGAATCCCGCAGGGCCAACCACTTTAACATCATGAATAATCCCTCCGATTCTGCCGACGCTTCGTCGCCGGCTACACAGTCTCAGCCGCCCGCCGACGACAAAGCCTGGCTCCAGGCGTTGCTCTTCCCCGACGGCTCCGCGCTCATCGACTACGGCGACGGCATCCTCCTCATCGACGAAAAGCCGCCATACGGATAGGCGAAAACCGTAACCAGAAAGGCCTGCCTTCTTATCTTAAGGTCCGTTAGATGGGAGCGCAGGCCTTCCTGATTTTTGCCGTAGTCAGAGGACGGTATCCAGAAGCAGGTCGTTGCCGATCAGGCCGTCGATGTTTTCCAGCTCGATATGGCTGCGCAGCCCTTCGGTCGTGAAGGCTCCCAGCGACGAGGGGACGCTGCGCATCACCGGAGCCGGCCTCTCGTTGGGGTTGACCGGATGCAGCTCGGATGGGATGTCTTTTATGTATGCCACGCTTTCTTGTCCTTTGATGGTTATGATGACGCCATCCCGGTCGACCATCCAGTCATTGCCAAGGACTCCGTCCGCCTCCACTCTTCTGATGTCAGTGATGATTCTCTTGGGTGCGTCGGCCATTCGGCAATGGAGGTAGGAGGCCCACTCTCTTTGCCCTAAGTCGAGCGTGGGGAGGAGGTCGAAGCGAACAAGCCAGGTCATCGACGATTCGATGGGTCCGTAGATCGGACTGAAGTCCACGAAGGCCCCCATCTCCTTGATGATGTTCTTCGGGGGCACCGTGTTCATATCGACATAGCCGATCTGGGCGCCCGTATCCCAGATCATCTTGGATTCGGGGTGGCATCTGAAGAGGGGCGCCTTCGTCCCGGATGCTTTCGTGAAGGCATGAGCCCTGCCTTCGCACGGATCTTCGTCATAACGCCATGTGAATCGCAGCTGCCCTTTCCGCATGTCGAGGATCACCGAATGAGGTTTCTTGTTCGTCCACGGGACCGCGCCATTGATCGCAAAGCTTCTGGGGCAGCCTGTGTCTACGAGGTAAAGTCGATCCTCATGCTCGATGAAGAGGTGTCGGTTGATGTATTTAAGTGCAAACATCAGTAAGGCGGCGCCGTAAGGCTGTGACTTGGGTTATGCCTCGCAAATAAAATACACCATAAAGCTATTACCATCTTTGCGTCGGCGCCGCGTCCGCTAGCGCCAGGTAGGGATGACCGGCCCGGTCATCCGTGCCTCGAGGTAGGGACAGCACCACGTGCTGTCCTAGTTGTATCGGGTAGGGACGCGTCGGCGACGCGTCCGCCCCTAACGCTTACCGCTGACCCTCGGTCGCGACACCGACGCGCCCCTACCTTTACCCCTACCTCAGGGATCCGGATTCGCTTCGATGCTCTCCGCCACCCACTGCAGCATCAGGATCGACCACACGAACCACCGGGCGACGTAGCCGGTCTGCTGGGCATTCGGGGCGGCGCCGAGGCTCACCGCGGTCTTGAGCTGTCCGTCGCTTTCCTGACCCTCGGCGGCACCGAGGCTGCCGGAGAAGCCGACGGGGATGCCGACGTCTCGTTCGATCGCCCGTCGGAAGGTCCCGGCGCCGACCATGTAGCTGAACGTCTCGCCAGGAGGGGCGTCGAGGCTGGTCCACATCGCGTAATTCAGCTCCCCGCCCGGGGTCTTGAAGGTCTGCTTCAGTCGGAAAACCCGATCCTGGTCGGTCCGCCTGACGATCAGGTTGTCCTTATCGACGGACTCGACCACCCAGCGTTCACCCAGGTATTCGGTGACACCGATGCGCACGCCCTCCCAGAGGGCCGCGTCTGGCGGGATCTTGGCGAAGTTGTCTTTCTCAAACTCCCCGGGGCCGGGTACCTTGTTCCAGAACTCGTAGATGCTATCTTCGCTCATGGTCACAGCTTCCAGCCCTTGGGCAGGCCGCCTTCCAGCGGACCTTCGACCATCTCGACGATCTGGCCGTCGCCGTCGAACTCGGCCAGATAGGCTTCGGCCGCCTGTTGGTCGGCGAATCCGCGGATGTGATCGTTGACGATGGCCCCGAAGGCATGGGCGGTGCCGTCGAACGTCGCGAGCATCAGCAGGTCGCCGTGCGTCGGGTCGAGCGCCCAGAAGCGCCGTACCACGATTTCCTCTTGGTGTTGGGTGATTCTCATATCGTCAGTCTGTCCAAACCCGAAACCCTGGCAAACCTCATTCAGTATAATGACACAGTAGAATTACAGAGGTGTTGGCGGTTGGCGGATAGCGGTTGGCGGTTAGGACGCCACAAACTGGAGGGCTGAATGGATGACTGCGTCGATGGCAGATGACTGAATCGATGACAGAACCAAAAAGCTGCCACCCGGAGCGTTCCATCCGCTCATGGGGAGACCGGAAACCGGAATGTTAACTGCGGGTATGATTCATTCTCAGGTCCCGGGTCTCGGCCCTCAGGTCTCAGGTTCAGGCCCGGACCTGCACCCGAACCTGAAAACCCGCACCCGTTGCCCGACCAGCTGAGACCCGAGACCCGAAGATGTCTGTCCCGCCACCCGCCACCTGAGGCCGCCACCCGCCACCCGAAATGATGTATCGCCCCTTGTCCCCATGTCACCATGCCCACGTGTCCCCTCTTGGCGCTTTGCGCCAAGTTGCCCCCTCGCGGCTATGCCGCGTTCTCCTGCACCCATCCCACCAACACCCTCCCAGCCCCCATTCGCGCGAAATGCACGACCAGGATATCCCGCTTATTGCGGGCGAAGATCCGGTAGCGATAGCGGAGGAACACGCGCTTTCCCTCATGCAGGCACACTCTGGAATCCGGGTGGCGGACCGTCGCTTCTTTGTAGGCCTTCTGGATGCGCACATCGAGGCTCTCCTGGAGGGTCCCCAGTTTCGGGACCAGTTCCAGGAAGTTCAGTTCGTCGCGGGCCTGCTTGTAGTCGCTGAACGACAGATCGTGGGCCTCCTCGATGGCGGCGTCGGCGATGAGCAGGGAGCGCTTCACCGGGTTGAGTCGCAGCATTTCCAGGAAGTACGCCAGCCCCGCCGGCCGCCGGCTGCCGGTGGCCATCCGCGGGGCCTTCGGGGCCAAGAACTTGCCGAAGTTGGCCTCGATGACCAGGGCCAGGGCTTCGTCGCCCGCCCGGTATTCGATCGTCAGTTCGGACTTAGGACGGCGCGAGGTGTGGCGGATGATGATATCCCCGTGCTGGTTCAGGCCGCCGATCCGGCTCCCCTCGTTGAATTCCCCCAGCAGCCAGGACTCATTGAAGGCCAAGGAAGTCTCCACCAGCTTCTCCAGCCCCTCCTTGATCCTCCGGGCCGAGGCGCGGCAGGCATAGGTACGAATCTTCAGTTTCGTCGGGGGATTAGAGGTCGGAGGCTGCATCGGGCCTCGGGTTGCCCGCACTTGACCCAATGTCAAGTGGGCCAGATTGCCGATTCAGGTGGCGGGTGGCAGCCACGGGTGGCAGGTGACAGGAGAATGCCTCGGGTAGGGACGCGTCGGTGACGCGTCCGTCTTAACCCCCGGTCGCGACACCGTCTCGCCCCTACCACGATACCACTATGTCGTGACGCGGTCCCGACCCTGCCTTGTTTAGGTGTCACCCCTATGCCCTTTCTGAGGCCTTTGGCTAATTGAGCCTGCCTGGCTTAAGCGTCATTGGGATGCGTGCGTCTATACCTTTGCGACGAGTCGGGCGATCCCGGTGCCTCCGCGGAATCAGGGGCCTCACGGCTTTTTGTTATCTGTCTGGTCGGTTATCCTGATGGAGGCTCCGCCGCGAACTTTCAGGCTGCGGATGCCCAATTACGCAAACGGCTTGGCTGGAAGGGTGAATTCCGTTGGTCCAAGCTGAGCCAGTGGTCTCGCGATAACTACTTCGAGGGATTGGTCGATAACTTGCCTCAGCATCACGCGATTGTTTGGGATAAGAAAACAATCATGCCGCAGGCATTTCAGTCTGACTCGGCTGCGATCGAGATGATGCGCGAAGCTATCGGGCTTCTTGGTTGTCCTTCCGCCGGGAGTCGTTTGATCATCGACGGGATGAGGCATCGTGATCGGGCGGCGGCCATCAGGCGTGCGCTTGGCGTTTCCGAAGTCCGCTTCGAATCCTCGCACGCCAACCCCCACCTTCAGCTCGCCGACATGCTGGCAGGATTCCATGCCTGGGATCATGCTGGACGTATCAGCGATGTTGAACCCCGGCTCCGATCGCTGAGGCGATTCCGGAGCTTGTGGCGTTAAAGGGGCGAGGCTTGTCCTATCCTTTGCAGGAAGGCCGTCGGAATCGACGACCGTTCGAACCAAGCCCCATTGCGTAGCCTACATTGACTCGTGCTCGTCCACCCTCAAGCCGGAAAAGCCCCCAGGCTGCCGCCGGGTAGGGACGCGTCGGCGACGCGTCCGCCCTGAACCCCCGGTCGCGACACCGTCTCGCCCCTACCAAAGTCAGGTGGAAGCGGTTAGCGGTTGGCGGTTGGGAACACATGGCCGCACGGCCCTACTATGATTCCCCAGCTAACTATCCGGTTTCCGGTCTCCCCTTGAGCGCTGCCTCTCACTTTTGCACCTTTGCACGCGGCTCCGCCGCATTTGCACTTTTGCACGGTATCTTTGCCTCCCTCTGGCCCACGTGCCCTCCGGGCCTCGTGTCCTCGTCGTGTGCCCCTATACTCAATACTCCATACTCAATACTCACGTTCTGCCGCGGCCTTGCCGCCTCAGAACGGCGTCTCCTCCACCCATCCCACCAGAATCTTCCCCTTCGGCAGGCGGGTGAAGTGCATCGTCAGGTGCGGGCCATCCCTGTCCGGCTTCACCGTGATCTGATTACGCAGGAAGACCTTCTTGCCCTCGAACAGGCAGACCTTCGGGTCTGGGTGCTTGATGTTCGCCAGGTGATACTGGGTCTGGGTGTGCCTGTCTTGATCATCGTAGGTGCGCTTGATCGTCCGGAGCTTGGCCAGGAAATCCAGCGCCTTGCGGACTTCGCGGTAATCCTCGAAGCGCAGGTCATGGGCGGCCTCCACCACGGCATCGGCGATCAGCACCTTCGACTTCAGGGGGTTACCCTGGATCATCTCGAAGAAGTAGGCCATGCCCTTGGGACGGTTCAGGCCCGGGACGGGCAGGGTGGGGCGTCGGGTGAGCGACATGCCAAATGCGGTGATGATCTCGACCACCATGGGCTCGTCGCCGGCCCGGTGTTCGATCGTCAGCTCGCGCTTGGCACGTTCCGTCCGATGGCGGAGGATGATGTCGCCGTGCTGGTCCAGGCCGCCGATGCGGGTATCCTCGTCCCATTCCCCGTTGAGGAACGACGTGTTGAAGAGGCCGGACGTCTCCATCAGTTCCTGGAGCTGGCGCTTCACGGCGTCGGCCGGGAGATCCGTCGTGAAGGTGCGCAGGACGAGTTTGGTAGGTGGCAGTGTTGGGTTGTTCATAAAAGTTTAAAATGTTTAAAAAGGTTAAAAAGTTCTTAGTTCTTCGTTCTTGGTTGGTTGGGTCGTTGTCTCTCGCCGTTCCCAACCGCTAACCGCTTGCCGCTAACCGCTCGCGGCATAGCCGCGCAGGGTAGGGTCGGGACCGCGTCACGACATAGGGGGTAGCTTGGGCTGTTCTTGGTTCTTTATTCGTCGTTTTGGTCGTTTTTCGCGTTCTGGGCCTCCGGGCTGCTCCCCTTGTCCACGTGCCAGCATGTCAACGTGTCCCCTCGAAGCTATGCTTCGGTGGACAGGGTCTCCCCGCGTGGTTTTAACACGCTTTCTGAGTCGCTTAAGCGGCCGTCGGTTCGATTAGGTGCCCCGACGGCAAGTGCTCGGCATTGGTTATCTCAGATGGGAAGAAGCAGATCAGAAGACCCGCCCTCTGTCGAGAAAATTCGTAGTAGAAATCAACACACACCCACGAAACGGGGTCTGGCTTCATCTCGCGTAGCGATGATGTGCCTGACCTCGTTTGCGCCGCCACGGTCCCAACCGCCAACCGCTAACCGCTTACACCTGTCACATGTGCCTGACCCCGTTTGCGCTGCCACGGTCCCGGAGGGTAGGGGCGGGACTGCGTCATGCCCTGCGCCCGCCCTAGGTTTGTCCCAGAGACGATACGCAGGCACTGGTAAAACAGGATTACTCGAATTACCGAAACCTCCTAAAGGACGCTTTGCTAGCGTTGCTTGTTTTAGGAGGAAAACGGTTTTCTGAGTATTGCGGTAAAGCATGTAATGTATGTAAAACTCACCTACGGCTGGCCTTGACAGGCCTCCGGGCGGACGATGAGTTGGCGGCCGCATGACCCACTCATTGATCAAGAAGAACCACACCCACGCCTACATTACTGCGCGACCGCTCGAGCACGTGCTCAAGGTGTTCGACGATGTGCCTCGCGTCATTCCGTGTGCCGTCGTGCGTTTCGCCTCGCCAAGCGAGGTTCGCGTCGAAGCGCCGGGCGCGCTGGTCACGGTTCTGATCCAGGTCGCCGCGGACTCCACTCGCCTGATCGCCAGGTTCAAGTCCTGCGCCGGGTTCGCATGGCGCAAAATCGTCGAGCTCCTGCATGCGTCTGTGCAGGTCCGTCGTATCGAAGCGCCGCAGCTGACGGTTTCTTCGAAGCCTGTCTCGCTACGTAGCCCTCGTCGCGTCAGCGAGGTCGTCGAGCGATTTCTGGAAGATAAGTCTGCGGCGGTCGTCTTCGCGCCTAAGGCTCTACGCCAAGCAAAAGACAGCGGCTTTCGCTATCCTGAGCACGTCGACCAGGCTCTTCGTCGTCTGACGATTGCCGCCAAACTCATCAACACGGGCTTGGCTCCCGGCGATACGCTGCGCGAGGTCTACCTGACGAAGGCTGGTCTCCGCGGATATCGCCCACGCCTTTCTGACACTCAGCTCGCTGCTTATCGTAATGACTACGTCGCGGTGTATGACGGAGAAGAATTTGTTGGGGAGATGCACGTCACGATTGGTGTCGGCGGGGAAGCCGACTGCCTTTCGATCCACTGGGCCTACTGCCCCACGCGCCGGCTCATCATCATTACCCGTTGCGGCACCCACGGACGCTCGGCCCGTTCCTGATTCTTTCCACCCAAACCCAAATCAATAACACCACCAT
>Ga0078894_10003941_pt1 | contig 11297 bp, 13 predicted proteins | sample LauGreSu1BDMLBSD_2_FD_67506 | JGI IMG/M metagenome (GOLD analysis project Ga0078894, IMG submission 67506) | Freshwater lake microbial communities from Lake Michigan, USA - Su13.BD.MLB.SD (version 4) (version 4) | ecosystem: Environmental > Aquatic > Freshwater > Lake | place: Lake Michigan... | reverse complement strand
CCGGCGACCTATGTCGGTTTCTGGGACACCATCCGCCGCCTCTATGCCGAAGCGCCGGAAGCGCGCATGCGCGGTTACACCGCGAGCCGTTTCTCGTTCAACACCAAGGGCGGCCGCTGCGAAGCCTGTGAAGGCCAGGGTGTACAGAAAATCGAGATGAGCTTCCTGCCCGACGTCAAAGTGCCCTGCGATGTCTGCGGCGGCAAACGTTTCGATGCGGAAACCCTGTCGGTGAAATTCAAGGACAAATCCATCGGCGACATCCTCGCGCTGAGCATCGACGAAGCCGTGGATTTCTTCGCTGCGCATCCGCAGATCCATCACGCACTGCGCCTGCTGCAGGATGTCGGTCTCGGCTACCTGACACTGGGTCAGCAGAGCCCGACGCTGTCCGGCGGCGAAGCGCAGCGCATCAAGCTGGTCACCGAGCTGGCCAAGGTGCGCAGCAACAGCAGCGATGACGCTGCCGCAAGACCGGGCCGCGCCGGCGCACAACGCCACACGCTGTATGTGCTTGATGAACCGACGGTGGGCCTGCACATGGCTGATGTCGAGAAACTGATCCACGTACTGCACCGGCTGGTCGACGCCGGCAATTCGGTGGTTGTGATTGAACACAACCTCGATGTGATGGCCGAAGCCGACTGGATCATCGACCTCGGCCCCGAGGGCGGCGACGACGGCGGCCGCATCGTTGCCGAAGGTCCGCCGGCGGAAGTCGTCAAAAAGGCTGGGCGCTCGCACACGGCGCGCATTCTCGGGGAGTTCCTTCGGGAGCGCGGCCATTGAAGCGCCGTGCACTGCTCATCGCACTGCTGCTGAGCGCGGCCGCAGCATGGGCGCAATCGCCGGAACGCGATCAGGCGCTGATTGCCGCTGCCGGCCGCGGTGATGCCGCCGCGGTACAACGGCTGATGAAGGAAGGCGCCTCGCTACTGACCCGCGATGACGCCGGTCGCACCGCGCTGGTCGCCGCCGCTTATGGCAACCATGTCGATACCGCGCGCATTCTGCTGGAAGCCGGTGCCAGTCCGAATGTTCGTGACACCGTGGGCCGCACGGCCTTCATGGTCGCCGCGGTTTACGGCCACCTTGAACTGCTGCGCCTGACGCTGAAGCACGGTGCGGACGTGCATACGCTGAACCAGTACGGCGGTACTGCGCTGATTCCGGCCTCTCACAACGGGCATGTCGAGATCGTGCGCGAACTGCTGAAGACGAAGATCAACGTCAATCACGTCAACCGCTTCGGCTGGACCGCGCTGATCGAGGCCGTGATCCTCGGCGACGGCGGGCCGAAGCACACCGAGATCGTCCGCCTGCTGCTGGCGCACGGCGCGGACCCCGGGATCGCCGACCGCGACGGTGTGACGCCGCTGGCGCATGCGCGACGGCACGGCTACACCAACATCATCCACCTGCTCGAAAAAACCGGCGCGCGCTGAAGCCGGTCAGTCGCCGCGCTTGCCGACGCCGTGCTTTCCAATTTCCCAGCCGAGTTTGGCGAGGTGTTTTTCGCCGACTTCGACCGGTTCTTCTTCCAGCGGCGTTGCCATCGAATCGTTCCAGCGATTGAGGAAGCCGAACATCGCCACGCAGCCGACGATTTCGACGATCTGGTTTTCGCTCCAGTGTTTAAGGGCACGATCCATCAGTTCGTCGCTGACATCGTTCGGCTGTGACGCTGCGGCCAGCGCCAGATCCAGCGCCACGCGCTCGGCTTCGCTGAACAGCGGGCTGCTCCGGTATTCCCACACCGCTTCCATTTTCTGCTCATCCACGCCCAGCCGGAGCGCCGCCCCGGCAGTGTGCGCCATTCAATAACTGCAGCCGTGCGCCTTGCTGGCAATATGCGCGATCAGGCGCTTGAGGCTGACAGGTACTTCGCCTTCAGGATCCCAGACCGCAGCTGCCATCGCAGCCAGCGCCTTCACCAGTTTGGGTTTTCGCTGCAGGATCAGCACACTGTTGGGCACAAAACCCAGTGCCTTGAGATATACCTTCCACGAATCCGCAAGTTCGGGAACGGCATCAATCGGCAGGGGTTGCAAACGGGCCATGGATTTCCTCCGGTGAACAGGTGCGTCCATTATAGATTATAGACAGCAGGCTGACGTCTATAATCAGGAACACCCCCACGCACTGCGGCGGACGCCATCATGATGATCCAGACCCTGCAGGCCCACACCAAAGATCTCGGCGACGGTTTCGAGGTGCGACGACTGTTGCCGGCCGCAGCGCGGCGCAACGTCGGCCCTTTCATCTTTTTTGATCACATGGGCCCCGTGCAATTCAATCCGGGCCAAGCCATCGATGTGCGGCCGCACCCCCACATCGGGCTTGCCACCGTAACCTATCTGTTTGAAGGCGCGCTGATGCATCGCGACAGTCTGGGTTTCGTGCAGCGCATTACCCCGGGTGACGTGAACTGGATGACCGCCGGCAACGGCATCGTCCATTCCGAGCGCAGTCCCGACGACGAACGCAACATTGCACGCGGCCTGCACGGCATTCAGGTATGGATTGCGTTGCCGCTGGCAGATGAGCAGACCGAGCCGGCCTTCACCCACCACCCGAAAGCTTCGCTGCCGCGGCTTACGCTGCCTGCGGCCGAGCTGCGACTGATCGCCGGTAGCGGCTGGGGCCTTCAAGCGCCGGTGCGGACGTTTTCACCGATGTTTTATGCCGCTATCGAAGCCGCAGGCGCCACGCAGTTTGAGCTGCCGGCGGAATATGCCGAGAGGGCAATTTACGTGGTTGACGGTGACGTCAGCGCAGACGACAACACTGTTGCGCCACGAACCGTCGCGGTGTTCGCACCGGGTGTGCCGGTCATCATCAATACCGCTGGCGCCGCACGTATCATGGCCTTCGGCGGTGCGGCGCTCGACGGCGAACGTCATATTTCATGGAATTTTGTCGCCAGCAGCCGCGAGCGTATCGACGAGGCGCGTACGCGCTGGCGCGAACAGCATTTTCCGGCCGTTCCCGGAGAAAGCGAATTCATTCCCCTGCCCGAGCGGTAAAATCACCGTATTGCCTTTTGTTACACCGGCTTAATCCAACGTTGATGGAGTCCCATTGAACCCAGCCTCACTGCGCCAGGAGTACATGCGCGCCAGCCTCAGCGAAACCGATGTCGCAGCGGACCCCGTCCAGCAGTTCCAGCGCTGGTTTGACGAGGCGCTGCGCGCTGAACTGCCGACCGTCAATGCGATGACACTGGCCACCGTCGACGCCGCCGGCGCGCCCTCTGCGCGCATCGTGCTGCTGAAAGGCATCGATCAGAACGGTTTCGTGTTCTACACCAATTATCAGAGCCGCAAGGGCCGCGAACTCACCGCGAATCCGCGCGCGTCACTGGTATTCCATTGGATTGATCTCGAGCGCGAAGTGCGTATCGACGGCCGCGTCGAGAAAGTGACGGCGGCTGAGTCGGACGAATATTTCGCCAGCCGCCCGTTGGGCAGCCGCCATGCCGCAATAGCTTCGCCGCAAAGCGAAACCGTCGCCAGCCGCGACGTACTGGAAGCACGGTTTGCCGCCGCAGCCGCGGATCACGGCGAAACACCGGCGCGCCCCGCACACTGGGGCGGCTACCGGGTTCTTCCGTCGCAGGTCGAGTTCTGGCAGGGCCGGCCGAGCCGGCTGCACGACCGTTTGCTTTACACGCGCACTGGGGACCGCTGGACGCTTTCCCGCCTCGCGCCCTGATCCGGGCACGCCATTGCCAGCACCGTTGTCCGCACGCGCCTGGGAATCCCTCCTCGCCTGGTATTTCGTCACCATCTGGGGCTCCGGTTTTCTGGCCACCAAGATCGGTTTGCAGCACGCCGCACCCTTTACCTTCCTGTCGCTGCGTTTTGCCTTCGGCATCCTCTGCCTGACAGTACTGGTGCTGGTGCTGAAGCCGCGCTGGCCGGCGACGCGGGTGGAGTTCGGTCATGTCGTCGTCGCCGGACTGCTGATGCATGCCGTGCATCTCGGCGGCAGTCACTATTCCCAGTATCTGGGCCTGTCCGCGGGCATTACCGCGGTGCTGCTGTCGGTGCAGCCTCTGCTGACGGCGCTGTTCGCGATGCGCTGGATGCGCGAACGGCTGAACGCACTGCAGTGGGCGGGGATCGTCATCGGACTCGCCGGCGTCACGCTGATCGTCTGGCACAAGATCGATGTCCGTGAAGCCACCTGGGGCGCATTGACGGCCGTGGCGGTTTCCGTCGCCGGCGTCACAGCTGGTACGCTGTACCAGCGGGTGTATTGCCCCACCGTCGATCTGCGTGCCGCCGCCCTGGTGCAATTCCTCAGCGCGTTCGCGGTGCTTGCGCCGCTGGCATGGTTTGTCGAAGGCGCGGCGGTGCGCTGGTCGTGGACACTAGCCTGGGTCATCGTCTTCCTGGTCATCGGTGCATCGCTGCTGGCGGTCAACGCCTTCCACACACTGATGCGCCGCGGTCAGGCCACAAAAGTCACAAGCCTGATTTATCTGACACCGATTTTTGCCGTGGTGCTGGAACTGCTGATGTTTGACGTCGTGCCGTCGCCCGTCTCCCTAGCGGGCATCGCCATCACCTGCCTGGGCGTGGCCATGGTGTCCTGGACGCGCCCCGGAAAACCGGTATGACCATCCGCTTTGTCCTGCTGCTGACGGTGATCCTGCATCTGGCTTTTACCGGCAGCCGGGTCACGCTGTCGCTGTTCGCACTGCATCTGCAGGCCACGCCGCTGACAGTGGGCATTTTGATTTCGCTGCTTGCCGCCGTTCCGCTGGTGTTCGCTGTCGGCTGGGGACGCACCATCGACCGCATCGGTGTGCGCAAACCGCTGCTGATCGGCGCCGGTACCGTACTCGGCGCGCTGCTGCTGGGGGCGGCAGTGCCGCGCATAGAAGTGCTTTTCATCGTCAGCGCTGTCGTCGGCAGCGGATTCATGCTGGTACATATCTGCGTCAATCAGGTCGCCGGACTGCTCGGCACGCCGGAGCAGCGTTCGCGCAACTTCAGCCTGCTGGCGCTGGCGTTTTCGACTTCGGGCTTCCTCGGCCCGGTGATTTCGGGTTTCGCCATCGATCTGGTCGGCCACCGCATGACTTTTCTGCTGCTGGGCTGCAGCGCCGCCGCCGGCATTGCGCTGATGCTGCTGCGACCGATCCGCATGCCTGCGCATCCGGCCTCGGCGGCGGGTCACGACCACAAGCGGGTCGGGGATTTATTCCGCATCCGCGGCCTGCGTCGCGCTTTTGTTGCCAGCGCGGTGCTGTCGATGGCCTGGGATCTTTTTACCTTCGTCACGCCGATCCACGGCACGCGACTGGGACTGTCGGCATCGGTGATCGGACTGATTCTCGGTTGCTTCGGGGCGGCGATTTTCCTGGTGCGCCTGGTACTGCCTGCAATAGTGCACCGCCTCAGTGAATGGCCGCTGCTGATCGGCGGCATGCTAGCCACCGGCGCTGCAATGTTCATCTTTCCGTTGATCGACAGCGTGTCGCTGCTGATGGCTGTGGCATTCATGCTGGGGCTGGCAATCGGCGGCACGCAGCCGATGATCATGTCACTGCTCTACAACACAGCACCGCCGGGACGCGGCGGTGAAGTTGTCGGCGTGCGCACCTTCCTGCTCAATCTGACGCAGGCCGGCATGCCACTGCTGTTCGGCATCGTCGGCAGCACGATGGGCATGACGCCGGTGTTCTGGACCATGGCTGCAGTGCTGCTCGTCGGTGGCGCCTACACCAGTCGCCGCTAAGCTGTCAGCGACGTCGTTTTCAGAGCGAAAACCGGCGCAGATGCCGGATGCAGGCAAAAAAAACGGGGCGCTGTCGCGCCCCGCTCTTCATAGCGAAAATCCGCTTATTTCAGGTGCTTGTTGACCAGTTTGGTCATTTCAAACATCGACACCTGTTTCTTGCCGCCGAAAACTTCTTTCAGTTTCTCGTCGGCATTGATGTTGCGGCGGTTTTTGCTGTCTTGCAGATCGTGTTTCTTGATGTAGGCCCAGATTTTTTTGGTGACTTCGGTACGCGGTTGCGCGCTGTTGCCGATCACCGCACCAAGCGCTGCGCTCGGCTGCATCGGTTTCATGAATGCGGCATTGGGCTTACGCTTCGCTGCGACTTTCTTTTTCTTAGCAGCAGGTTTCTTAGCAGCAGGTTTCTTGGTAGCTTTTTTCTTTGCAGCCATCGATGGATCTCCCGTAAGGTGACTGAATAAATTACAACGTTGATACAGAGTTCAGGCTAGTCTGCTTTGCCGTGTATTGCACGGTGTCGAGAGAATGCCGAGGGAAAATGCCTTTGTCAACGCTTTTTCAGAGGGAAAACAGCGTTGTACCGCAGGGAAAATGTCAGTGCGTACCAACCTGAATCCCGTCAGAATGCCGTCAGGATGTTGTTCGATTGAATCAATGCTTCTGTCGCCGCACAATCCGAACGCACTTCCTGCCGCCACCGGGAGCGCCATGCGGCGGCGCAAGAGCAGAAACAAATCAATGACCTAGTCGAGGAACTTGAATTGTCAGCCTGCATCATTCGCGATCCCTGCTCAAGCCGCGCTGCGTCGCCGCACGGTGACACGGAACTCACCCACTCGGGGTAAGCTTCCACCACCATGTCGAGACAATTGTCCCTGTTTGAAGGTGGACGGCCCGGTGCGTCGCAGGTCGCAGCCATTGCTGCAGCGGAGCCTGCATCCGAAGCCCGCGACCTGGCACGACAGTTGCCTCCCGGTGTACGACTCGGTACTTCCTCATGGCATTTCCCCGGGTGGCGCGGCATCGTCTGGGCCGACACCGTATCGCCCGGCGATCTGTCTCGTCAGGGCCTGACCGCCTATTCACAGTATCCGTTGTTCAGCAGCGTCGGTATCGACCGGTCGTTTTATGCACCGCTGTCCCCGCGGCAATACGCCGCCTACGCCGAGCAGGTACCGGAGGATTTCCGTTTTGTCGTCAAAGCGCCGAGCCTGATCACCAGCCAGTGGCAGCCCGGCGAAGGCGCATTTCGCGGCAGCGGCAATCCGCAGTTTCTGGATGCCGTCTATGCCATCGAACAGTTTGTCGGGCCGGTCCGTTCCGGGCTGGGCACGAAAGCCGGAACGCTGCTGTTCCAGTTTCCGCCACTGGGACGCACGCTGACCCGGGCGCCCGAACGCTTCATTGCCCAGTTACAGGAGTTCCTCAGCCGCCTGCCGCAGGGCCCGCAATACGCCGTTGAGGTGCGCGACGATCGCGTGATTACAAGGCGGTTTTTTGCTTCACTGAAGGAAGTCGGCGTGCGTTACTGCGTCGGGGTGCACCCGCGAATGCCGCCGTTGGCGGCGCAGGCAGCGGCAATGTCGGGTTTCGGCTCCGGACCGTTGCTGATCCGCTGGAACCTCAAGGCAGGTTACAGCTACGAAGAGGCCCGTACGCGCTTCACGCCCTTCGACCAACTGGTCGACGAAGACAGCGCGACGCGGGATTCGATTGCGCAGCTGTGCATGGCGACCGTTGCTGCCGGCCATGAATGCACGATCATCGCCAACAACAAAGCGGAAGGTTCGGCTCCGCTGACCCTGCTCAAACTGGCACAGTCCATTGTGACCGCCGCGCGCCACCGCGCGCAGGCCGGCTGAGCCGACTGCCTACTTCTTTACCCGCGCCGCGAATTTCTGACGGAACTTGGCAACTTTGGGCGCCACCACGAACTGGCAGTACGGCTGCCGCGGGTTGTTCTCGAAATATTCCTGGTGATAGGGCTCGGCGACATGGAAATGGGGCGCAGGCGTCACTTCGGTGACAATCGGACGTGAAAAAACACCGCCTGCCGTCAGGTTCCTGATCACAGTCTCAGCGATCTCTTTCTGCCCAGGCGTATGAAAGTAGATCGCCGAGCGGTATTGCGTGCCGACGTCGTTGCCCTGGGCATTCAGCGTGGTGGGATCGTGAATGACGAAAAACACTTCCAGCAGATCGGTGTAGCTGACGACAGCCGGATCGAAGGTGATGCGCACCACTTCGGCATGGCCGGTGTCGCCGCCGCAAATGTCTTCATAGGTCGGATTGGCGAGATGGCCGCCGCAGTAGCCGGATTCGACGGATTCAACGCCGGTCAGACCGTCAAATACCGCTTCCAGGCACCAGAAACAGCCCCCGCCCAGCGTAGCCACTTCACGCACTGCCGTTTTACCCGCGCTATCGGTCATCCTGACTGCTCCTGTTTGGGTTGATGGCCATCAGTCGCCGCAAGCGGCGAATCCTGACAGCGCTCAGCCTGCTTTGTGATAACCGGTGACGCGTTCGACTTCGTTACGCGAGCCGAGGATCACTCCAACGCGCTGGTGCAATTTGGTCGGCTGCACGTCAAGAATACGCTGCGTGCCGTTGGTCGCAGCGCCACCGGCCTGCTCGACAATCATCGCCATCGGGTTGGCTTCATACATCAGGCGCAGACGGCCCTCCTTGTGTTTGGCGTCCTGCGGATACATGAAAATGCCGCCGCGCGACAGTATGCGGTAGACATCGGCGACCATCGAAGCCACCCAGCGCATGTTGTAGTCCTTTCCCAGCGGGCCGGTCTTGCCGGCGAGGCATTCGTCGATGTAGCGGATGATCGGTGCGCCCCAGTTGCGGCGATTCGACATGTTGATGGCGAATTCGGCGGTGTCGGCAGGAATCTCGATTTTCGGTTCAGTCAGCACCCAGCTGCCGGTCTCGCGATCCAGCGTGAAGCCGGCCACGCCGTTGCCGACGGTGAGTACGAGGATGGTCGACGGGCCATAGACCGCAAACCCCGCCGCAACCTGTTTCGATCCCGGCTGCAGGAAAGCCTGTTCGTCGGGTGTGACGCCCTCGGGACAGCGCAGCACCGAGAAGATGGTGCCTATGGAGACATTGACGTCGATATTCGATGAGCCGTCGAGCGGATCCATCAGCAGCAGGTATTCGCCGCGCGGGTAACGGTTGGGAATCTGGTGGGGATGTTCCATTTCCTCCGAGGCCATCGCCGCGAGGTGGCCGCCCCATTCATTGGCCTCAAGCAGAACTTCGTTGGAAATGACATCGAGTTTTTTCTGCGCTTCGCCCTGCACATTGTCGCTGCCGGCGTTGCCGAGGATGCCGGACAGCGCGCCCTTGCTGACGGCGTTGCCGATGGATTTGCAGGCCCGTGCAACGACTTCGATGAGAAGGCGCAAATCCGCGGAAACAACGCCTTTTTCGCGCTGCTGTTCGACTAAATACTGGGTGAGTGTAATGCGACGCATGTTTTCTCCACTAATAGGCAACCGACCGGTGCGCCGGTCGGGCGAGGCCGAATTATCCGATATACTGGTTTTCTACGGGAGACATCAATGATGTACATGATTTTGAAAGCGATTTTCCGGCGCACTGCGCTGACACTGCTGCTTTGCACGCCGCTGATGGCGTCGGCACAGGCAGTCAACCCGCCGGCAACGCCGACCGCCATCGCCACCTTCGGCGGCGGCTGCTTCTGGTGCGTCGAGGAAGCTTTCGACAAGGTGCCGGGCGTGATATCGACGACCTCCGGCTATATGGGCGGAACCCTGAAAAATCCGACCTATCCGCAGGTCTCTGCCGGCAACACCGGCCACAACGAGGTTGTTAAGGTGGTCTACGATCCTTCGAAACTGACGTACGCGCAATTACTGGATGCGTTCTGGCGCAATATCGATCCGACTCAGGCCAACGGCCAGTTCTGCGATCACGGTTCGCAGTACCGTAGCGAAATCTTTGTTCACGACGATGCACAGCGCAAAGCGGCGGAAGCCTCTAAGGCCGCGCTGCAGAAGAACAAGCCTTTCGCCGGCGACGTTCGCACGCTGATCACCCGCGCCAGCGAGTTTTACGCGGCCGAGGATTATCACCAGGACTACTACAAGAAAAATCCGATCCGTTATAACTACTACAAGAACGCTTGTGGGCGTCAGGCGCGACTGCAAGAGGTCTGGAAAACGCAGTAATCCCGCAATGCCCCGTAATCTGCTGCTGATCGGCGGCGGTCACAGCCATGTCGAAGTGATCCGCCGCTGGGGCCTTGCCCCGGAACCCGGCGTCAACCTGACTCTGGTCAGCCCCGACCGCCACACGCCGTATTCAGGCATGTTGCCGGGTTATGTTGCCGGCCATTACGGCTTTGACGAATGCCATATCGATCTCGATGCTCTCTGCACGCAGGCCGGCGTCGCCCTCATCGGTGCCAACGCCGGCGAAATTGATTTCTCCGCCCGCGTCGCGCATTGCGGTCAGGCACCCGATCAACCCTTCGACATTTTATCCATCGATACCGGATCGACACCGGTGTTGGCAAACCTGCCTGGCGCGGATCGTTACGGCATCGCCGTCAAACCGGTCGCACAATTTCTCGAACACTGGGCGCAGTTGCGTGAGGCGGCGCAAACAGCGCCGCGACCGCTGCATGTCGTTGTCGTCGGCGCCGGTGCGGCCGGCGTCGAAGTCATTCTGGCAATGAAACACCGCATCGACTTCGACAAGGGTCGTGCCGTGTTTACACTGATCGGCGACGGACCGGCCATCCTCGGCGTACATCCGCGCGGCGTGCAGCAACGCTTCATGACGATTCTTCAGGATCAGCAGATCACCGTACGCCTGGATACCGCCGTTGAGCGCGTGTCGGCGGGAACACTGTTCCTGCGCGGCGGTGAAAAACTCGCCTTTGATGAAGTCATCTGGGTCACCGGTGCGGCAGCGCCGGCATGGCCGCGCACCAGCGGACTGCAAACCGATGCGGCGGGATTCATTGCTGTCGACAAACATCTGCAATCGCTGTCGCATCCGGGCGTTTTTGCCGCCGGTGATATTGCCTCGATGATGGATGCACCGCGACCGAAGTCCGGGGTGTATGCCGTACGTCAGGGACCGCCGCTGGCTGAAAACCTGCGAAAGGCTTTGCGCGGTGAAGCGTTGCTGGAATATCGCCCGCAAACGCGCGCGCTTGCGCTGATCAGCGCGGGGGATCGTTACGCAATAGCGTCATACGGACCGTTGGCGTTAAGCGGAGCGTGGGTGTGGCGCTGGAAAAACCGCATCGACACCGCATTCATGCAGCGTTACCGCGCTGCCGGCTGATAACCCTGAAAATATCAATAACTACCTGTTTTTATTTATTATTTTCAGTTGATGCTGACGCGCGCATATTTGCGCTTGCCGACCTGCAGCACGACGCTGGCACCGCGCGCGAGTTTTACTGACTTGTCGGTCACTTTTTCGCCGTCCATTTTGACGCCGCCCTGCGCCAGCATGCGCAGCGCATCCGAGGTGCTCGCGGTCAGTCCCGCCTG
>Ga0078894_10003939_pt1 | contig 11299 bp, 19 predicted proteins | sample LauGreSu1BDMLBSD_2_FD_67506 | JGI IMG/M metagenome (GOLD analysis project Ga0078894, IMG submission 67506) | Freshwater lake microbial communities from Lake Michigan, USA - Su13.BD.MLB.SD (version 4) (version 4) | ecosystem: Environmental > Aquatic > Freshwater > Lake | place: Lake Michigan... | reverse complement strand
GATTAATCACGCTGCTCGCAAGGTTCTGGACGCTGCTAAGAAGCACGTTCAGCAGTATCGTTATCTGGACAGTGTTGAGGTTCCCGATAAGGAGCAGGATGTTCTTCGTTTTGCAGAGGCTTTTGCCAAGGATATGAAGGGCAGGGATCTGGAGGTTATTGTTAAGTCCAAGGTTCTGGAGCCTGGTCGTGTTCACGAGGATATCGTGGCTCGCTTTATGGGCGGGATTGGTTCTGAGGCTAAGACTTGCTGGGATCTGTTTAACGCTGTAACTGAGCGTAACTCGCATTCTCTCGGAAATGCGATGGCAGATGAGTCGGACGGTGATCGTATTGCTCGCCGGTTCGATAACTCGATGTTTGGTGGGCAGCGAGATATTGCCAAGGCTTTGCGAGTGGCTACAGATATGGCAAAGCTCTGGGCGGCTTGAAAAAAAAGAATAATGGTTGCCCGATTCAATTGCGGATCGGGCAGCTATTATTTAAACTCCATCTAAAACAGGTAAACTATGATTTTGTATTTGGTGGCGCAAGGCGAGAATCCTGATGGTACGGAAATTCCTTCTAATAATGGCGGAGTATCTGTCTATGGATGGGTTCGTAATCCTGAGGTAATCAAAAAGATTTATGAGGTACTGCGTCAATCTGCGATGGAGGAAGGTATTGGGGAAGTAAAGTCTGTGCCATTTACCGAGAGTGACTTGGCATTCATGACTGAGAAGAAGGCAAAGATTAGGGCGCAATCGGAAAAGGAATCTGATAAAACGCTAGACTCTTTGTTTGACAAGATTTCGATGTGAAAAGAAAAAGCCCGCAGGAGACTGCGGGCTTTTTCTTTTGGTAAGCTACATCTTCTGCATTATTAATAACAGGAGATGTTATGGAAATTTTTGAAGAAGATACTGACAAAGATCTTGTGGAAGATAATATTTCTTATGCTTTGCATTTAATTTTAAAAACCAAATACAAATTTGAGCACAACGAAGTTATGTCGGAAGAACTAGAAAGAGCTGAAGTTGCTTTGGAAAATTTTTTAGAAATTTGGAGATGGATAGCTCAGAAAAACTAGGTCGGCTTCTTGTGAAAAAAGCCGACCTCAAATTCGGGGAGTTATAATTTCAGCTTTCCAAAGAGAAGTATACTGATTTAATATTCTCTTTTTCTTCATCGGTAAGTGATGACTCACTGTAATGTTCTTCCAAGGCTTCTTTAAATGCTGCTACTTCGCCCATAGTTCCAACGGATGTAGCAATTTGTTCTGGAGAGTTACCTTGTTGCAAATAAGATAGGTAACTTTCTTTTGTTTCAAGTTCTGCTGATGGGGCGGATTTTGCTGGAGCTGCTGGACGAGAAGTAGTAGCTGGAGCAGGGGCTTTATATTTTGGCTTGGGCTTGAAAGTGCTCAATGCTTTTTCGGATTCTGTTAAGAATTTGTTATAGCTATCCAAAGGACCGGATAGCATTCCCCAAGCCTTAAGTCCTTCCGCCATGTTTTCTGGTCCCATAGCCATTGGATCGTTAAATTCTTTAGCCATGTAATAAACTTTATTGAAATTATTTCTAATGGTTCTTAGAAGGCTTTTCACAGTAGAATGACCTTCTGGTTCATAAGCCGCATCGGTAACTAAGTCGCGCATTGCCATTCCCAATAATCCCATGGCAGAAGCTTTATCTAAAGTTACAGGGATTTTAACATCTGGAGATTTTACGGCATCGTTTGAATTTTCTACTGCGGTAAATAATTCTTCTGTTTTTTTGTAAAGAGTCATTAATGATGCAAATAACGCATCTCCTATATATTTTGGTCTGGGGTCATAAGCCACATTTGCAGAAAACATTTTGCTGGCATATTTTTTTCTGTATAAATTGCCAACGCTGTAAATAGAAGCTGTTTTATGCTCTTTAAAATCGGCAGATTTTGGAAATACTTTTTCAACGGCTTCTTTGAAGCTTTCTGGAAAAGATTCTTCGCCATCTTTTTTCATAGAAACTTCGCAAGAAAACATAACGCAAGGACAATCTTGATCCATTGCAAGTTTAACATTGCCAACAGAGCTAGAACATTCAAATTTACCATCATCTGAAAGATCGGTTTCTAATTCTTCTAATTTATTTTTCAAGCTATCGTTAAGGCTTTTAATTTTACCACATAAGTCATCGGCGGAGGTAAATTCTTCAGAAGGTAATTTTGCTTTGACTTCTAGAGTAAGTTCGGCAGAATCGCCATATTTTTCAAGCTTCATAGAAGCCAATTGACATTCATCCATTGAGGCTTTTTTATAAACATCAATTTCATCAATCATTCTAGCAAGTTTGTTTAATTCTTTTTCAAAAAAACGATTCATTTTATCTCCGCCTTTATTAAAATTTAGCCTATTGAAATATCAAATCAACAGATATTTGTATAATATAACGACTTATTACTAGAACTATTTTTCAATAATATTTTGCCTTGGATTTTACTTTAGCTTTTTCAGTATTGGCAACATATTGTTTGTTTTTACCTTGCTGCTTTTTCTTTCTATCGGTAGCTTCTCTTTCTTTAGGAGAGAGGCTTTCCCATTTAGCAGCTGGAAGATATCTGCCTTTAGCGTCATGTGTATCATTGAGGTTATGACCATCTTTAACCCCGTCTTTAAAAGCTTTTTCAACATCTACATTGTAATGTTTTCCTAAAAATTTTAACCATTCTTCTAGCTTGCCTTCTTTATTGTAGTATCCATACTCCCAGGCAGCTTGCTCAATTTGGTCTTCAACATTTAAAGATTCGATTCCTTCATCTCGAACGAGTTGCTCTAATGTACCAAGAGCCAATGACAATTTTTCATCATATGAAATTTTTCCTCTGGCATCATTTTCATCTTCAAATGCGATGCCTTCAAAATAATTATCTTCTACAAGATGATCATCTAATTTATTTTTATCTTTCTTTTTTTTCTTTTTAAAGTCAGAAAGATACATCCATTTTTGTTTGGTCCATTTTTTCATCTTATTTGTTTTGGCGGTTGGTTTTTTACCACGATATCCGCCGCCCCGTTGTTTATAAAGCTTGACAGCTAGTTGCATAGCTCTGGCAGAATGTTTGCCACCCATTCTGGCTTTAGCTTCTGATTTACAGCGAGACCATAAAGAAGGATTAGTTTTGGTAGCTACCCCTGATTGTTTTTTTGCCAATACCACCAATTGACCGAAGTGTTCAGTAGCGGCAAGAATTTTAAATGCCAGGCTATTATCTTGATTTGTTGAAAATATTTGTTGTACTTTAGAGGGAATATTTTCAACAAAATTTAAAATTTTACCAGTTGCAGGCATTTCAGCTTCTCTAATATATTGATTTATAGTAGTTTGAAATTTCTTAACATAAGAAGTTACAGGATCTGGGTATTCATCTTTAGAAATTGAATTTTTTTCTTCCCAAATTTTTTTTAACTTGTTAGTGATTGCAAAATAATCATAAGATTCTTTTTGAATTGATTCTATTTTTTGATTCATTTCTTGATCAATATTTTTATGTTTTGAAATCCATTGGTTACAATAACCGTAAATGTTTCCAAATTTTTTAACATCTTCCTTAAGAACATTTAATAAAACTAAATCATCCATTTTTCTATCAAAAGTTATTTGACCGCTTTTTTGATCATATTTTTTATTTGTATTTAAAATTTTATTTATCGCTGCTTCATTTGATTTTCTATTATTTAATATTTCTTCAATTTTTGAAGCTGCAAATTTTAATACTTTAAGGTACCCTGTTTTTGCTTGTTCTAAAGTGTTTGCTGCTGGAACAGCCTGCGTAGTAGCTTGTTCTTGCTGTCCAGTTTGAGAACCTGATAGAGCTTGAGAAGCAGGCTGAGATTGTAAAGCTTTTAAAGCTGCGCTTATATGATAGGCTACTTGTGGTAATAATTGTGCCGCTGACTCTGGACTAGATTTAACCTGCAACAATGATTGAGAAGCATAATTAAAGCTATCAGCCAAATTTGTTTGTTTAATTTGTGTGCAATAATCTTTCATTGCATTACAGAAAGATATTATAACAGAATAGTAATTCCATTGCTCTGGGGTGTAAACTTTTTCTTGAATAGGCTTAATGCTTGCAGCTAAATAATAAACAGATTTATTTAAATAATTAATTATATTATTGATTTGTTCTGGATTCGCTTGAACAGATGTTGTAGACGATGGCGCTGCTGGTGTTGTAGGAAGTCGCGGCTGCATTGCTGGACTTGTAGGAAGCATAGGAGAGGCTATTGGTCCAGGTTGTTGACCCTGTGGAGATTGAGGTGGTGTAAAATCTCCAGGAGAAAACTCTCTTAAAAGATTTTGTCCAAGAATTTTAATTTGATTTTGCAAAGTTTCAACTGCTTCAATTGATTTATCCCAAGCATCAGAAGCAGTTACAGCGAGCATTTCAGCATTTGGATCTTCTTCTTCCTGAGCTTCAATTAATTCTTCTTGAGCGTCTACCGCAGCCTCAAGTAAAGCAATAGTTCTATCGCAAATTCTAATAACCCCGTTAGAACCTCTAACTAAAGGATGATTTCCAGAAAATTTCTTAACGTTCTTAAGATAATTGATTATCTTGTCTTCTATAGATGTTCTAATAAAACCTAAAGAGCCATCAACAAATTTAACAAATTGTGGAGCTTGAGCAAAAGAATTTGGATTGTTTTTAATTTCATTAATAGAATTCAAAATTCTTAAAGTAGATGTGTTTAATTTATCAACCCAAGTTTTTACAACATCGGCTTTAGTTGCGGCATTTTTAGATAAACCAGTCATGTTTTTGTCCCTTAACTATATTTTAATATCATAATATTGCGATAATATTTCTTTTAAGATTGAGCCCCTTGACTTCATAATTCCCTGGGTTACTATCAAGCTGTCGAGAGGTCGTTCCAACAGGCAACCATCTCTCGTTATAAATTTAATTTTAAATTAACCGATGGTCGGATAGTTTTTTTATATTTATAATTTTTCATTACTTATTATAAGAGGATCATATGTCAACAACTCGTTCATCACGTCGTACAACCACAGATTCAACAACATCAACTGTATCAACGCCAACAACCACAACATCAACTCGACGCACTTCTACAGTTACAGAGCGTCCAGTTCGTAAAACAGCTGCTAAAAAAACCACAAAACCTAAACCCAAAGGCACTAAAAAAGCCGTTAAACGTGCTTCGGGCACAACTTCATCAACAACTAAACGAACTGCTACAACAACAGCTAAGCGAGCCACTAAAAAAGTAGCTTCAAAGTCAGCACCCAAAGTAGCCCGCAAAACAGCTTCAAAAAGCCAAGATAAAGGCAAGGATGGCAAGAAAAAAGGCGGCAAGGGTAAAGGCAAGCGCACAGAAACAGTTACTTCAACAGTAAGCTGATTCGTTTCTCTAATCATGTAGAGGAGAATAACGAAACTCGTTCAATATTGAAAAACAGCTGGTGAAAATCCAGCCGCATGATATTTTAAAATATGAAGATTAAACTATTAAACCCAATTCTTTATCTAATGGGCGATTACGATGGCAAAACCGTTTATTTTGAATGCACCATGAAAGATTTGCGTAATCCAGATAAATATGTAGACATTGCTTGGGTCGTTAATAGTGGCGAAGTTAAAGTGGATTACATTCTACTTAAATTAATCTCTAATATTCGTGAAGAAAAACTCAGAGGATAATATGTATCTAATTAAGTTCTTTGGTGGAGAAAAACATTTAACTGCTAAAACTTTTGAAACAAAACCGCCTCCAAATCTCCTCATTGAGAATTCTTTATATTCATTGATTAATAGTCAATTAATTAGCGACCCAGGATATAAAGAAACTCATAATTATGGAAAGGTGGACTTCTTAAAAGTTCAAGATTAATTAGGTAATGTTATGACATAACATGTGATATGTTACCAAAGTCATTACCTGCCAAATTAGATTTACCATTAATTTCTGCCCCTGCTCCTGTATATGCCAAACCGGATACGGGGTCTGAAAATTATAATAAAAATAAATTGCCTACTGGATTACAGGGGGTAAAAATTTCTACTCCATCGGGATATACTTCTCCTAGTAGAATTCCACCAGAAGTAGGCGCAAAAGCTCAATCTTTATTAGGCGCAAGGTCTTCAAAAAATTTACCTTTTAATTATGGGGAAACATTTTTTGTCACAGAAAATGGAGAAACCACAGAATATCTCGCGCTAATTACTTTACATTTCGATAATCATCCTAGAAGATTTTTAGAGTTGCCAGACGGCACAAAAGAACCTCATCCACCATTTTGGCATCCAGGAGTTTCTATATTTAAAAAGATAGGACCTTCTTCAAAAAAACCTGAAAAAGATAAAGAAAAAGAAACAGAGAATCTTCTAAAAAAACTTAAAGAAGAAACCTTAAAATCTAAATCTTCAGAAAAAATAAACATTAATAAACTTGCTAATTTAGTTGAGTCTTTTGAAAGTTTAGTTTTAAAAAATAAAAAATAAATTAATTATGGAAGAACTATTCAATCAAACCCAGACAATTTCTAAGCCCTGGGGGTTTGAGCTAATTTGGGCATCAACTTCAAATTATGCTGGAAAAATGCTGCATGTTAAAGCTGGTCATAAGCTATCCAGGCAATATCATCAAGAAAAAGAAGAGACTTTACATCTGCTATCCGGGGAGCTAACCTTAGAACTAGGTGAGCCTGGTAGTTTGTTTGTTCGATCTTTAACTCCTGGTGAAACTTTTTATTTGCCACCCAAAACAATTCATCGAATGATTGCAGTTTCAGACTGTATTTTGCTAGAAGTTTCAACTCCTCAATTATCTGATGTAGTTCGCCTAGAAGATGATTATGGTCGATAATTTTGAAACCAATATTAAAAGCATTAAAAAATTAGTTTCTGTTATTTCTGGTAGAGATTCTGATGTAACTATTACTTACAAAGGAAATAGTTATGGCATTACCAAATGCTGGAATATTAAATGTGATAATCGTGAATTAAATCACGAAAATTATCAATTAGGAGCAGAAGAATTGGTTACAACTCTTAAAAAAGAATTGCAAGACAAAATTAGCTCTGCCGAACAACAAGCTGCTAACTATCGACAATTATTAGGAGAACTTAGCAATTGAACAAAAAATATTTAAATATTGCCAACAAATATGATCTAGACCCAATGGTCGCTATGGATATAGAATATTTAATCTCTCTTCAAGAGAGAATCATTGAAGCGTCTAAGAAAAATCCAAACATTCGAGATTTTAAAGTTTACAATGCCAAAGCAGAAGCATTGTTGGATAAATTAGAGAAGAATAAGTAGCGATAATTTTGCATATTATTGATGTGGTGGGCTTGGTTCCTCCTTCTAATAATAGCATTTCTGCCTTTATTGCTAGATTCGCAGAATAGCTCATTAATATTATTATTTGTTCCTTTAATTATAGAATTATATATTTTTCATTGCAAAAAATAAATCAAAATGGATAAGACCCTTTTCATTCACAAAGATTGCCTGGACTCCGATCTATCTAAGCGTTTGCAAAAAAGCAATCCAGCCCACAAAGTAATTCCAATTACTAAAAATACTCAGGTTATTAAATCTGACTATAACCTTATTTCCATTAATCCCAAAGACCGATTCAAGCAGAAAAAGCGTTATATTGGCTTGCTTAAGCGTGAGGCTAAGTGGAACATTGACTGTAATGGTCGCTCTACCGATTTCCTTCCGTCTCAAATGATGGAACAAGGTTGTTTTAAATTCGGTTGTAGCTATTGTTATACTGAACGCAATTATCCTAATAACTTCTTAAAGATTTACAATGACCTTTTTAAGGTTGTTGAATTGGCGCAGCATATTGACGCCAATCAAGAACTAATGGAAAAGAAGTTCTTTGCAGAAAACAAAAAACGTTTTGAGCGTAGTCGAGATCCTAAACATAATCCTTATATTACTATTGATTTGGGTTGTGATAGCGATGTAGTTACCAGCAATAGCGTTACTGTGTCCGAGGACTATCATGGACATATTGTTGACGCCATGAATCAAATTACCGAGTCTACCAAAGATATTATGACTAGTTTCGCTACTAAGTCGGCGGAAATTGATCAATTCATCCTTGGATGTAAGAATCCTGGCAAGCATCGCATTCGTTTGTCATTGTCTCCGGAGCATCATCGTCAAGTTTTGGAGCAAAATACTAGCAAAACTATTGACAGGCTAGATGCAGTAAACAAATTGGTCGAAGCAGGATTTGAAGTTCATATTAATCTCAGTCCAATTGTAGTAACTGAGAACTTTCAGCAAGAATATCGTGACTTGCTATCGTTAATTGATCAGGAACTATCTGATAAAGCTAAACAACAAATGGCATATGAGATTATTTTCTTGACTCATAGCGAAAAAATGTTCGAGCCAATTAGTCAGTCTGTACCAAAAGCTCATGATATGATGGCTAATGGTCCGATGAAATTGGTTCCAAAATGGAACAAGCCGATGGTTTTATCTTATTCTCGTTCTGATAAGAGTCAATTAAAAGATATTATGAATGGACTGATTAAAGAAATCACTCCTTATAGTCGAATTCGTTATATGTTTTGAGGTGAATTATGGTTGGATATGTACGACAACTAGATTTAGACGGCAATTTAAGAATCAGAGAGTCGGATTATTCTTATTCTCCGACTTTATTTTACGGAAAATTCAATAGTAATAATGTAGAAGTTTTAAAAGAAGCTTTTAAAGAAAGTCTACCTGTAGAATTTGATGTTAAAGATGGATGTTTAGTTTCGGCTAAGATCTTTAAACATCCTAAGGTTTACTGATTCTTTTATCTAGCCTTTCTTCTTTGGCGATTTTCCAAATTTCTTCAAAGGTTTTTTCTTTGTTTTTAATTTGGGAAATATATTGATCTAAGTTGGGGCACCAGCGTTTAAAAGATCCGCCATGAGCAATTTTTAAATGGCAATCTTTTTCGCTCATACATAAAGTAATAAGATTATTGAAATCTAATTCCAATTCAGGATAATCATCAAATGGAAATTTATGATGAACTTGCAATTGTTTTTTAGAGCCACATGCTGCACATTCATTATGTTTGCTTATAAATTCTTTTTGAACGACTCTCCAATGAGTAGATCGTTTTTTTGTAGCATGAAAATCTCTAGTAGCAGACTGGAGCAAATTCCAACTGCGTTTAATTATTTTTATCATAATATAATGTCAAATAATGCAAAACTTGCAGCTTTTCAAGCCTTGACGGGCTAAAGGTGCATGGCTACCTTGTTTTCATCCTGGTAGGAGGCTATCATGTCGAATGTTCTAGAAAAGATTAAGGTTGCATGTGATTGGGTCAATGCTAAGGGCAAGGGCTCTAAGGATACTGTTAAGGTGACTACTCAAGTAAAGTGGGCAGATTGGGAACGTAAGTGGTTTTCGCCCGCTATGGCGGTTCTTTGGTATTCGGAAGTTCATCAATCTGGGGACAATGCCTATGATACTTTTTGGATTCCAGACAATGCTACTTGGATTAGTAAGGTAGCTGCACATCTTGGCGTTACCGAGGAATGGGTAGAGACATTTGTTAATCAATGTTATACCAAATGTCCACCTGAGCAATATACATTTAGTATTACTTTTGATGGTCTTGGACCAGATCCTTCTGGCTCATACAATAATGTTAGCTTGAAGAATCCTAAGTTTGAATTTCAAAAGGTAAATACTAATGTAGAAACGCTTGAAGAAGTCAAGTATTGTTTTGAGAATTATGGAGATGTATCAACTGGGGTTTCGGTTCCTTATTGGACCAAGAATCCCCCGATTGAAGCATATCAGGGCAAGTTAATGAAGGCTGCTTATGAATTATTTGCGGCTATGGAAGCTGCAAAGTAAATCATTCTTTAAAAAATACTCCTACATATCTGCTATATTTACCATTTTCAATTTGTGGAAATGTCTTATTTTCCATTAGATTAAATATTTCTAGATTTTTTTTATTAGAATTATATTCTGGCAAAGATTCCAAAACATTTTTAGCATAGATAAGTCTTCCCTGGGGAGATTGTGGATACTCCTCTTCGGTAAGATATTTATCTCTTGTAGAGAAATTTCCAAATCTAACAAGAAAGACTGGTTGCTTCTTGTTTGTAATAGGGTGAATTGCCCATCCAGATTCTGTTAAAGCAATAGGTACGGGCTCACCTTTTTTATAACTGGTAATAATAGTTTCTTCTGGGACAACTAAATCAAAAGTTGGAGTTGGTAGCCCTTTCTTAGGATATAATTTCTTATTAAAAAGATCAAACAACATTCGCTGTTGTTTTTCATCAATTTTTTTACTTGCTTCTATAGCTAATTTATAAAAGCTATTTACAGATTGAAGAATATTTGAATATTTCATAATTATTATTAGTAAATATTGATAACAGCTCAATATTAAGGGATATTATCAAGGATCAAAACTTGAAACTGCCTTACTCTTATGTTTCGGCGCAAGTAGATATTTTGTTTCAAAAAAAATTTGAATCGCATCAAGAATTTGAAATTAATCAATGGTGTGATTTTATAATCAAATATATTGAGCTTTGCGGTTGGACCAGCGAAGAATATATAATTGCTATGTTTGAAGAGTTTCGGCAGCAGCAAAAACTTCCTTGATATGAGCGGTTGACAGCGCAAAGATGGTGGCTAAGCTAGGGAAGGGGCAAGACGATAGTCCCAAGCATGAGGTAATTATGGATCTTAAAAATTTAATTAGCAAAAGTATCGAAACAAACAAGCCTGTAAAAATCTCCCCAAAGTTAAGTTTGGCAGCGCAGCAAAAAAGTAATCAAGTTTTCGTAAAGTTAAGTATGCATGGTAATCTAATTTGGACTGATTCTAATACACTGGACAAAATTGCAGAAGATTTAGCAATCGAAATTGACAACTACGGATGAAAGAAAATATGAGCAAGCATCGTAATTTTAAAATGGATGGTTTTGATGATGATGATTTTCAACCTTTTAATTCCCAAGATGATTTCTCTGATGATCGAGAAGAAAACTTTGGACGCAAATTCCGAGAAAAGAACATGAGAGACTTTAAGAAAGAGCGCCGTCGTCAAAAGGAGAAGTGGTGATATGTTTCGATTTATTGCATCTTGTTTTGCGGCGTTTGGAGCTTTTGTAGCTGCTATTTCTTTTAATGCGTCGCCTCCAGTTGCTATTGGAGCAAGTGTAGTTGCATTTTTCATTACAAATGGTCTGGGCGATTGAGTTTTTCTTGGAACTTTTTGTCTGTTGACAGGAAAACTTCCATGATTACCTTGTC
>Ga0078894_10003936_pt1 | contig 11304 bp, 6 predicted proteins | sample LauGreSu1BDMLBSD_2_FD_67506 | JGI IMG/M metagenome (GOLD analysis project Ga0078894, IMG submission 67506) | Freshwater lake microbial communities from Lake Michigan, USA - Su13.BD.MLB.SD (version 4) (version 4) | ecosystem: Environmental > Aquatic > Freshwater > Lake | place: Lake Michigan, USA... | reverse complement strand
AAGACCATTAATGTGATCCGTCGTGAGCCACCGGATTTGTGAGCTATTCAAAGCGGCGATGACATCACTCGACAGTGCTGCAACCTTCGCTGTCCCCAATGCTGAGACTTGCGCTGACGACAAACCAGCTACTTGCGCAGACAACAAATCACCAATACGCGAAGCACTCAAACTGTTTAGCTGTGTAGTCGTGAGTTTATTGACCTGGGCTGATGTCATTGCAGCAAACAAATCGCTGCCAAGGTTAGACAAATGATCTGTGGTCAAGGCACTCACTTGCTGGGTTGTGAATGCCGCAATTTGATCTGATGTCAGGAAATTCAGCTGGGTCGATGACAAATTGTTGATTTGCGCTGTAGACAAACGTACCACCTGCGCGGTGGTGAGAGAACTCAGCAACTCTGTGGCGAGATTGTCCAGCTGCGTATTTGTCAATACCGATACCTGAAGTGTTGACAGTGCCTGAATCTCCTCCGAACTGAACTTGTTCAGATCGTCCGATTGCATCACAGCAATCTGAGCTGTCGTCAGCTTGGAGATTTGTGCCGAAGTCAAGGCCTCTGCCTGCTCAGTCGTCAAGCCGACCATCTGATCCGTTGTCAGGCCTGTTAACTGCGTTGCGGACAAGGCTGCCACGGCATCTGTTGAAATAGTCGCCATATTGGCAACGGTGAGCTTGCTCAACTGAGCCGAAGTCAAGCCTACAATCTGATCCGAAGTTAAGGCACTCAGCTGGTCTGTCGTGAGATTGTTGAGCTGGCTGGTACTCAGCTTGGATACTTGTAGTGTAGTCAGTGCACTCAGCAACGACGTGTCCATAGCGGCAAGCTGGGATGTCTTCAATGCACTGATTTGCGCCGTAGTCAGAGCAACCACTTGCTCAGAGCCAAGTGCGTTGAGCTGGTCGGATGACAAGCTAGCAATCTGAGTCGTGCTCAGGCGAATCACCTGAGCAGTGCTCAGGGCACCGAGCAGCTCAGTCGCAAGATTGTTCAGCTGAGCAGTTTTTAATGCCGAAATCTGGGCGGTATTCATCGCCTGGATTTCATCAGAAGTGAACTGATTCAAATCATCGCTCTCGAGCGCGGCGACTTGGGCCGTGCTCAAACGAGCGATTTGCACACTAGTCAAAGCTTGAGCCTGGTCGGTGGTCAATCCAACGATCTGCGCCGTCGTCAGACCCGGCAATTGTGCCGTGGTCAACTTTTCAATGGCGTCGGATGAAAGAAATGCCAGATTGGCTGCCGTCAGATTACCAATCTGAGCAGAGGTCAAACCAGCAACCTGATCAGTTGTGATGACACTCAGCTGATCGGACGTTAGATTATTGAGCTGACTGCTCGTCATCTTCGAAACTTGCAAGCTGGTGAGCTTGCTCAGCATTTCAGTAGACAGCGATGCTAACTGCGAGGTTTTCAGTGCCGTGATCTGCGCCGTCGTCATCGCGGTGAGCTGATCGGAGCTCAGCTCATTGAGCTGCACTGTGACGAGATTCGCAATTTGCGCAGTACTCAGGCGGGTCACCTGGGATGTCGTAAACGCGGTGAGCAACTCTGTTGCAAGGTTATTGAGTTGGGCGCTGGTTAGTGCCGCCAGCTGAGAATTTGTGAGCGCCTGTATCTCGTCGGATGAGAACTGATTCAGATCGTCTGACTCAAGACTCGCGATTTGCGAGGTGCTAAGCGCACTGATTTGCACTGAACTTAAGGCAGCTGCCTGGGCTGTCGACAGACCAGCGATCTGCGCTGTGGTCAGACCACGAAGCTGGGCGGTGCCTAAAGCAGATATCCCGTCCGAGGCAAGCTGGCTCAGGTTACTGACGTTCAGGCCCGCAATTTGGGCTGAGGTGAGGCCAGCGACTTGAACCGAAGTCAGCGCAGTCAGCTGATCTGAATTGAGGTTATTCAGCTGACTGGTACTGAGCTTGGATAGCTGCAGTGTCGTGAACTCGGTAAATAACGCACTATCTAACGCCGCCAGTTGCGATGTTTTGAGTGAAGAAACCTGCGCGGTAGTTAACGCACTGATTTGGTCAGAGCTCAAAAAATTCAATTGATCTGAACTCAAGTTAGCCACTTGTGCCGTGGTTAATTTACTCACTTGCTCTGTCTTGAGCGAACTCAACAAGTCAGAATTCAGCGCATTTAGCTGAGTTGTTTTCAGGGCCGATATCTGAGCCGAAGACAGAGAACGGATCTGATCTGATTGCAGCAGGTTCAACGCATCGGAGCTGAGATTGTTGATCTGCGCCGTTGTCAATTTCCCGAGCTGATCGGTGGTCAGGGCACTGATCAGCGACCCATCCAGATTGTTCAGCTGCGAACTGCTCAATGCTCGGACCTGATGCGTTGCCAATGCCGCTATTTCATCCGAGGTGAACTGGTTCAAATCTTCTGTTTCCAGCGCTGCAATCTGGCTGGTCGTTAAATTCGCTATTTCGTCAGAAGTCAGTGCTTCCACCTGCGCGGTAGTCAGCTTTGCTATCTGGGTCGTTGACAGCCGGACCATCTGGGCGCTGCTGAGTGCGAGCAAACCATCCGTCGTTATCGACGAGATGACATCGGTTGAGAGGCTGGCAATCTGAGCAGTAGAAATATAGCTAGCCGTGGTGTCGAGTGCGGCCACCTGGCTGGTGCCAAAATTATTAATCTGCGTATAAGACATGACAGCAAGCTGCCCCTGCCGCATCCCGCTGATCGCCGTGGTCGTGATGGCGGATATCTGGCTATTGGTCAGCTTTTTGATTGCATCAGACGAAATGGCGCCCAGCTGGGCTGAGTCAAACAGAGCCATCGCCGCAGTACTGATTACAAAACTATCCCCCTTAATCGCGCTGATTTGCTCGGTCTTGAGCGCTGCCACCTGGCTAGTCTTGAGCCCGGCCAGATCTGAAGACTTCAAACGACTCATTTGGGCCGTGGTCAAATCCGCAACCGAAGCAGCCGACATGTTGGTAAAAATGGAGGACATATGAACCTCTTAATCTTCAAGACAACAAAACGTGTCTTTGAATCTATTGAAATAATTTCTCAAAAAGCAAGTATCCGAATCAGCCCATCAGACATCTTGAAATCTATTATCGTTTTCTTAATACCACCGCCGATAAGGCATAAACTCCTCATTCGGATCCTTGGTCGACAGATCTTTTGAAAGCTTTAGTGCTGATTTAAAAAAACAGGCAAACACCGTCCGCAATCGACTGGCATCGATATTTTTATTGTTATTGTTATAATTTTTTGCGATATCAAGGGCGACTTGAACGCAAATAGTTATTTTTCTGAAAACTCAAGAAGGGCTTGCTAAGCAGCTAACGAATTAACAGCCTGGAATGGCCCCATTACCGGAATTGTATAAATTGCATTAAAGTCTATTCCGAATAAATGTATTGAATTGATCGATAAAAAATCAGATAGTTGAACCGATAGCTTTAATACAAACCTTAAATTTTTTGAAAAGACCGAGCGTTTATGCCGACCAATGAATTGCCCAAATCCCTCGATATCAATTCGATATTGGAAGCTGGCAGAAAGCTTGAGGCCAGTGGTCTCGTATCTCAGGCGATTGAGGTGTTCCGGGAATGGCTGAAGATCAACGCAAATGTCGAATTGTCGTTTCTAATTTGGTACGAATTCGGGAGGTTGCTTCAGAAGGACGGTAACTACGTGAAAGCAGAGAGCTCTTTTAGAGCCGCACTTGAACAAAAACCGCAGTTCGTCGAGGCCATGCTTGCGCTCGGTAAATCCCTGGAGTCGCAAGGGAAGCTCGACCAAGCGATAGCGACCTGGCAATCGGCAATTCCATCGGAATAACTGCAAATAGACCTTCTTAATAACATCGCAAGATTAATGGATCAAACCCATAGGCCTGAAGACGCCGAACTTGCGCTAGTCCGCAGCCTCAAGCTGAACAACAGACAAGACGCTGTCGTGACGACACTTCTGCAACAACGCCAGAAACTATGCCGATGGCCGGTCATCTCAGAAGAAATCGGCGCAGATATTGAATTTCAAAAAGAGCATATCGGTCCGCTCATGTCGCTGGCACTCACCGATGACCCGAAAGAGAACCTGGGCTCTGTTAATCGTTTTCTGAAAAGCAAACAACTGGATAAAGTTGCCCAAAGCCCGATAAAGCGTGCGCAATTTTACAAAAATCACACCAAAATTAGAGTGGGCTTTCTGTCTGCAGATTTTCGCATGCACGCCACCAGTATTTTTTTTGCGCCACTCATAGAGGGCTTGGACAGAAAGATATTCGAGGTTTATCTATTAGATATCACGACGGCGTCTGATACATTCTTCGAAATGCGGAAACGATTGATCAGCGTGGCTGATCAACACGTTCCGCTACAGAACATCGATGATGCAGCTGCGATCGCACGAATCATTGAATCGGAGATTGACGTTCTGGTGGATCTGTCCGGTCTGACGGCAGGTGCTCGGCCAGGCATCGTTGCAGCTCGCGTTGCCCCCCTACAAATGTCCTATATAGGCTTTCTTGCGAGCTGTGGCATGCCGTCGGTAGACTATATTGTTACGACTAAAGACCTCTTCCCAAAGAAAAACCAAAGTGGCTTTACTGAAGAGCCCCTGTACCTGAAAGCTACGTATTTAGTTGTCGACCCCAACACCGAATTGCAGCCTGGAGTCACACGCGCTCAATTCAATCTGCCTGAAGATGGCATGATTTATTGTGCCCTTCTCAACTCATACAAAATTACACCACAGATGTTTGGTGCATGGATGAATATTCTTAAGGCCGTGCCAGACAGCGTGTTGTGGCTGGTAGATGAAAATCCAACAACCCGAAAAAATCTGGAATCGTACGCGACGTCGCATGGCATCGATAAAGCCCGATTACATTTCAGCCAACGGGTACATCCTGCACAATACCGATCGCAACTTGCGCTAGCAGATTTATTTCTGGATACGTCACCTTACGGCAATGGTGCCACCGCTCGCGATGCAGTGATTGCGAATTTGCCGATTCTGACCAAGCCTGGCCGAACCATGATGTCGAGACTGTCCGCGCACGTGATGAAATCCATGGGCCTCAAGGAACTCATTGTGAAAGACATCGCATCATATGAAAACAAGGCGATTGAAATCGGCAAAAACAAATCAATAATAAGAGAAATAAAAGAAAAAATGCTGGCATCAAGGACAACAAGCCCTCTCTTCAACGCCGAAAAATTCACAAAGGATTTTGGTGATGCCATTTCTTTTGCTGTACAAGAAACAAAATCCCGGTAAATCGTCATTGCGAAAAAATACGAAAAACGAAAACTCGCACCATGAAAAAAATTTATGTTTACCAAATATTTTACGACGCTACATCACGCGCCAAAATACAACCCGGCTTTATTCCCATTGACAATACGAATAGCAAGCATAGTGACTGGTTCGAGTTTTGGGTAATACTGAACTTTCTGCGGAACAATGCACTGGAAGAAGGTGCATGGTACGGATTTCTGTCCCCGAAATTTTTTGAAAAAACTGGCATTGATTCAGCCACCGTTCTGAAAGCAATAGAAGAAAACGACGAGTCTACCGATGTCGCCATTTTTAGTACCGCCTGGGATCAACTTGCTTACTTTCTCAATCCGTGGGAGCAAGGCGAGGTCTGGCACCCGGGATTAACCGCCCTGACCCAGAATTTTTTAGCTCAGTATGGTTTCAATACAGATCTCAGAAGTATCGTCACTGACTCTGCCAACTCAGTTTTTTCGAACTACCTTATTGCAAAAAAAGATTTTTGGACAGCTTGGCATGACCTGGCGGAGAAATTTTTCTCGTATGTGGAAACCAATGCGGATCAGCACCCGGAATTCACAAAAACAACCAGTTATGGCTCCAACATAAATCAGTACCCGATGAAAACCTTCATTCAGGAGCGTTTCAGCAGCCTTCTTCTGGCCGACGGTCGCTATAGAGTGCTGGTGGCAGATCAAAGTAGCGCGCGCCCTATTTTTTCCCGGATATTCAGCGATGACCAGAAAACCAGATACATGCTCCAGACTTGTGACCTGATGAAATCAAAATACAGAGAGACTCTGGATACGGCTTATATAGACATGTACTGGCGAATACGAAACGCAATTTCATACTATCCACCCGTTATGTAAAAATTTATCTTTAAAGTTGAAATATATCGATCGTCAGGTAGTATAAATGCCCGTAACAGCAACCAATATCTAAAGCATGTTTTCAGACAGGCGCGCATGATTGTGCGTAACGGAGAATTTTATGACCAGTAAGAAAAGCACTTTTGCCACTATTCATGAAAAGAAACAAGGTAAGGCAAGTGACAAATGGGAATCGTATCTTGATTTCTATGATGAGCTATTCACACCGCTGAAAAAAAACCCTGTAACAATGTTGGAAATCGGCGTACAGAACGGAGGGTCATTAGAGACTTACGCTGAATATTTCACAAAAGGCAAAAAATTCATTGGCTGCGACATCAATGAGGGCTGCAGAAATTTAAAATACAGCGACGAGAGAATCTCTGTTGTAGTGGGTAACGCAAATACTGAGCAGGTAGCAAGGGAAATTCTTCAGCTCAGCACTGATTTCTCCATCATTATTGATGATGGATCGCATGTATCCCTGGATGTCATTAACTCATTTCTGATTTATTTCCCTGCAGTTCAACCTGGCGGCATCTATGTCATTGAAGACACGCATACCTTGTATCACCAGGCCTTTGGGGGGGGAATTGGCAATGAAAGATCGGCCATTGCTTTTTTCAAGAAACTTGTCGACGTTGTGAGCTATGAGTGGTGGCATAACGAATCATCGCTTCAAACACATTTGTCGACCTTTTTTCTACAGAATACACCCGAGTTTATTACGGATGGATGGATTGAATCCGTAGAGTTTAGAAACTCAGTCATCGTCATACGGAAATCAAAAAAGGCAGGGCATAACAAGTTAGGGCAGCGCATCATCAGAGGAACTGATTTCTCGGTAAATCCCCTCGACTCTGCCGCTATTCAGAATCACAAGCCGTTCTAAATGACGACCGGCTTGGGGAGACGCTGAATAAATCCACGTTTTCTGGCGAGCCAGCGCAGCTGTACGACGCGGGGCCAAGCAAAATCAATGATTCATCACGATTGATTTTGCTGAAAAATTTCTGGTTCAATTTGATCAGTGCTTCCTTAGCGAAGCTGTATTCTGATTCAATAAACCGTCAATTTTGCCGATTTTATTGATTCGATGTCTCTTTATTTATTACTACCATTCATGGCATCGAAGGTAGATTTAAGGCGTGACATGGTGCTATTTGCCTGACCAACGAAGCTGTCCAGCGTAGAAAAGGTCTTTGTGTACCGCTCCAGAAGTTTTTTCATCCGCTCATCCAGCTTTTCAAGATCGAGCTTGTACCGGTCGACGTCTTTTTGTGCGCTGAATGCTTGTGATTGAATGAATCCCGTCGGGCGCGTCATATCATTGAGGCGTTTGACCGCATCACCCGCCAGGCCCTGCGCCGCCGAGGTAAAGGCGCTTTTGGTCTCGGTGTTGTTCGTCAGAAAAGTAACAACATCATCGAAATTCTTGGAAGTTGCCTCCGAAAATTTACTCTGATCGAATTGCAGAACACCAGTTTTGTCTATCGACACACCAAGATCGCGCAAAGCACTGTAGCTTTTCCCTGGAGAGCGTGAATTACCGAGAAACAATTCCCGAACCTGCGTTTTGACCAATCTGATGGTCGAATCATTTGCCAAAGACCCGCTATAGACGTCCTCGGGATCATCTTTATTTTTAGGTCCTGAAAGAATGGCAAAGTCAGACATCGCATCATTGTAGGACTTGACCAGAGCGGCAACTTTTTCTTTCAATGCTTCTGTGTCACGGTTGAGCGTGATGACTGCAGGTGCATTTGCTTGGGTAACATTGAGCAGATCTATTTTTAATCCTGCTACCGCATCGCTGACAACATTTTCAGACCTGAAAATTGTTATGCCATCAATGACCAGCTCGGCATCGCCTGCCGACTGGAGACGGTTCGAGAAATTCAGTGTGGTAGGCGAGGTCGTGGCGATATAAGCTTGCGTCACCGTCTCAGAAGGATCGGCCATCACATCTGCGGACGTTTTGTTCGAATCATCGGGCGTTATCGAAAATGCCAGTGAAGCGTCGCCGTCAGCCTCGGTATAGTTCACTTGCAAGCTACCATCAGAAGCTATTGAAAAGCGCCCCGGCGCAGAGGCTTCAAGCGCATCTTTGACGTTTTGCGTGATCACTGCAGCAGTATCACCAGCAGCAATGTTGACGGTAACAGCCGAAAAGGCGAGCGATCCACTCGGATTAATCGTAACGGTTCCAGGCTCAGTGGCAGCACCGAATGTCCATTTCTGTGTCTTGGTTGCGCCCGTGGTTAACTCAGCGCCTGCAACGAATGATCGGGTAGTGGACACTGCCGTGATCGAATTCGATGCATCAGTGTAGGCTTCTTCAGGAACATCCCCCTCAGTAGCAGCGTAGGTGATCGTTAGCGTTCCATCGGTGTTGTCGGTAAAAATCCGACCTGTTCCGTTCTTCAGAGCATCCGCATCAAGCGCAGCTTTTACCCTTGCAGTGATTACCTCTTTGGTTTCATCCTGAGTAACGTCAACGGTGATCCCTCCAATATTCAGGGTTCCGCTACTCACGGCATTGCGAAAGCTGATTGTCTGTTGTTCACTTACGCCAGTACCATCGTCGGTTGTGAAGGTGAAACTGTTCTTGGCACCCGTTGGGCCGGTGACCACAATTTGGTAGGGGGAGGCGCTTCCGTCACCTGTGTTGACCAGCTGCGCGTTCAAGCCGATGTTGGCATCCTTGATCGCCTGCACGATACCTTTGGGTGTTGTTTTCCCCTCCGGAATTTCAATGCCTTTGGATTTGCCATCCATATTCAGACGCAAAATGAATCGGTCGCCGCCGTTGAGAGAGACGGTTTCGGAACTGAATCTCGGTGACAAACTGCGCTGAGCCTGGGCTCGATGCTTTACCTCGATCTCATGCACTCCGGGCGACGCACCCGTGGTCGAAGTGACCGCTACGGCAGATGGCAGGCTGCTGGTCGCTGCAACCAGGTCGACCTTGGAGGGGGATTGCAATGCTTCAAATGCTGATCTGACCATACCCAGCGATGCCATCATCGCTGAGTAACCCGATATCCTAGCTTCACTTTTTGAAATGTTGCGGTTGATACTGTCAGAACGGGGGGCTTTTTCTGCGTCCACCAGATTTTGGGCGAGCGACCCCATATCGACACCCGAGCCGGTACCCAGCTTGGTGATCAGGCTCGTCGCTGCACTCTTGGTTGCTTGCGATGCAGCGCTCGTCGATGATGTCGAATTAGAAACTGATCCGGACGTAAGTGCCACTTTGCTATCCTTTTTTCTACGAAATCACGGTCGGCTCACAATGCTGCTGATTGGAGATCGGTTCATGACGAATTTTCTTTAACGACTCAAGTCATCCTCAGCGGATGTAGTCAAACAGATTTAGCTGCGAAATCTTTGCAAAGCTGCTCTGCCCTGCTTCCAAAGCCAGCATATCCTTGTTCATTCTGGTGATAGCTTCGGTGTAGTCCGTATCCTCGGCCTGCGAGAGTGTGGTTTTCATGCGCAGCATGTTTTCTTCGGCCAGACTCACCTGGTTGTCAAGCTTGTTGACTGCCGCACCGATACTAGCGAGGCTATCAGAGAGCCCCTGCTGTAGTGTTTCAACTTCGCCGACTGCTCGACGGATATTGACGCCATTATTCGACTGCAGCGCTGCGGACAAGTCATCAATTACCTGAAAAAATCCGACCGGAATGGGCTTGCCGTCATCACCGGTGCGTACGATTTTGTCAAAGGGACGCGTGCCAGCCCGATTGGTATCTACCGAGGACTGATCCGCAATACCAGTCACGCTGACAGTCTGGTCACCCGTGTATACCAGTTTGCCGTTTTCATCCGTATCAAATGCAGCCTTACCGACGCGCGTTCCAGAGAAGATATAGTTGCCATCAATATCTTGCGTGTTGGCCAGCGAGAGCAGCTGATCGCGCAATTGACCAACTTCGATGGCAATCGATTTTCGATCAGAAGCGCCGTAGGTATCATTTCCTGCCTGTACTGTCAGCTCCTTGAGCCGGATCAGCACCGAACTCGCATTATCGACTGTCGTTTCCTGCTGCGACATCTTGTCTTTGATCTGGTTGATCGTACTGACGTAATTTTCCTGGCGCGTGATTGCCGATTTCAGGCGCGTGATCTGTGCCGACTGATCCGGCGCATCGCTCGCCTTGTTGATTTTTTTTGTCGTCGTCAGTTGCATCTGGGTTTTCGCCAGACGATCCTGCGTGATACCCATCTGCGCAATCGCGCGATCAAATTTCAGATTGGTTGACATTTGCATGACTTCGGACTCCTAGTTAACGGCTTGCCTGCAAGATCGAATCGAACAAGGTTCCCGCAACCTGAATCGTTTTTGCGGCTGCCTGATAGGCTTGCTGAAAACGAATCAGGTCGGCTGCCTCGCCATCAAGCGTGACGCCAGATACTTTGTCACGCGCCTCGATTGCCTGGTCGTTGACGACCTGAAGTGCCTTCTGCGCGATGGTTGCCTGACTCGAGAAGTTACCGACCTTCCCTACTTCTTCTATGTAAGCCTGAGAAATTGTTTTGCCTTCGACACCGCCTATCACCGCCTTTCTTTCCAACGCGATGATATCGAGCATATTTTGGTTATTGCCAGTACCGTCCTGATTGCCATCGATAACAAATTTATCGCCGGCTGCCGGTGGGCCATTCAATGTTAATTTGAGACCCCGATATTCAATGCCCGCCATCGGATCGTAAACACGTTCCGCCAAAACGGTAACCAGACCATTGCTTGGATTTTTCCAGGTAATCTGGTACTGATCATTCGTTGTGAACTGAATGTCGTATTTTTCTGCGCGCAGCGCAGTAAGTCTTGCCTCATTAAGGGTGGCCGGATCAGCCATTGTGGCATCGTAGGCACCTGCGATAGTCGCCGACCCCTCGGATACAAAGACCAGCAAATCTTCCGTAACGGCACCGTCGATATAGGCGCCGGTGCGCAATCCCAGTTTAGCCAATTCAGCCGGGCCGTTACCAATGGCCTCATCGGTAAAGCCGACACGAATTTCCTTTTCCGATGCCAGCGTCAGCTGTCCTTTGAAACTACCGTTCCCCAGACCCAGTGCATTGCTGCCGCCGGTAAGCGTGCTGACACGGATATCGGCGCCACTGCCATTCGCCAGAATGAACGTGCCATCGGAATCCACACGGGCGTATAT
>Ga0078894_10003933_pt1 | contig 11313 bp, 12 predicted proteins | sample LauGreSu1BDMLBSD_2_FD_67506 | JGI IMG/M metagenome (GOLD analysis project Ga0078894, IMG submission 67506) | Freshwater lake microbial communities from Lake Michigan, USA - Su13.BD.MLB.SD (version 4) (version 4) | ecosystem: Environmental > Aquatic > Freshwater > Lake | place: Lake Michigan... | reverse complement strand
TTTTATCAAATTATTGTATGTATTTTTTAGTTTATTCAGGTTCTCTGTAATTATACCTTTTTTTTCATAAATAAGTTTATCAATTTCAATCAATTTAGCAAAATTATGTTTCAATGAATCCACATTAAAAAAATGTAAATAAGACATTTATAGTATTTCATTAGAAATTTGTTTTTTTACAATTAAAAAATACCCATTTAGGGAATTTTTTATTTAGGAAAATATTTTATTTTTTGTTTCGTTTTTTCATTTTTTAAAATAATGAATAGTATCTCATTTTTGGTTTTTCATAAATTGCATTCGATATTTCCAATAAAGTACTTGTTTCTTTTTGTAACTCTTCGAATTCATTTTTCATGTTTTCGTGGTCTTTTTCACTAAACGATGTTGGTACCTTAGTTAATAATCTACATAACTCATCTACTTCAAGATAATTTTGTGTATCCCGTTCTTCATATGGTATATAATGTTTCAATTCCCAATAATGCTCGGAATCATAATATAATTGTGTACTTCCATTTTTAGTAATTTTTTCAGAAATTTCATTTGATTTAGGAGTATCCATTAATTCAACATTTAGAAATGCGAATGAATAAACGTTGCGGTTCTCATTCATTCTTCTACGCATATCAATGTATGTAACATCTCCAATATTCATATTTTTAAACGTATCTTTAATAGTTTTCTTTGATACGGTTGATAAAACACGTGGAATGAAAATGTTAATGGATGACATATTTAGAGTATTGGTTACAGCTTGTAATTGTTCAGTTTAATCACTTGTTATTATTTGTTTAATGCCATTAATAGTAAACAAATAAAAGTATTTCAATTTTCTACAAATTTTTTATTTTTATTTATTCTTTTCAGAAATATTTTTCAAGGCTTTATAGAAAGCATCAAATAAAGGAATATATTCACTATTTTTCTCTTTTTGTAATTTAGCTCGTTCTTTTTCTTTTCGTAATAATTGGTCTTGTTCGCTACCCCAGGGTACTTTCCCACATGGTTTTTCATATTTAGGGTCAACTATTTCTAGTTTTTTCCTATTTTCAATAAATGTTTGTATAAAAATTAGGTTTTTGTCTAAATCACAAAGCTCTTCGCATTTTTTACACTCCTTTATAAAATGACCAATTATACCACATACAGAACAATTTGTTTGTGTAGTTTTACTCATTTTTTCTAGTAATTTTATTGTAGATTCATCCAATACTTCTTCACAAAAAGAACCGCCGCGAACATTATCAATACCATAAATATCCATATATTTTCTTGTATATTTATCAATATCATAATCATCACAATTGCATATCATTTCTTTAATATTAAGAGGAGGATATATTTTAGTCCATACAGCGCCGCCTAATTTGAAATGTTCTTCTATTCTAAAATCTGGGTTATCTGTTTTTCCAATATAATATTTATCTTTTACTAATTGAAGAACGTATATGTATACCATTTTTATTATTACATATTTATTTTTATACTTTTTTGTAAAAAATTGAAATCCTATAAAATATAATTAATGAATGTAAATATAAAACAGCTATTAAAATGTCAGCCTTCAACAACGTTACCAGTTTTTATGAATTCCATACTGAAAATAATGATAAATTTCCTATGAAAATATTTGATGATGAATCTGAAAATAAAAAATTTGGAGTCCTTTCAATTGTTACTGAAAAAACAGAATCCATCAATGTTCCACTTGCAATATTCTTCAATGTGGATTATTCAGGTTCTATGTCAGATACATGTAGTGATGGTCGTAGTAAAATGCAACATATTATTCACACATTGAACAATATTCTAAAAGTATTTTCCACCATGGAAAATATAGAATGTTATATTGCAGTGGATGTATTTGACCAAGATATAAAAACTATATTTGATTTCACACAAATAACCGCCAATAATGTAAATACATATACTGAAATGATATCCAATATTTACCCAAACGGTTCTACTGATATTGAAAAATCTCTAATTAATGCAAACACTAAATTAAATACATATATTGAAAATAATCCTACACATAAAATTGTACATATTCAATTAACCGACGGGGACGCCACCGCAGGATGTTGCAACCCTAGCAAACTTGTAGAAAATGTAGATGACCGTTATACAAATATATTTATTGGTTTTGGAAAAACACATAATAGTTTTATGCTAAATACGTTGGCAAATAAAAAATATGGTGAATATTTATTCATAGACAAAATAGAAAATGCTGGATTTGTGTATGGCGAAATTGTTAATAATATGATATATTCATTAATTGAAGAAGGATTTATTAGTATTGAAAATGGTGAAATATATGATTGGAAAAATAATATTTGGACGCACACATTGGTCATACCAAAAATTGCAGCAGATATAAAAAAAACATATCATATTAGATGTAATGATATTGAAGATATAGATATAAATGTTCATGGAAGATTGATTGGAAATGATAATATTGAATTACTATGTAATGTGGAACCACTTCCAGAATTAATTGATTTCAATACGAATACCGCAGAGCCGAATGACTTGACACAATACATGTATCGTCAAAAAGTACAAGAAATTTTATATATCATAAATGAATATAATACAAAAGATAAACAAAATGTTGGCGATTGGGTAGATGATATTAAAACACCAACTAAAAATAATAAAAACCATGATGAAAAAATGGAAATACGAAAACGTGTGAAATCTTTATTCTCACATCTCAAAACATTTAGAGATACTATTGGAGAAGAAGAAAAAGAAAAGAAACAATTTATCAAAGTTTTAATGGACGATTTATATGTATCTTATAAAACAATGGGGAGTTATACGTCACATATGTATTCATGCGCAAGACAAACATCACAAGGTCGTCAATACTCATATAATGTTACAAATATTGAAGATGAAGATAATAATTTTAAAATGAAACGGGTTTCAAATGGAAGAAAATTTAATATTCCACAAACACCAATAAAACGAAATAATAATATATTATGTCAATGTTTAGATGATGATGAATATACCCTAGATACTAAAAAATTACAATTTGAAAATGAAGAATATAATGAAATATTTAGAGAAGATAACATTGAAGATGTTTGCGACGAGTTTGATGATTTTGTATTATCTCAAAATACTGAAACTACATATACCACACCATCTATCGTGAGTATGATGAGGTCAGTAAGCCAAAAATAATTATTAAATCGAATATTTGTATTTTGTAAATTATAATTTATGTTCAGAACAGTATAAAAATATATAAATTACTAGTATATATTTTTAATGCCAAAAAAAACCAAAACCGAAACCAAACAGCCAAATGTTCCACCAGAAAATTTCATTATTATTGTTCGTGATTTTCTTAAAGATTTATCAGTAACATATCCAGAATTTACTTATTTATGGGTGAATTGGACCGACCCAAAATTACCAGAATCAGAAATTCAAAAGTTATATGATTATTGTATTAGTGTATATCCCGAAAGATTTTTTGATATTCTATATCAAAATTTAGATTTATTTAATTCTGAAAGTACCACCAATACATTTTTTTTACCAAATGTAGATTTTAAAATTCTATATAATTGTGATAATGTATCTGAAAATACAAAAAAAGCAATCTGGAAATATTTACAATTATTATTGTTTACTATTGTTAATTCCATTAAGGATAAAGCCGAATTTGGCGATACTATGAATTTATTTGACGGTATTGATGAAAATGAATTGCAAAATAAACTGAATGAAACATTTAGTAGTATTGGAGATTTCTTCAAAAATATGGAGGAAAATATGACTGATTCTAGTGAAAATAATGAAGATTCTGAAATGCAAATGCCGGATATGAATGATTTTTTAAAGTTTGCAGAAAAAATGAAGGATGAAAATGGAATGGAAACCGATGATAATGAATTTCCAGGAATGCCAGGAGGATTCAAATTTGATAGAAATAGTATGCCAAATCCCGAGGAATTACATGGTCATTTGAAAGGTCTTTTTGAAGGTAAAATTGGAACATTAGCACAAGAATTAGCAGAAGAGATTTCACAAGATTTTGGTGATATTTTAGGAGGAAATGATGAAGACCAACCTACATCGACCCAAGATGTATTAAAGAAAATGATGAAAAATCCTAAAAAAATCATGGATTTAATGAAGACTGTCAGTAGTAAATTAGACAAAAAAATGAAGGATGGCGATATTTCAAAGGATGAAATAATGAAAGAAGCAACTGAATGGATGAGTAAAATGAAAGATATGGGTGGAACTGACCAATTTAATGAAATTTTCAAAAACCTCACAAAAAACATGGGTGGTTTAGGTAAAAATATGAAATTTGATAAAAATGCATTTGAACGCATGACAAAAACACAAGCCATGAAAGAGCGTATGCGTAATAAATTAGAATACCGTAAGCAACAAGCAATTGCACAAGCTGCATTAAATAAATCAAATGCTGTTATTCAAGAATCGAGTACCCCAAACAACTATGTATTTAGAATGGAGAATGAAGGTGTTCAAGAAAAAACATATATTAGTAAAAAACAACAAGACCAAGAAATTGATGATATCATGTCGAAACTAGATATTAAAGACGAACCTGTACAAGTTCAAGCCCCCAAAAAATCCAAAAAGAACAAAAACAAGAAATAAAATGTAAATGTATTTATATATATGATTTCTTTATCCAAATATATAAATGTTCCAGTATTTATTGCAGCATTAGTAATCGGAGTAATTGTTATGTATGTTACTATGCCGGATACTCGTAAAATATTTGTATATCCTTCTCCTGAAAATATTGATTTATTACAATATCGTGATAAAACGAACAGTTGTTTTACAATGAAACAAACACTAACTCCTTGTCCAAAAAATGAAAAAGATATTGCTAAAATTCCTGTTCAAACATAAAATGTCAATGGTTTAATATTTTAACCATTGCAAAAACATATTTTCACATTACAATAATATTTAGCATAAAAATCGTTTATCTGTTTAATATATATATGAATATTAAACGGATTTTATATACGCCATTTGGAAAAATCGTTATTTCTATTTTATTGGGTTTAGGTTTAGCCACAATGTTCCGTAAAATATGTACCAGCAATAATTGTATAGTTTTTAATGGACCAGTTATTACTGACATAGAAGGAAAAACATATAAATATGGCGAAAAATGTTATAAATATACGGCTGCACCAACTGTATGTGATAAATATAAAAAAATAATAGATGTTTCTTCTCCTCCGCCAAAAGATGAATAATATGCGTTAATCGCATCAGTTTTAGACATTTTAATATAGTATAGTTTTTATATGGCTGACAGAATTGCAACTACACGAATTACGGACTTACCTGAAAATATAACTGTACAAATGCCTCCGGGTACTTATAATCAACCACCACCTAATTTTAATCAATCAAATGGAAATATGGAATCACAAGAACCAAATACCACGTATACTCAAATGAATGTTCATCCAAACCCATATGGTATTCCACAACAAAATAATGTAATGTCATTACCACAAGCTACACAGCAACCTAGAAATCAATATTTGCCTCAATACAATGCGCCACAAAATGAGCCACAATATAGATTACCATCTCGCGATATTCCAGTAGATACTGCACAATATTTACAAGACGAACAAGTCCAGCCAAATTATATTCCAATGCAAAAATTAACATCAGATTATATCAAAGATTATGAAGATGAAAATGATATACCAATCAAAGAATATAGACAAAAAAAACATAGGGAATCGTTGGTAGATACATTATTAACTGAATTACAAACGCCAATTTTGATTGCTATTTTGTTTTTCATATTTCAAATGCCAATTATAAATACCCTTATGTATAAGAATTTAGCATTTTTACCAATATATAATAGTGATGGAAATGCTAATTTTTATGGTTTATTATTGAAGAGCATATTCTTCGGTGGATTATATTACGGATTTTCAAAATTCACAAATTATATAAGTGAATTATAATTATTATTTTACGCCATAAATTATATATTGAATTACAATCAATATAATTGCAGTAATAGATGCAACCACTATATATTGCATTAATTGCTTAAATGTACAACAGCATGAATTATATTTAGTGACTATTATATTATTTTCATTGCATTGTTGTTCAAGTGTGTTTTCTGGATTATTTGATTCAATGTCATATTTTTCTTCTTCTGGATTGACTCTCATTGGATTCAAACTAGCTGCTAAATTATTATCTATACTATCAATACTTATATTTTTTAACGGTTCTTGTAAAAATATTACGTGGTTTGATTTTGTTATCATATTTATTTATCATTATTTACAAACAAATAACGATAAAACAATTTCAATTTTTCAGACAAAATGCCATTTCTCAATTTAGTATTTTTATTGAAAAAACGTAAAAATATAATAATCAACGGTCGGGGTCATATATCTGGATAAATGTAACTAATATATAACGTTTTCCTTTTGTAATTTCTAATCCAGAATGTTTTGTATTACCACCATGTATTATTGAATCTCCTTTTTCTAAATAAGTTGTAATTTCATCATCAAAGTATGTACCACCTCCTTCAAAATCAGAAGGGTTACTTAATAACGTATTGACAGTTATTACTGATTTGTCTTTATGCATAATCAAATGATTTTGTAGGGTTGCATCATATTTAACAATGAAAATATCATCAAATTTAAACACATATTTTTCATCTAAACAATATGATTTCTTTATAAATCCTGTAATACTTTGTAATGATTCAAAAATAAAAGGAAATATTGTAGTTATTTTATTTATTGGTAAATCAGTTGTTGGGTATTTGATATGTCTATTAGTAGTCCATCCCCCATTTTCACTAGCATATTTTTCACTTTCTTTAATAATCCAATCACATATATAAGGTTGATAGTGGGTTTTCTTAATAAATCGTTGTATAAATTTCTGCATACATTTATCAATTATATTTCTATCACTTATTTTAAATTTATCTAATTTGAATTCAAATATATCATGATTATCATTCTCGTCTATTATTTTAATCAAATTTTCATATTTTGATGAATCTAAGTATATTAGTTCATCAAAATAATCATAATTGAAACCAGTTTTACTTTCCTTAAAGAGAACCGTTTTGAATTCATTTTCTACAAAATCGAATGCTAATTCTGTATTACAAATAAAATAATGGTTAAATGAATATATTTTTTCAGGAAAAGATATTGAATTTGAATAGTTTTTATCATAAACATTAATTATAAGTGTTTTTTCATTATACAAAGAATGATAATATTTATTTGGTTCAAATATGACATGGTTTAATTTTTTTGGAAAGGAACAAGAAATATTTATATCATTAAAATTTTTATATTTATAATGTTCTTCTGTCAAATTTGTAATAAGTAATGGATTATTGGTATTATCAAAAAATACAATAATCGATAGAATTGGTAACGCACCATCATTTTTAATAAAATCAATATTTTTTTCAATAAACCCAAATTCAATAAAATCATTATTTACATTTAATCTATTACAATGAAAAGCTGTTATATTATAAACAAGTTTTTCTAAAAAAGTGTATATATTTTTTTTTTGGTTTAATTGATAAAATGTATTTGAAGGAATAATATTGATGATTTCTTTCAATAAATTATCATCAAATTCATTATTCACTTTCCAATATTTTGACATTTATACATTTTATATACAAGTTATTCTTTATATTTATAATGCAAAAAAATATACAGTTGCAGATGTAATCGACTCTTGTGTTGAAACTGTATTGATTTGAACATCTGGTGCATTTTGTGTATCATAAATTATTGTACCGGTAGCACTTGTTCCATTTGCACCCTTTGCACCAGTTGCTCCTTTTGCACCTTTTGTACCTTTTGCGCCGGCTTGACCCGCTGCACCTCTTGCACCTGGTGCACCAATTCCCCCATTTCTTCCATATTTAAGAGCTTGCATGGATTGTGATTTTCCACAATACGCATCACCGCCCCTATATCCTTTTTGTCCACTTCCACCATTTCCACCTTTTCCACCTTTTTCTCCATTATTTCCGGTTACCCCTTTGGCACCTTTACTGCCAGAAATTAGGTCAACCTTAAAAACTTCATTTCCAGATTTTTTAATACTAAAATTCAAATTATTATTAGTAATAGTAGCATCAATATTAGAATTACTATCAATATTATATACAACATTTGAATAAGTAATTATACCATTTCCACCATCTCCACCATCTCCACCATCTCCGGCATCTCCACCGTCTCCGGCAGCTCCACCGCCTCCGGCAGCTCCACCAGGACCACCTTGTCCTCCCGTACCTCCACCGATATCACATTTAGAATCACTTCCTTTATCACCTTTTGCTCCCGCGAACCCACCAAATGTAGATGCTGCACCTTTTTCACCTTTTGTCCCAGCATTACCCGTATCTCCGTTTGCCCCTTTTGCTGTTACTAATTTTATTTTCACGGCATTACACCATGGAGGGATTGATATATTAGAAGTACTAGTTACTTTGGTGGATGCGGCTGCGATTAATTTATTTGAAAAATTGCCACTTGTATCGGAATATACATTTGCAAATCCATCATTTACAGTATCTGACGTACCATATGTTCCGGTTGTTTGATTATATTTTGGAAAATTTGTGTAACCTGGAATACTTTGCGTTCCTGTTTGTATCATATCATTTATATCATATCCTTTATAAAAATATTTACCAGCCATATAATAATATATTATATAAATATTTATATTATTAACTCATATAAAAAGAAAAAATAAATAAACAAAATGAATTATATTTGTGAGTACAGTAAATCAATACCAAATATATTATGTAATGAAATAATTGAATTATTTGAAAGTGAAGAAAATAAAGATACATTAGTAAGTGATGTAAATAAATCAAATACAACCCATTTTATTATTCCTAAAAATGATGAAAAATGGAAGAGAATTGAACTCTTTTTATATACTGAAATGACAAGTAAATTAAAAAAATATGTAAACAAACATAAAAATTCAGTTAATTATAATATTTTTGGAAATAATGAATTATATGTACCAAATTTTATAATACAAAAATATAAAAAACAAAAAGGCGAATGTAGTTATCAAGATGACCATTATATAGAAAATAATAGTTTAAGAGTAATTACATTCATATGGTATTTAAATACTATCGATGAAGGAGGTGATACTATTTTTTGGGAAAACTATAAACTTCATTCTGAACAAGGTAAAATGGTGTTATTTCCATCGGCTTGGTCTTATCCGTATATGTCTGAAATACCAATTTCGAATGATAAATATGTAATTACAGGTTGGATATATGAAAAAAATAAATAAAATGTTGTTTATAAAATATAATAAAGATTACAAAGAATAAATATATATTTTTGTAATGTTTGGAAACTTGAATACATGGAATATTTCAATAGATAATAAAGATATACAAAATATATTATTAGATAGTTTTGAAATAGAAAATCCATTAACTTATTTATTAGATACAAATAAATCACAATATAGTGTTATTGAAAAATTTGTATATGAAATAGCATTGTTTCATTTCAATCGTTTGAATATTCAGTTTGATAAAAATAAATATATAGAATTTTGGTTCAAAACCAATTCATCCAGAGAACATAATAGTTACCATTTTGATTGTGATGAATATGATAGAAAAATGAATAAACCCGAGAAATTGATAACACCCTTATTATCATGTATTGTTTATATGAATGATAGTAAAGTACCTACTATAATTACGAATGTAGACCAAGAAACATACAATACTGCGAATTTTGAAGAAAATAATACAGTAATATTATCTTTTCCCAAATTTCTTAAACATATTTCATTTGATGGAGGTAACAATTGTCATGGAATCTTAAATTTTTTCAATGATGAAGAAAAACGATTTATTTTAGCGATTAATTTATGGGATGTAAAACCATTATTTGTACCTTATTTTGATTATTTAACATTTATTAATATGATTTTTATTGCTAAAAAAGAACGTTTGGAAAATATGATTGTGAATATTGATGAAAATACAAAATTAATAGATATTTGTTTAGATATGAAAAATAGAAAAACAATAAATCTTGAAAACAGAGATATTATAAACCCTCAGTTTTTTGAAAATATTTTTTTCAACAAAAATTATGATGGAATATTAAATTTATATGAAATTATAAAGAAGGATTTAATAGATTTTGATATTTTCTATTTCAATTTGCCAAATAATACAGCAGATAATTCAAATCAAATATGTAAAGAAATTACAATATTCGATATGTCTTTACCCAAATTTAAACAACGAATTATTATTCCAAATATATATTCATGTATGATTTGCGATTGGAACGTAAAAGAATATGAAAAACACAATACAAAAGAAGATTCTATAAAAATTGACAACTTAAAAAGTATTTTTTTATTTTCAATAGAATCATTTTCAATAATTTTAGAGCATATTACAAAATATTATTGTTTAAATGAAAAAGAGATTAATTATAATATTGTTGATGCAATAATTATTAAAAACCATAAAGGATTCAAATCAGATGAATGTACGAATGATTATGATATGATAGCGAATATCTTATTGAATGATGATTTTGAAGGTGGTGGATTTTGTTTTGAAGATGGAATTACTAGTTTTTTAGAAAAAGGTTCAATGATAATTTATAATTCAAAAGTAAAAAATACAATGACTGAGGTGACAAATGGGTTTCAATATATATTAAAAATATACATTCAAGTGGTTAAAATAATTTAAATATAAACAAATAGCTATTCATTATGGATGACTCAATTATTGATAATTTACTTGTAATATCAGTTGCAACTGACGCGGGTAATCAAGGTTTCCAACACTTTATAAATTCATTGAAATATAAGAATATTCAATATAAAATATTAGGATTGAATACAAAATGGAATGGCGGTATTATGGAAGAAGGAATGGGAGGTGGTCAAAAAATAAATTTATTAAAAGAAGAATTAAAATGTTGGGATATGAATAAACTAAAAAAAACTTTATTATTATTTTCGGATAGTTATGATGTGATAAATGTGTCTAATGAAACCGAAATTATTGAAAAATATTATAGTATATCAAATAACCAAATTTTATTTTCTGCTGAAAAATATTGTTGGCCGGATATTTCGTTACAACAATATTATCCGAATACAAAATCAAAATATAAATTTTTGAATTCAGGTGGATTTATCGGTAAAGCATATGATATATTAAATATTTTG
>Ga0078894_10003929_pt1 | contig 11319 bp, 12 predicted proteins | sample LauGreSu1BDMLBSD_2_FD_67506 | JGI IMG/M metagenome (GOLD analysis project Ga0078894, IMG submission 67506) | Freshwater lake microbial communities from Lake Michigan, USA - Su13.BD.MLB.SD (version 4) (version 4) | ecosystem: Environmental > Aquatic > Freshwater > Lake | place: Lake Michigan... | reverse complement strand
CGTGGGCCTCGAAGGCGGCAGCTCACTGACCCGCCTGATTACCGCTCAGGCGACCCACGAGATGCGGCCCATGGCCTTGCGCGTGCAGGTACGCAGCTTTGAAGCGGTCTGCCGCGCGGTAGAAGCCGAACTGGGCATCGGCATCCTGCCCTTGACCGCAGCGCACAGCTTCGCCCACGCCATGAAGCTGCGGGTGCTGCCCCTGTCGGACCCTTGGGCACAACGCCAGATGCTGCTGTGCTGCCGCAGCCATCCAGCCTCGCAGACCCCGCTGGGCCTGCTGGCCGCACACCTTCAACAGTGCGCCAGCCACGACCTGCCCGTCTAAAACTCGCTTAAGCGTGGGGCACCGTCCGTTGAAACGACGGTCGGGCTCGCATCGCCTCCGACAGCGCCTTCAGGCCCGGCGTGGCAGGCAGCCAGGCCTGGTCGCTGTACCGGAACGTCTGGTAGTCGTGATAGACCACGGCGCAGATGGTGTCCAGCGTGGGCGGCGTGGCGCCGGGTCGGTCGCCTGCAAGCGCAGCCACCACAGACTCCAGTCGCTGCGCCGCTTCGATCATCGTGCGGCGACGGCGCAAGCCCACCGGCGTCTCATCAAAGAGCACCGGGGCGGTCACCTTGCGGATGATCATGGTGTGCACGGAAGCGTCGATCCCCCCCAGGGCCACCCCTGCGCGCGACATCACACCCGCCACCTGCTGCGGCGTGCCCGTCAAGCTGGGCCAGTCGGGCGCGGGGCGCATGACCTCCAGCCACTGCGCGATCAGCAGGCTTTCTGTCAAGGGCGTTCCGTCATCCAGGACCAGCGTCGGCACGCGGCTAGCCACATTGGCCGCGCGCAGTCGCCCGTCGTCGGCCCAAGGATCGACGATCGTAGGTTCGACCTCCACGCCCTTCTCGATCAGGCAAATACGTGCGATGCGCACATAAGGAGAAGTTGTGTTCGCCAGAAGTTGCATGGTGGATCTCCGCAAGGGTCAGGCGGGCAAGGCGCCTAGTTGCTTGAGCATACCCAGGTTGTCGAGCAAGGCCCAATGCTCGACCAGGACGCCGTTCTCGATCTTGAAGAGATCGAGAACGCCGATGTCGATACGCCGACCCGTCGCCGCCATATCGCCGAAGGCACCCGTGTGCGTGGCCTGCACGCGCAGGCGCACCAGAACCTTGTCGCCCTCGGCCACGAAATCCTCGAGGGGCAGCACCATGTCGGGGAATGCGGGCAGCAAGGCATCGTGTAGCTGCGCAACGCCTTGCGGACCCCGCACCTCAAAGGGCAAGCCCGGATCGTGCCGCACGAAGTCGGGGGCGATGTGGCGAGCCATCCAGCCCGTATCACGGGCGAGGAAGGCACGGAAGTAGTCGCGGCACAGCTGTTTATTGGCGTCCAGGGTGTTCATGAGGATCTCTAGGGATGGGGACAAACGGGTGCGATCGGAGGGCGCTTGCTGGCGTCTTCAGTACATGATGTGGCCGCCGTCCACGACCAGGGTTTGGCCACTCACGAAGCCGGACAAGCCGCTCAGCAGGTACAGCGCGGTGCCGACCAGATCATCGGGGCGTTGCTCACGGCTGATGGCCCGGGCCTTCAGGAAGCTCTGCTGCCATTCAATGGGCCGGTCTTTCGTGGCGTCGGTGATGACGAAGCCGGGCGCGATGACATTGCAGCGCACCCCATCCTTGCCACACTCCTTCGCCAGGCCCTTGGTCATCGACAGCACCGCGCCCTTGGTGGCCACGTAATGCAGGTAGCCGGGTTGGCCCGCCACCGCCACGACCGAGGCGATGTTGACGATGCTGCCGCTCTTGCGTTGGCGCATGGCCGGTAGCACCGCCTTGCAGCACAGCCAGACGCCCTTGACGTTGACCTGGAAGATCCGGTCCCAGGTGGCGGGGTCGAGCTCCTCGAAAGGGGTGAGCTTCACCTCGCGAAAGTAGGCCGCGTTGTTGATCAGCCCATCGATCCGACCGGTGGCTTTGACGGCGGCCTCGGCCATCGCCTTGACGCTCGCGTCGTCGCTGACATCGACCTTGGCATAGGTGGACCGGCCACCGGCCTGGCGGATGAGGTCCATGGTCTCGTCGGCTGCGTTCATGTCGGCCACCAGGACATGCGCGCCCTGTGCAGCCGCGCCCAGCGCGAAGGCCTGGCCGATGCCGGTGGCAGCCCCGGTGACGATGATGGTGTGATCGGGAAGCAGGTTCTGTGCGCTCATGTCGGGGTCTCAGTGGCGGTGTCCGGTGCCGTGCCGCATCGGACCCATGTCGCCGGGCTTGGCCGGCGTGGCCGCGCAACGGTCATTGCCCTTGCACTCGTGTACGAGCAGGTTGCGGGACACTTTCTCGCGCAGCGGTCCGGAAATGTCGACGTCCACGGCCCAGACGCCCAGCATCTCCAACTCCAGCGTGGCCTTGTATTGACCGGGCGCGCCAGTCGGTGCCGCCTTCATCGGCTTGATGGTGTGGGCCATCGGCATCGAGGGCATCATGGCGCCGAGCATCAGCTGCGCGCCGTCCAGCGGGGTGCCTTCAGCACGCTTGACGTCGACCACGCAGTCGAGCATCGGACCCTTTCCGTAGGACACACACTTGAGCTCCACTTGGGGCTTGCCGCTGCCAGACGCGGGACTGTGCGCCTGCGCCTGCAGGCAGGCTACGCCCAGCAGGGTCACCATCAGGCCAGTAGCAAAGGGGCGACGAATCGCAGATTTCATCTTCATGGCTTATCTCCTTATTGACGGTTGGAAAAGGGGGAACGGGTGTGAAACGTGTGGGAGAGGTGATGCACCAGCGTCTCATCGAGCAAGCCGCGTGGGCGCCAGCGCAGGAACAGCGCCACCAGGCCGCCGAAGATCACCATGCGCCAGCCCGGGAACAGACGGGATGCATCCAGCAGGCCCAGGTCCAGCATCACGCCGAGTAAAGGGCCGAAAGCGGTTCCCAGGCCCCCCAGCAGCGCATAGCCCACGGCATGCACGCCCAGCATCGGATCGAACACCGCAGGCTCGATGTAGGTGGTGCGGTGCGCGTACAGGCCCCCGCCCAACCCCGCCAGCCCGCCAGCCATCGCAGCGGTCAACAGGCGCAGCCGATCGCACGCAATGCCCTGTGCGGCTGCGAGCATGTCGTCCTGCCCGATCATGCGCAGCCCCACGCCCAGGCGCAGTCGCTCCAGACGCATCAGCAGCGCCAGCACCGCCACCAAGACCAGCAACGTGAGGCCCAGGTATTCGCCGGGCGACACATCGTTCTCGAGCAGCCAACGGATGTCGCGAAATCCCTCGATGCCCGCGGGCCCGACCGGGCCGTCCGGCCCCGGGCGCTGCCAGTGCCACCCACCGAGCGCAATGCGTGCCATCTCACCGAAGGCCAGCGTCGCCACCGCGTAGTGCAGCCCCGACAGGCGCAGCGTGGGCAAAGCCAGGAGCCACGAGCACAAAGCCCCGCACGCCGCGCCGCCCGCCAAGGCCAAGGCCAGTGGCGCCTGGAACATGACCGACATCACGCCTGCGGCATACGCACCCAGCCCGAAGAACGCCTGCTGCCCGAAAGACACGCGGCCCACCAACAGCATCAAATAGGCCGACAGCGCCAGCATCGACATGATCGCCATGTCGCTGGCCAGACCCACCGCATGGGCAGAGATGAGGCCGCCGAGTTCGCTCATGCGCGCAGCCCCCCAAACAGGGCGCCACGTTCGCCGCGGCGCCAGGGCACCACCAGCACCAGGAACAGCAAGGCGTAGGTGGAGAACTCGCGTCCCGACGCCCCAAAAAGTGACTGCGCATGCGCTTCGACCACGCCCAGCAGCAAGCCACCCCACAGCACGCCACGCACCGATCCCAGCCCGCCAAGCATCGCCGCCACCAGGCCCTTCAAGAGCACCCACATCCCGAACATCGGCGTGACCTGCCCGTCAATCGACAACACCGCAAAAGCCGCTACGCCGGACAGGGCGCAGGCCACTGCAAACGCCCAGGTCTGCTGCCGCGCGACTGGCATGCCACTGAGGTGAGCGGCCGTGCGCTGGTCGGCGGTGGCACGCCAGGCCAATCCCGTGCGCGAACGCTCCAGCCACATCGCCAGGGCGAAGACCAAACCGGCCGCCAGCAGCGCCACCAGCAGGCGATCCGGGCGCACCATCAGAGGGCCCAGTGCCCATTCGCCCGAGGCCGCCAGCGAAGGAAAGGGGTTGAGGTGGCGCGGCAGCAGGTTCACCGCCACCTGCTCGAGTTGCATCCAGATCGCAAAGCTCGACGCCAGCGCCACCACCTCACGCCCGTCGACGCCGGCGATTGGCGCACCGCGCGACGGCGCCACCTCGTCGCGCGTGCCGGCAAAGCACAGCCGCTCGACGTACCAGCCAATCACGATCGCGCAGGCCACCACCGCCAGCGCCACCAGCCACACCGGCGCCTGCATCTGCCCATGCAGCCAGGCCCCCAGATAGGCCGCCAGCATGGCCGTGGCGCCGTAGGCCAGGTTCAGGCGACGCAGGCCGCCGAAGGTCAGCGACAGACCGAGGCCCACGATGGCATAGGCGCCGCCATCGAGCAGACCATCGACGGTAATCTGCAGGAAGTCGATCACCACCGCCCCGCCCTGCCCGGCCTGCTCACCTTGACTTCTCGAGGCGGCCGCATCGCCGCGTCAAGCTGCGCGCTTTTGCCCGAGATAGGCGCGCTGGATCACGTCATCGTCGGCCAACTCCCCAGGATTGCCCGAGAAGCTCACGCGGCCCTGCTCCATCAGGTAGAAGTGCTGCGCGACTTTCAGTGCCATGTGCGCGTTCTGCTCGACCAGGAAGATGCTGACCCCTTCCGAGTGCAGCTGGCGAATGATGGAAAAAATCTCGGCCACCACCAGCGGCGCCAAGCCCACCGAGGGCTCGTCCATCAGCAGCAGGCGCGGGCGCGACATCAGCGCGCGCGCCACCGCCAGCATCTGTTGCTCACCCCCCGACAGCGTGCCAGCCAGCTGGTCGGTGCGCTCCTTCAGGCGGGGAAAGCGACCGAACATCGCCTCGATGTCGTTGCGGATACCCCCCATGTCCCGGCGCTTGTAGGCGCCAGCCATCAGGTTTTCCCGCACGGTCAGCGCGGGGAACACCAGCCGGTTTTCAGGCACCAGCGCCATGCCGCGCTCGACGATCTGCGCGGGCGATTTGCCCACCAGCTCCTCGCCCTCGAACTTCATGGATCCCCGCTGCGGCTTGAGGATGCCTGCCAGCGACAGCATCAGCGTGGACTTGCCGGCGCCGTTGGGCCCGAGCAGGCAGGTCACCTCGCCGGCGCGGGCCGACAGGGACACGCCCTTGAGGGCCTCGATCTTTCCGTAGGCGGTGGCCAGGTCGTTGATCTCAAGCATGACGGGTTCGATCAGTTGCAGTGAAAGGGTTCTCGGCGCTCAGGTGGCGGCGGTTTCGTCGGTGCCCAGGTAGGCGGCACGGACCTGCGCGTCCTGCTGCACCTGAGCGGGCGTGCCCTCGGCGATCTTGCGGCCGAAGTTCAGGACGGCCACGCGGTCACACACCTCCATCACGAGCTCCATGTGGTGCTCGATCAGCAAGATGGTGCGGCCCTGGTCGCGCAAGCTGCGGATGCGGTTGTCGAGGTCCTCGATCTCTTCGGCATTCATCCCGGCGGCCGGCTCGTCCAGCAGCAGCAGCTCGGCGCCCGAGGCCGCTGCGCGGATCAGCTCCAGGCGGCGCTGCTCGCCAAAAGCCAGGTTGCCCGCGAGCATGTCGCGCTTGTGGGCCAGGTCGCCGAACACCAGCAGCTCTTCGGCTTGCTCGCGCGCGGCATTCGCGCCGGACAGCCAACGCTCCTTGAAGCCGGCCCAGCCGCGTTCACGCACCATGCGCGCCGCCCACAGGTTCTGCCACACGGTCAGATGGCCAAACAGACGTATGTTCTGGAAGGTACGCGCCAGGCCGAGCTCGCAGCGCTGGTGCGGCGCCAACTTGGAGATGTCCTGGCCCTGGAAGACCACATCGCCTGCGGTCGGCAGGTACACCCCGGTGATCAGGTTCACGGTGGTGCTCTTGCCCGATCCGTTGGGGCCGATCAGTCCGAGAATCTCTCCACGGCGCACAGTCAGGTCGAGTTGGTCCACCGCCTTCACGCCGCCAAAGTGGCGGCTGAGGTTACGAAGCTCAAGCATGCGTGCCCCCCTTTCCGATGCTGCCGGCCTTGTTCGGGCTGCCCCCGCGCCGCAAACCCAGGCTCACTCCCAGCGATTGGTTGAGGAACCCGCCGGGACGCACCAACATCACCACAACGATCAGCACCCCGAACATCAGGCTGCGCCAGTCGCCGATGAAGCGCAGGCCTTCCAGCAGGAAGCCCTGGATGAAGATCACCGCCAGGATCGTGCCCGCCAGGCTCGACAACCCGCCAATGATCGGATAGGCGATCGCGAAAGTGGCCAACAGGATGGAGAAGTTGTTGTGCTCGATGTGCGTCGCGTAGTGCGCGAACACGCCGCCCGCCAGGCCGGCGATGGCGCCGCCGATGCCGAAGGCCGACACCTTGGCCGCCGTGAGGTTGATGCCTGCGCTCTGCGCGGCCAGCTCGTCCTCACCCACAGCGCGCCACAGCGTGCCCACACGCGACCGATCCAACCACCACAGCACCAGCAGTACGGCGGACACCAGCGCCCAGATCAAGAGGCAGACCTCCAGCGTGGTCCAGCCGTTGGCGGGGAAGTAGCGAATTCCCCCGAAGCCCAGGCTGCCGTCGGGGCCGACAGGGCCCGCGGGCGTCTGCACGCGCCACGTGAAGTTGAAAAAGACCAGCCGCACGATTTCGGCAAAGGCGGTGGTGGCCACGACCAGCATCAGTCCCTTGACCCGCAGCGCCGGAAAGCCCACCGCCACCGCCACCGCCGCGGCCAGCAGCGCGCCCACAGCGAGCGCCAAGGCCAGCGGCCATCCCCACATCGAGGTCAACACGCCTGCCGTGTAGGCACCAATCGCGAAAAAGCCGCCCTGCGCCAGGCTGACCTGACCGGTATGCAACACGCACCAGGCGGACAGGCCCAGCAGCGAGTGGATGCCAATGACCTGAGCGAGTCCGAGGTAGAAGTCCATATCTGTGATCTCCGTCGGGCTCAGTCACGTCCGCCGGGCGCAGCGAACAGGCCGCCCGGACGGAACACGAGGAAGGCGAACAGCATCAACATCACATAGATGTCGCGCTCACTGACGCCACGAAGGAATTGAAAGAGGTTCTCCGCGCCGCCCACAATCAGGCCCGCGACGATGGCGCCGGGAATGCTGCCCAGCCCGCCGATCACGGTCACCACCAAGCCCTTCACGGTCAGCGGCAGGGTCATCAGCGGCGACAGCACGCCGATGGCTGCACCCGCCATGGCGCCCGCGGTACCGCCCAAAAAGCCCGCGATGATGAAGGTGTTGGCATTGGTCGCGTTCACGCCCATCCCACACAGCTGAGCGGCCACCGGTTGCTGCGCCACCGCGCGCGTGGCCAGGCCCAGCCGGGTGCGCTTGAGCAGCAGCGTCAGGCCCACCATGGCCGCGCAACCCAGCACGAAAACGAAAATCAGGTCACCGCGCAGGAAGAACTGGCCGATCTCGATGTTGGTGCTGGCAAAGAGCGCCGGGTAATTCTGCGGCATGCCCATCGTCATGTGCGAGATCAGCTCCTCAATGGCCAGCAGCATGCCGACGGTGGACATCAGGGCGGCCAGCGGATTGTTGAGCGGGAGGTAGCGAAAGCAGATCAGGTAGACCATCCAGCCCAGCAACCCGCCCAGCAGCGCGGCCCCCAGGTAGACGATCGGTGCCGGCACCAGCGACACCAGGATCAGACTCAGGTAGGCCGCACCGATGGACGCTGCGGCATACGACAGGTTGATCTTGTGCATCACGCCGAAGATCAGCGTGAAGCCAATCCCGATGAGCGAGTAGGTGGTCCCGAACAACACGCCGTCGATGAGCGACTGCGTGAGGTCGATGAAATCCATGAGGTCCATGAAGCGGTCCGGTGAAATTCAGCGGGCTGCCCGGTGCGGCCCAATCTCAGGCGTGGGATTTCCCGGCGGGCTGACCGCCGGGCCGATGCGGGCAGGTCATGGGTGCATGACACCCGTGACCTGCCGCCTGTGGCTTTACTGCTTGGGCGTGTGGGCCACGATCCAGTTGCCGGCCTTGGCCTGCACGAACAGGAAGGGCTTGATCGCCTCACGGTCATCCGTGCGACCCACCTTGCCCAGCAAACCCTTGGTCTCTTTCATGGTAGCCAGCGCCTCGCGCATTTTCTGGCGATCCGCCTGTACCGTGTCCGCGCGGCCCATGACCTTCTGCCGCTCGATCAGCTCCTTGAGCGTGAACACGTTCTCGTAGGCTGCCGCGTTGTGCAGGTCCATGTTGTACTTGGGGTTCACCGCCTGCACTGCAGCCGCCGCGCGCTTGGCATCCTCGGTCACCGGCGCGAAGCTGGTGGGGATCACGAGGCCCTCGGCCTGCGCGGCGCAGCCTTGCAAGGTCTCCATGCTCGACGAGGACGTCAGGCCGATCAGCAGCTTGGGCTTGACGTTCTGGCGGGCCATCTCCTTGAGCACACCGCAGGTCGTGAAGGGGTGGGCCGAGATGGCCACCACATCCGCATTGGCACGCTTCATCTCGCGGACCTGGTTGGAGAAGTTGGTGTCGTTGAGCAGCCACTCGGACTGACCCAGCACCTGCAGGCTGTTACCTTCGGCATGCGTCTTGATCGCCCCAAATGTGGCGTTGCTGTGCGCGAAGTCTTTCTCGACGCCGCCCCAGAAGGTCTTGAGTTCCGGACGCGTCGTCTTGACCCATTCGAACATCGACTTGTACATGTTCGATTCGCTGGGAACGTTGCGGAAGGACCACTGCGAGATCGAAGCCAGACCGCCCTTGGCAGCCACGTCGGTGTACAGCGGGAACTGAATGCCCGAGTCGGAGGCGTCGCCCGCCTTCTTTTGCAGGATGCCGAAGACCGGCTCCGCCACGTTGGAGCAGGTCGGGCCGATGGCGACCACTGCATCGTTTTGCGAGGCGATCCGGCGCAGCGCGTTGATGCCTTCCTCGGCGTTGCAACGGTCGTCCAGATACTCGATGACCAGGCGCGCCTTGGAGCCATCGCCCAGCGTCACGCCGCCGGCGCGGTTGACGGCGGCGGCAGCAGCCTGCATGGCGGCCTCGCTCTGCTGACCGAAGATACCGACCACGCCGCTCTTGGCGCCGAAGCCGTAGATCTTGAACGTCTTGTCCTGTGCCTGGGCGCCCGAGACCAGCGCGAACGCGAGTGCGGAAGCGGCGGTCAGGGTGGCAGCAAGGGTGCGGGTGCGTCGTGACATGGTTTGTCTCCTGTAGGTGTAATGAGCCATGGTGTAGCAGAGAGTGACTGTGGCCACTTGCGCGCCCGCTGGCTATTTCAAACCCGGCAATTCAGCGTTAAGGCGGCAGCAACAGTTGCCTTGCCTTAGACGCAAAGCAGGTTTCGCGCAAATGGAATTCCCCACCGGTTCGCGGCTTCGCACAATGCGCCCATGATGCAAACAAGGAGATCCTGATGGGCCAACCGATGCCCCGCGGGCCGCTGGAGGGAGTTTTGGTCGTGGCGCTGGAGCAGGCCGTCGCCGCGCCCTACTGCAGCAGTCGCCTGGCCGACGCCGGCGCACGCGTCATCAAGATCGAGCGTCCCGAGGGCGACTTCGCCCGCGGCTACGACGGCGCGGCGCACGGCGATTCGTCCTATTTCGTCTGGGTCAACCGGGGGAAGGAATCGATTGCACTAGACCTCAAGCGCTCCGATGACCTGGCACTCCTGGAGCGCCTGCTCGGAGAGGCCGATGTGTTCATCCAGAACCTCGCGCCAGGCGCCACCGCGCGCATGGGGATCGGCTCGGACACCCTACGGGAACGCTATCCACGGCTGATCACCTGCGACATCAGCGGTTATGGCGAGTCCGGGCCTCTCCAAAGGATGAAGGCCTACGACCTGCTGGTGCAGGCCGAAAGTGGCCTGATCACCGTCACCGGCGCGCCGGGCCAGGGTGTGGAATCGCTCGGACGCATCGGTGTCTCGGTGTGCGACATCAACGCCGGCATGAATGCGCTGATCGGCGTTCAACAGGCCCTGCTGCAGCGGGCACGCACCGGCCGCGGCTCTGGCGTGCAGGTCTCGCTGTTCGACTCGGCCGCCGAGTTGATGAGCGTCCCCTACCTGCAGACCCGTTATGGCGGCAAGGAGCCGCAGCGCGTGGGCCTCAAGCACCCCACCATCGCGCCCTACGGTGCCTATACCTGCGCCGATGGCCGAGACATCGTGATCTCCATCCAGAACGAGCGCGAATGGGCCGACTTCTGCCGTGACGTCCTCCTCGAGCCCGATCTGCCGCTGGACCCGCGGGCCAGCAGCAATGCGGCGCGGGTGGCGAATCGGCCGTGGCTAGACGGCAAGGTGGCGGCCGTTTTCGCCCGCCTGACCAGCGCCGACCTGATCGACCGTCTGATGACCGCACAAACCGCCTACGGCAGCGTCAACGGCGTCCAGGATCTGATTGCCCACCCCCAACTGCGCACCCGACGCATGCCGGTGGGCGGTAAATCCGTGGAAGTACCCGCCCTGCCCTGGATCACCGAATGGGACGCCGCCGAATACCCGGCCGCCCCCGCCATCGACCAGCACGGCAAGGCGCTGCGCGAGGAGTTCGCCGCACCGGACACGCAGCGAGTCCGCAGCGCGGATCCGGCATCCCAGAACGCCTGAATCCGCTCGTTTCGCTCACTGGGCCTTGAGCCCATCCAGTCTGCGATGATCGGCCCATGCTCTGGGATCTCTTGCCCGCGAACGTCTGGCTGCTCGTCGCTTTTGCCGCCTTGGGTTCCTTTGTCTATGGCTTTGCCGGCTTCGGATCAGGGCTGGTGGGCATTCCGTTGGCGCTGCATTTCCACGACCTGCGGCTGGTGCTGGGCGTGTTTGCGCTACTCGATTGCGTCAGCGTCGTGCGGATCCTGGCCGCCAATCCGCGCCACGCGGTCCCGTTCGAGGTCAAGCGGCTCGTTCCCGCCTGCGTGGTCGGGCTGGTGCTGGGCTCCTGGCTGCTCACGGTCATTCCTGCCCAGCCCCTGATGCTCCTGCTGGGGATGTTCGTGCTGGCCTACGCGCTGTGGTCGCTGCGCTTCGCCGGCGCCTTGTCCCAGCTTGCCGCGCGTTGGGGCATCCCTGCCGGTTTTTTCGCCGGCGTCACCTCTTCGATGTTCGGGATCGGCGGACCGCCGTATGTCATCTACCTGATGCGCCGCGGGCTGAGTTCCGACGCCATGCG
>Ga0078894_10003927_pt1 | contig 11321 bp, 12 predicted proteins | sample LauGreSu1BDMLBSD_2_FD_67506 | JGI IMG/M metagenome (GOLD analysis project Ga0078894, IMG submission 67506) | Freshwater lake microbial communities from Lake Michigan, USA - Su13.BD.MLB.SD (version 4) (version 4) | ecosystem: Environmental > Aquatic > Freshwater > Lake | place: Lake Michigan... | reverse complement strand
TTTGACCTGCTCGCGAAGGCCGCATTAGCCCAGCCCCGCGTTTATGTTCACCGCGACTGGCATTGCCGAAACCTGATGAGAATCGACGCCGAGCGCAACCCCGGTGTCCTCGATTTTCAGGATGCCGTCTACGGCCCCATCACCTACGACCTGGTGTCCGTGTTGCGGGACGCCTACATTGACTGGCCTGAAGAGCGTCAGATTGACTGGTCGATCCGCTATTGGGAAACCGCACGCAGGGCGGGGCTGCCGGTTGCCGACGATTTCGGCAGCTTCTATCGCGATTTCGAATGGATGGGCCTGCAGCGACAGCTGAAGGTGCTGGGAATCTTCGCCCGGCTGCAGCATCGCGATGGCAAGTCGCGTTACCTTGCCGACCTGCCTCGGGTGTTGGGCTATGCGCTCGCGGCGGCCCGACGCTATCAGGCGCTCTCAGGGCTGGTGCAGGTGCTCGAAGCAGTTGAAAGCCTGGTACCGGCCGAATCAGGCTACACCTTCTGAGCCCCGGCAAGCAGGCGCCGCTCACCATGCGCGCAATGATTCTGGCAGCGGGCCGCGGCGAGCGGATGCGTCCCCTCACCGATCAGTGTCCCAAACCCATGCTGGCTGCCGGCGGGCAGCCGCTGCTCGGGTGGCATCTGCAGGCGCTCGCCGAGGCCGGCTTCACTCATGTGGTGATCAATCACGCGCACTGTGGCGAGGTGCTGTGCAAGTGGGTGGGCAACGGATCGCGCTGGGGTCTGTCGGTCTCGTATTCACCGGAGGAACCTGCCCTGGAAACCGCGGGCGGCATCCGCCACGCGCTCGCACTGCTGGGCAACGCACCCTTTCTGGTGATCAATGGCGATGTCTTCACCCGCTGGCCGGTTGCGCGGGCGTGCACCATCGCCGGCCAGATGAACGCGAGCGGGCTACTCGGCTGGTGCGTACTGGTTCCCAATCCTGACCACCACCCCGACGGAGACTTCACGCTGCATTCGGGGATGCTGGGCCTTGACTCATCAAAGCGGCTCACCTTCAGCGGAATCGGTGTGTATCACCCTTCGCTCTTCGAATCATTGTCCGATGGCGAGGCAGCGAAGCTGGGCCCGCTTCTGCGCGAGGCCGCAGGGCGCGGCCTGATCGGCGCCGAGCGCTTTGACGGCATCTGGACCGACGTGGGCACCCCGGCACGCCTTGCGCAACTCGATGCAGAATTACGGGGTGGTGTCGCCGACCCCGTGGCCAGACACCGTTTCTCCTCCTGATCGAGCCCACCATGCAGCCCTATCACGACCGTCGTCAGCGTCTGGCCCAACTGATCCGCGAGCGCGGGGGAGGCGTCGCGGTCATTGCCACCGCGCCCGAAGTGATCCGGAACCGCGACGCACACTATCCCTATCGCTGGGACAGCTATTTCTATTACCTCACCGGTTTTACTGAACCCGATGCCGTGCTGGTGCTGAGCGTCGATGGCAGCGGCGTCGAGTCACGGCTTTTCTGCCGGGATAAAAACGAAGAGCGCGAAATCTGGGATGGCTACCGGTTTGGTCCGCAGCTCGCGCGCGAAAAATTCGGCTTCGACCACGCGCTCGGCATCGACAAACTTGACGAAGAACTGCCTCGATTGCTCGCCGACCGGCCAGCGATTTTCACCGCCATTGGCGCCGACAGCGCCCATGATGCCCGCGTCGCACGCTGGCTGAACTCGGTCCGCGGGCAGGCTCGGGCTGGCGTGAGCGCCCCCGGCCAGGTGTTTGAGGTCCGGTCCCTCGTTGACGACATGCGACTGATCAAGGATTCGCATGAAATCGACATCATGCGACGCGCGGCCGACATCTCGGCAGCCGCCCATGTACGTGCCATGCGGGCAAGCCGCCCCGGCCGATTCGAGTTCGAGATCGAAGCCGAACTCGAACATGAATTCCGCATGGGGGGATCCAAGGCGCCCGCCTACGGTTCGATTGTGGCAAGCGGTCGTCACGCTTGCGTGCTTCACTACCGGTCCAACGATGCCCGTCTGACCGAGGGCGAATTGCTGCTGATCGATGCCGGCTGCGAGCTCGATGGCTACGCAAGCGACATCACCCGCACGTTCCCGGTGTCCGGACGCTTCAGTGGCGCCCAGCGTACGCTCTACGACATCGTGCTCGAGGCCCAGGAGGCCGCCATCGCGGCCACTCGCCCCGGCATGCGCTTCATTGATCCGCACAATGCCGCAGTGAAAGTGCTTGCCCAGGGGCTGATTGACTGCGGTCTCATCAGCGGCCCGCTCGATGCGGCGATCGAGTCCGGGGCTTACCGTCGCTTTTACATGCACCGCACTGGCCACTGGCTGGGCATGGATGTACACGACTGCGGTGATTATCGCGAGCCTGGTGAACCTGCCACCGGATCGGAAAAGCCGTGGCGGATCCTGCGGCCTGGCATGGTCCTCACCGAGGAGCCAGGGCTCTATGTTCGCGCCGCCGACGACATTCCGCGCCACTTTCATGACATTGGCATCCGGATCGAGGACGACGCGCTGGTCACCGAAACGGGCTGCGAAATTCTCACTGGCAAGGTACCCAAGGCCGCGAGCGAGATTGAAGCGCTGATGCGGAGCTGAGCCTCCATGATCCGCATCGAAGGACGCGGACCGGTCGCGCTTGCGCTACGGGTGCTTCTGGAACGCGAAGGCATTGATCACAAGGCGCTGATCGTTGATCCGATTGACGCCGATCTGCCCGATTGGCTGGGCTCGCGGGCGCTCGCCGTCTCGCTGGGGAGCCTGCAGACACTGGCTCGAGTGGTGCCGCAGTGCGCGCCGGAAGCGCTCCTTGAATCGCCCGGACTGGCTGCGCCGATCACGGTGGTTGACGTCAGCCGCGCAAGCGCTTCGGGCGGCACGCGGATCCGTGCGACCGAACTGGGTACGCCCTTGCTCGGCGCAGTGTTCCGTTACAGCACGCTCCATCGTCTGCTACGACAAGCGATCGAGCGGCATCCATCCCTCGCGCAGCCGCCTCTTGATCAGCCTGCTGCCGCCGTACAGCCCCTGCTCACTGTCATCGCAGATGGCGAGATTGAACAGCGAACCGGGCAGCGGACACGCGAGTTCGAACAGATGGCGCTCCTTGCCGAAGTGGAAGTCGAGCGCGAGTGTCCGGGCTGGGCCTATGAGCGGTTTACGAACGAAGGGCCGCTTGCTCTGCTGCCCTTGCCCGAGCCTGGCCGACGCGCATTGGTCTGGTGCGCGCCCGAGCTGCAATGCCGAGCGCGAACGGAGCTCTCCGAAACGGCGTTTGGCAATGCGCTCATGCAGGCGTTCGGCAGCGGACTCGGTCGCATCAGGCTGCACGGCACCCGGCGTGTCAGTCCTGTCACGCGCCGCATCGGGCCGCTGCGACCGGCACCCGATCAGGTCGCGATCGGCAATGCGGCGCAGACGCTGCATCCTGTAGCCGGCCAGGGCCTCAATCTGGGTCTGCGCGACGCTGCGGTGCTCGCGCGTGCGCTCGGCGATTGGCGGGCGCAGGCCGGCTCGCTCGCAGCCGCACTCGACCGGTTTGAGGACCAGCGTCGCCGTGATCGCGAGACGCTGGTCGCAACCACCGACCTGCTTGCCACGCTCACCTGTCCAGACCTGTTCAAGCCGGTGCACGCCGCCGCGCTGACGCTGATCGATTTCTGCGCACCAATCCGGCACACGATCGCACGTGGCCTCATGTTCGGGATTCGCAGCCTCTGAATCGAGCTGCCGATTTTTTGTGCAGATCGCTTTTCAGTAGAATCGCGCCTCTCGTCGAACCGGCCAGCCGCTTTCATGATCCAAATCGGGCCCCACCAGCTTCGCAACCGGGTCATCGTGGCTCCGATGGCGGGCGTCACCGACCGGCCGTTCCGCCAGCTCTGCAAGCGGCTGGGCGCGGGCTACGCAGTCTCGGAAATGGCCGCCTCCAACCCGGCGCTCTGGAAGTCGGTGAAAACCTCGCGACGCATCGATCACTCGGGCGAAATCGAGCCTCGGTCGGTGCAGATCGCAGGCGCCGATCCGCTCATGATGGCCGAGGCCGCCCGCTACAACGTTGACCGGGGCGCGCAAATCATTGACATCAATATGGGTTGCCCGGCCAAGAAAGTGTGCAACCTGCAGGCGGGCTCTGCGCTGATGGCCAACGAGCAGCTCGCGCTCGCCATCATCGATTCCGTCGCGAACGCGGTCAGCGTGCCGGTCACGGTCAAGATGCGCACGGGTCCCGATCGGCAACGTCGCAACGCCGTTCATCTGGCCCGGCTCGCCGAGGCCGCGGGTGCAGCCATGATCACCGTGCATGGCCGCAGCCGCGCCTGCGGGTTCACAGGGCATGCCGAATACGACACCATTGCCGAAGTGAAGTCGGCGGTGAGCGTGCCCGTGGTGGCCAATGGCGATATTGGAAGCCCCGCGCAGGCCCTCGCCGTGCTTCAGCACACGCACGCCGACGGCGTGATGATCGGCCGTGCAGCGCAGGGGCGTCCCTGGATTTTCCGCGAGATCGCAGCGGCGCTGGACGGTAGAGCGCCGCCCGCTGCCCCCGAACCCGAGGAGTTGCGCGCGTTGCTGCGCGAGCACCTGATCGATCACTACGAATTCCATGGCCCGTTTACAGGCGTACGCACCGCGCGAAAGCACGTGGGCTGGTATTTGGGCGACGCACCTGGGGCAATCGATTTCCTGCGCAATGTGTTTTACCCCATTGAAACCCCCGAGGCGCAGCTCGCGGCGCTTGAGCGCTGGTTCGATCACGATTCCCCCGGGCCGGTGTCCGATTCCGTCTGCGAAATGAAAGGCCTGCCCCAATGAGCCGCGGCACCATGATCGATGAAGTGATCACCCGCAGCCTGGAAAAATATTTCCATGATCTGGACGGGCAGATGCCGTCGGGCGTCTACGACATGGTTATCCAGGCTGTCGAGCGGCCGCTGCTCGAAGTGGTGATGCGCGCGGCCGACGGCAATCAGGTACGCGCAAGCGAAATGCTGGGCATCAATCGAAATACGCTCAGAAAGAAGCTGCTCAATCACGGATTGCTCGATGACGCGGGCTAATGCCTGCCACCTCGCTCGCGCCCCCCTACCTTTTCTGCGGGAACTGAATCCATGCGCCCCGTCCGTCAGGCCCTGATCAGCGTTTCAGACAAGACCGGTATCGTTGAACTCGCCCGGGCGTTACACGCGCTTGGCATTCATCTTCTCTCCACCGGCGGAACCGCCAAACTGCTGGCCGATGCGGGTTTACCGGTCACTGAAGTCTCGGCCCATACCGGCTTTCCGGAGATGCTTGATGGCCGGGTGAAGACGCTTCACCCGGCCATCCACGGCGGACTGCTCGCCCGCCGCGACCTGCCCGACCACATGGCCGCGCTCGAAGCGCACGCGATCAGTACCATCGATCTGCTGGTGGTCAATCTTTATCCGTTCGAGGCAACCGTATCGCGGCCTGACTGCACGCTGGAAGACGCCATCGAAAATATCGATATCGGCGGACCCGCAATGGTGCGAAGCGCAGCCAAGAACTGGCGTGATGTGGGTGTGCTCACCGACAGTTCGCAGTACCCGCAGGTGCTGTCCGAGCTCCGGGGCTCGGGTGCGCTCAGCGATGCCACCCGGTTTGCGCTTTCAGTGGCCGCATTCAATCGGATCAGCAATTACGACGCGGCAATCAGCGACTATCTGTCGCGTATCCAGCCCGATGGCGCGCACGCACGCTTTGGCGGTCAGGCAAACGGCCGCTTCGTCAAAGTCCAGGACCTGCGCTACGGGGAGAATCCGCACCAGCAGGCGGCGTTCTACCGCGATCTCGATCCCGCGCCGGGGTCGCTTGTCACCGCACGTCAGCTTCAGGGCAAGGAACTCTCCTATAACAACATCGCCGATGCCGACGCAGCGTGGGAGTGCGTCAAGTCTTTTGACAGCCCCGCCTGCGTGATCGTCAAACACGCCAACCCCTGCGGTGTCGCGATTGGTGAGACTCCCCTGGCGTGCTACCGCAAGGCCTTCAGTACCGACCCCACGTCTGCCTTCGGCGGCATCATCGCTTTCAACCGCGTCATCGATGAGGCGGCTGCCCAGGCCGTATCGAAACAGTTTGTCGAGGTGGTGATCGCACCAGCGTTTTCCGAAGCGGCGCTCGCGGTCTTCAAGGGCAAGGCCAATGTCCGCCTCCTTGAGATCGCCCTGCCACCAGGCGGGGCGACCGACTGGGCGCGCGGCCGCAACGCCATGGATGTGAAACGGGTGGGCTCAGGCATGCTGATCCAGACTGCCGACAATCACGTCCTTCAGACAGCCGAGCTCAAAGTGGTGACGCAATTGCAACCCGACGCGGCCCAGCTTGGCGACCTGATGTTTGCCTGGACGGTCGCCAAATACGTGAAGAGCAATGCCATCGTCTACTGCAGCGCCGGCATGACGCTTGGCGTGGGCGCCGGCCAGATGAGTCGACTCGATTCTGCGCGCATCGCCTCTATCAAGGCCGAAGCGGCAGGGCTGTCGCTGAAGGGGTCGGTGGTTGCCTCGGATGCGTTCTTCCCGTTTCGCGACGGGCTCGATGTGCTTGCCGACGGCGGTGCGGTCGCGGTCATCCAGCCAGGCGGCTCGGTACGCGATGACGAGGTGATTGCCGCAGCCAATGAGCGCGGCATCGCCATGGTCTTTACCGGGGTCCGGCACTTCCGGCACTGACGCACCAGCCGATCACCCTCGTGCGCATCCTCGGTATCGACCCTGGCCTTCGCCGGACTGGCTTCGGTGTGATTGAAAAGCACGGGGCAGCGCTCGGCTATATCGCGAGCGGCGTGATCCGCATCCCCGATGGCGAACTCGCCCCGCGCCTGCGCACCATTCACGAGGGCATCACCGAGGTGATCGACACCTGGAAGCCCGACCTCGCCTCGGTGGAAATCGTGTTCGTCAATATCAACCCGCAGACAACACTCGCGCTCGGTCAGGCGCGCGGGGCAGCGGTCGCGGCACTCGCCATCCGCGATCTTCCGGTTCACGAATACACGGCCCTGCAGGTCAAACAGTCGGTGGTGGGCTACGGTCGCGCGGGCAAGGAGCAGGTACAGGCGATGGTGCGGCGGCTGCTGCAGCTGCCGGGCGACCCCTCGGCCGATGCGGCCGATGCGCTCGCCTGCGCCATCTGTCATGCCCACGCGTCTGCACTCTCTGGGCAGCTGGGGGCCGCCGGCATTCTGGCGCGCACCGCCCGAAGCGGCGCCCGCTCGCGCGGTGGACGCGTTCGCGGCCGCTAACGGCGCGGGCTGCTAAGATCGCCAGATGATCGGTCGCCTCTCAGGACTGCTGCTCGAGAAATCCCCACCGACCGTGCTGGTCGACGTGGGCGGCGTGGGCTACGAGGTCGACGTCCCGATGAGCAGCTTCTACGACCTGCCCGAGATCGGTACGCGGGTCGTGCTGCTCACCGAATTCATTGTCCGCGAGGACGCGCAACTTCTCTACGGCTTTCTGACCGCACCCGAGCGTGACACGTTCCGCCAGCTGATCCGCATTTCCGGCGTGGGCCCGCGAACCGCACTGGCCGTGTTGTCGGGCATGTCGGTGGCCGATCTCACACAGGCCGTGGCGCTTCAGGAAAGCGCGCGTCTTCTCAAGGTGCCTGGCATTGGAAAGAAAACCGCTGAGCGTCTGCTGCTCGAACTGAAGGGCAAACTCGCGCCGGCACTCCCCCATGCACCGGGCACGGCGGTCACGGTCGATGCCGGGGTCGATATCGTTCGCGCCTTGATCGCGCTCGGCTACTCCGAACGTGAAGCGCAGGCGGCCCTGCGCGGCCTGCCCCCCGACATATCGGTTTCTGACGGCATCCGGCAGGCGCTTCGCCAGCTCGGCAAGAACTGACCCGCGCCCGCTCCGCTCACACCATGATCGAAAACGATCGGATCGTTTCTGCAGCCAGCACCTCCCCCACCGAGGATGTGGTCGAGCGTGCGCTGCGACCGCGCACCCTGGCGGACTATGTCGGGCAGCGAAAGATTCGCGAGCAGCTGGAAATTTTCATCGCCGCCGCACGCGGCCGCGGCGAGGCGCTAGACCACCTTCTGCTGTTTGGCCCGCCCGGGCTGGGCAAAACCACGCTTGCACACATTGTTGCCGCCGAGATGGGGGTCAAGCTGCGTCAGACATCCGGGCCGGTGATTGAGCGTCCGGGCGATCTTGCCGCGATTCTCACCAGCCTCGAACGCAACGACGTTCTTTTCATTGACGAGATCCATCGCCTGTCACCGGTGGTCGAAGAAATTCTTTACCCCGCACTCGAGGACTATCAGATCGACATCATGATCGGCGAGGGACCGGCTGCCCGCTCGATCAAGCTCGATCTTCAACCGTTCACGCTGGTGGGGGCCACGACCCGCGCCGGCATGCTCACCAACCCACTGCGCGACCGCTTCGGAATCGTCTCCAGGCTCGAGTTCTACGATGTGGATGAGCTCACCCTGATCGTCTCGCGTTCGGCGCTGTTGCTCGGTGCCACCATCACCGCGGAGGGCGCGGGCGAGATCGCGCGACGCTCGCGCGGCACGCCGCGCATTGCCAACCGGCTTCTGCGCCGCGTTCGCGACTACGCCGAAGTGAAAGCGGGCGGTCAGATCGATGCGCCCATCGCCGACGCGGCGCTCAAGATGCTTGACGTCGACTCGCTGGGCTTTGATCTGATGGACCGGAAGCTGCTGCGCGCCATGATCGAGCGATTCGGTGGTGGACCGGTCGGCCTCGACAACATTGCCGCGGCAATCGGCGAAGAGCGCGACACCATCGAAGATGTGCTTGAGCCCTACCTGATTCAACAGGGGTTCATCCAGCGCACGCCACGGGGCCGCGTGGCCACCTCGCATGCCTGGCAGCACTTCGGCCTTGCCATGCCGGCCGGGCGTACGCCCGAGCTCTGGGACCCACGCGGTGAATGACGACCCGCTGGCACGCCTGCACCAGCTCACGCCGCGCACCTGGGTCACCTATCTGATCGTCGCGGTCAATGTCGTGGCCTGGCTGGCTGCGGTCGCGGGCGGCGCCTCGGCGCTGAACCCGAACGGCTCTGAACTGCTCGCACTTGGCGGCAACCGGCTTGCCGAAACACGGAACGAGCCCTGGCGGCTCATGAGCGCCACCGTGCTCCACGCGGGCGTGCTGCATCTGGTTCTCAACATGTGGGCGCTGTGGGACACCGGCCGGGTGGCTGAGCGCTTCTACGGCAATCTGCAGTTTCTGGTGCTGTATCTGGGCTCGGGCCTGGCGGGCTCGATGGCCAGCCTGTTTTTTACGGGGCGCAGCGCTGTGTCGGTGGGCGCCTCGGGTGCCATTCTGGGTGTGGTCGGTGCCTTGCTTGCAGTGATCTGGCTGCGGCCGGGCAGTCTTCCTGCCCCGCTCCTCAGACCGCTTCAAAGTTCGCTCCTGGTCTACATCGGCGTGTCGCTGCTGCTGGGCTTTACCGTGGGCGGCGTCGATAACGCCGCCCACCTCGGCGGACTGATCGCCGGCATCGTGCTGGCAGCCATTCTCGACGGCCGCCCCGGCTGGGAGGATGCGCCCGTCAAGGCGGCGCTCCGCCTGGGTGCAGCGCTCACACTTGCGGCCGCCTGCGCATGGCTGGCGTGGCAGGTGCTTTCGTGAGTGACAGTCATGGTCTGCGGGACCCCATGCCACTCATGCGCCGCGACGATGCCCGCACCTTCGATGTGGCGGCGCTCGGCGAACCGCTGATCGAATTCAGCCAGACCCCTGGCACGAACGACTGGTGTCAGGGCTTCGGCGGCGACACGTCAAATTTTGCCATTGCCGCCCAGCGCGCGGGCGCGCGCAGCACCTATCTCAGCCGGTTGGGCGATGAGGACTTCGGCCGTGCGCTGATTTCCCTCTGGGAGCGCGAGGGTGTGGAATGCGGCGCCGTCGAACTCGACCCCCATCAACCAACCGGCCTCTACTTCATCCGTTACGACGAGCGCGGTCACACTTTCAGCTACCGGCGCGCGGGGTCAGCTGCCACCGGCATACGGCTCACCGAGGCGTTTCGCGCCCGCATCCGGGCCAGTCGCTGGCTTCATGTTTCAGGCATCTCGCAGGCCATCTCCGATCGCGCCTGCGACACCGTATTCGAGGCGATCGAATTCGCACGCGCCCACGGCACACGGATCAGCTACGACCTCAATTTCCGGCCACGTCTGTGGCCGGCGGCGCGCGCTGCGGCCATCGCCCGTGCAACGTTGCCGTACTGCGACCTGTTCCTGCCTTCCATCGACGAGGCGCAGGTGCTCTTTGAATCGGCCGACCCGGCGCGGCTCTCCGACTGGGCGATCACCGCTGGGGCGCGATCCGTTGCCGTCAAGCTAGGGGCGGCCGGCGCATGGGTCGCCAACCCCGAGACGGCGCTTGCCATCGCCGCGCATCCGGTCCATGCGATCGATGCCACCGGTGCGGGCGACTGTTTCGGTGGGGTCATGGTGGCGCGTCTGATCGCCGGCGACACGCTGGCCGCAGCCGCCCGCGCCGCAGCCGTCGCCGCAGCAATTGCCACCACCGGCCGCGGCGCCATCGACCCTTTGCCGCGCTGGGCGGACATCGCCCCGCATTTACCCCCGGCGCCAGGTTCGGGTCTTGCCCCCGGGGCGGACGGGTGATTGGCCGCACGCGCAAAAGCGCGCGCACGTCGAGGGGCGCCAGTAGGCTAGAATCGCGCGCGTGCCACCTCCCGAACCCGAATCATCTGTCGCGCGCGCAGCGACTCGCAACCGCTTTGCCGATCACGCACCCATTTCCGCTGCCACGGCGAGCTCGGCGAGCCTGCTCACGCAAACGCTTCGTGTCTATCTGGAAGACACCGACGCCGGTGGCATCGTCTATCACGCAAGCTGGTTGCGGTTTTTCGAGCGCGCCCGCACCGACTGGCTGCGCGCGCTTGGCATCGAGCAGTCGTCGCTTGGGCCCGCAACAGGTATCGGATTTGTGGTGCGCGACATGCAGATCGCGTTCCTGCGCCCCGGGCGGCTGGATCAGGCAATCCGTACCGAGCTGCACCTGGCCGAAGCCCGGCGCGCCTCGCTATTGCTCACCCAGAATGCATTCGATGCCGCAAGCGGCGAGGAGCTGGTGCGCGCCACCGTCCGCATCGCGGCGCTCCGCCTCACCGACCAGCGAGCGGCGCCCTTGCCGCGACCGCTGCTCGCCGAACTTGCCACCCGTGGCGCGCTCGCCACTGAAACCTGAGCCGATGAGCCTCCAATGAATTCAGACATGTCAATCCTGTCGCTCGTACAGCAGGCGAGCGCACTGGTGCAGTTTGTCATGGCACTGCTCCTTGCGAT
>Ga0078894_10003925_pt1 | contig 11323 bp, 9 predicted proteins | sample LauGreSu1BDMLBSD_2_FD_67506 | JGI IMG/M metagenome (GOLD analysis project Ga0078894, IMG submission 67506) | Freshwater lake microbial communities from Lake Michigan, USA - Su13.BD.MLB.SD (version 4) (version 4) | ecosystem: Environmental > Aquatic > Freshwater > Lake | place: Lake Michigan, USA... | reverse complement strand
TGGCCCAACTGGACCTCATGGATGTCATGGCCAAAAAGGACCTACCGGAGAACAAGGATTCACTGGTCCAACCGGAGAAAAAGGATTCACTGGACCTACTGGTGAAAAAGGCGAACAAGGGTTCACTGGACCTACTGGTGAAAAAGGCGAACAAGGATTCACTGGACCTACCGGAGAACAAGGTCAACAAGGATTCACTGGACCTACTGGTGAACAAGGATTCATGGGACCAACCGGAGAACAAGGATTCACGGGACCTACCGGAGAAAAAGGAGAAAAAGGAGAACAAGGATTCACGGGACCAACCGGAGAACAAGGATTCACGGGACCTACTGGTGAAAAAGGCGAACAAGGACCAACCGGAGAAAAAGGTCCTACTGGTAATAACAGTATCATAAATATTGCTGATTTTTATGGATTAATGAGTGGTGTTACCGGAGAAACTAATGATAATCCTAATCCTATTGACCCTGGATATCCTGTAAATTTTCCAAATCCAGTTATTAATCCATTTGGAAGTATTCAACGCTCCCCTGGTAGTAATTTTGCATTCGTTTTACCTGCCAATTCTGTTTTTGAAGTTACTTTCAATGTGTGTGTACAAAATACAGGCGAATTAGTAGTAGTTTTGAATGGAAATGAAATTCCGCAAACCATTGTTGGAAAATCCGGCGGCGGATTTATTGTTGGTATGTGCATTATTAAAACACCTAACGGAAATAACTCAATATTAAGTATAAACAATCCTTCCTCTGCTGTTTCTGGTGGTATTAAAATTGACGAATCCACTGGTGCATTAACGCAACCTCTATCTTGTCATCTTATTATAAAACAAATTTCTGTATAAAAAAATAAAATAATTATTTACAAATCAGTTTATTATAATCAATCCCCAAAACTTGCATCATCATCACTATCATAATCATAACTTCCATCATCATAATCATCATCCATATCGCAATTACATATAATTTTTTCTGAAATATAATGTGGTGCATATTGTTCATTATAATTTCCACACATAATACAATTTATACCCTGAAATTGACATTTATCACTGTCTTCGGGCGTATTAACCCATAATCCCCAATGTCCTTCATCATATATATCATATTCATCATATAAATCATATTCCATCGCCATATAAACTATTTTATTTTTAAACATATCATTTATTATTTCTTTTTTATAACGAATAAATTGAATCGTTTCCCATGATATTATATCATAAAAACAATAACTTTTTATGATATCCCGTATTTCATTTGGTATGTCTAATCGGTTTATAATGCACTGTTTTATTACTGAATTCATGTTTATTTATATTATTAATATTGTTATCATATAGCCTTTCAATTTTTTGGCATTTTATAACAAATAATATTTATGGAAAATTGAAATACTATTTTATTATAATACTTATAATAAACTACTCATTAATCAATATTTTATACAATGGCTTTATTTATGACTCGTCCTTCTCATGCAGTTGACATGAATGCAAAAATAAATCAGTTATCTAAAAAACAAGATTATATTATTATTGAACAAGCAATAGATAAAACTGGTGAACTATTTAATTGGTGTGCCGTATTTGACGGTCATGGCTCTGACGATTGTATACGATTTATTCGTGAAATACCACTGGAAACTATGTCTGAATTTATTATCAGCGACCGCCCTATTGAAAATGTTGCAAAATATATAAACAATAACCTTAAATTACGTGTTTGTTCAGGTTCTACTATGTGTCTAATAAAAATTTATCAAAATCGTATTGTCTGTATTAATTGCGGCGATTCACAAGCCGCTATCTATAAAAATGGAAATCTAGAATTTATTAGTGAAGAACATTCCTTCAAAAATAAAAAAGAAAAAATCAGGTTAGCTAATAATGTCAGCTATGTAGCATCTTCTGATATTAAAATTGCAGATGTAAATACATTAATTAGTGTATATAGTGAATATATTGAATGGGATAATATTGAAAATTATACAAAATTAGCATGTTCACAAGCTCTTGGACATAATGGCATTACTGGATGCGTACCCGATACTGTTATTATACCAATCACCCCTGGTGATAAATATAAAATAATTGTTGGAAGTGATGGTTTATGGGACATGGTTATCAAAGAAAATAAACAAGATATGTTACAATTATACACTATGGATGCTGACTCAATTATGAAACAAACGACCGAACGATGGTTACAACAATGGATGATGCTTGATGTATTAAACAATGACCCGACGATTCATTATGCAACATATAATCCATATCAATGTGATGATATTGCACTTGTAGTTGCGGATATTATACCAATTATTTATTAAATATAATGACTTGTAATATGTAAATAAATTTATTTTGTTTTTTATTTTTTACAAAGCATATTTTTAAAAATTTGAATTTTGCAAAAAAGGTCGTTCTAGATTCGTTGGCAGTTTTTCATTTTGGACATTTTTAAAAATGTCCATTTTGTAAAAATGGCTCCCAAAATTTGGCAAAAAACGTGCAAAGACCATAATGCAGCGAAATCCGATTTTTGTTAAAAAGTTTGACTGCATACTTTTTTTACAAAATTTTTTTCGAAAAAGGAAAATGGAAATATTTGGAAATATTTGGAAATAAAAAAAACCCAAAAAAAACCTCAAATATAATAACCTCAATAATTTTATTACCATTATCCAGATATTTTTATTTATATTCATTATGTAAAATGACTGCATGGAAATATTTGGAAATAAAAAAACCTAAAAAACCCCTAAAAACCTCAAATTGTATATGGTAATATGTGTGTATATTCATTATGTAAAATGAACTGCATACTTTTTTTTGCAAATTTTTTTCGAAAAAAGAAAATGGAAATATTTGGAAATATTTGGAAATATTTGGAAATAAAAAAAACCCCAAAAAAACCCAATTGTAATAAAAAATAATAGTTTTATTACCATTATCGTTATATTTTTATTTATATTCATTATGTAAAATGACTGCATGGAAATATTTGGAAATAAAAAACCCCAAAAAAAACCAAAAAAACCCAAAAAAACCCAAAAAAACCCCAAACCTAATATCATTATAAAAATATATAGAGATGCATGTAAATACAATGCGTATTTTCAAAATTGGGATCCCAAAAAAAAGGTTGATCTAGATTCGTTGGCAGTTTTTCATTTTGGACATTTTTGAAAAATAGAAAAATGTCCATTTTGTAAATATGGCTCTTAAAATTTGCCAAAAAACGTGCATAAAGCATAATGCAGCGAATTTTGTTTTTTGTTAAAAAAAATGACTGCATAAATTTTCATGAAAAATTTTATAGAATATGTAAAATTTAGGTAAAATGTTTTATTTAGGCAATATAAAATATCTAAAATACCTAAAAAAAACATATATCAAATATTTAGCAGCATATATAATGACAATCTAATAATCTACAAAATATATATTAACTGCGTGGAAAAAATGGAAATAATTAAACATATTTGGAAATGTATTATATATTATGCAGGTGTTACTGTTTCATATATAATACAAAATTTATCCACCCCCCAATATATAATAATCAAATAAATTAAAGAAAAATAATGTATAGATATTATAATTAACATGGCAAATTATTCATGTGATAAGTGTAGTTTTTTCAGTAATTACAAGAGTGATTATAATCGTCATTTGAATACAAAAAAACATATGGAAAACATGAAAAACATTAAACGTGGTTTTACATGTGAGAAATGCGAATTCAACACGTTATATAAGAAAGACTATGAAAGACATATGAATTCAAATAAACATATGAAAAAATTGATGAAACTTCATGTATGTTCTCAATGTAATAAAGAATATCTAAATTACAGTGGATTATGGAAACACGAAAAACAATGTATGCTGACTGAAACAACTAATAAAACTGAAAAAGTTAATGTAATAGAACATGAATTATTAACACCAGAACTATTTGTGAAACTACTAAAAGATAACACTGAATTAAAAAATGTTCTTATAGAGCAAAATAGAGAATTACAAAACAAATTATTACAACAATGTGAAGAACATAATAAAAAGATTATTGAGTTATCTCAATCTCATACGATTGTCAATAATAACAACAATAATAATACTCAGTTCAATCTCAATATTTTTTTGCATGAAAAGTGCAAAAATGCGATTAATTTAGTTGATTTTGTAGAGAACCTCAAAATAACATTCGATGATTTAGAGAACGTTGGTAATGAAGGATATGTCAATGGTATTACACAAATATTCATGAAAGGGTTGAAAGAACTTGATTTATATACTCGTCCGGTTCATTGTACAGATGTTAAAAGAGAAACCTTGTATATTCGAGAACAAAATGAATGGATAAAAGAGGACCCCGATTTATTAAAAATAAAGGATGCTATTAAGAAAATATCGTTTAAAAATATTCAGCAAATTAGTGCATGGAATGAGTCACATCCTGATATGCAAGTATTAGATTCCGACGATTTCAAATTATCTTTTAATATTATGCAAGAATCATTGGGTGGACCGCTTGGTACTGATATTGAGAAGAATAATGAAAAGATTGTTAAGAACATTGCAAAAACTGTTTATATTGATAAACAACAATTGATATAATTTTTTATGGAAATATAAAAAATTATAGGACTTCATTCGTCAATTTGGTTTGTATTTTTATTTTTGCGGGCGCGGTAGCGCCCACTTCTGTTTTCCACTTTATATTCATGATTTCCAATGCACCTGCTTTTGTCTTTGGTTTTATCAGTTTATCTTCTTTTAAAAATGAACATAGTATATCTTTGAAGGAATTGCAATCTATATCACCAATGTTCTCATTATCCCGTTTGAATTGATTCCATATAGTAGTAGATTTCATTTTCTCACCTGTATTTGTTTCTTCTAATTTGGAATTCCACCATTCAACCACCACACCATAATAATTATCTACCAAGTGATTCGTTTCATTGTTCAGTAACTCTCGTATGTACTCATCATTTTTATCAAAATTCGCGCGTAATTGTGTAATAATAGTTTCACGTTCTCTACCATTTTTCACCATTTTCTGCGCTATTTCTTTGACTTTTAATTCTTGTTCTCGTAATTTGTTGATTTCATTGGTTTCAGTTGCCTCGTTCTCCATTATACCATACAATGTTTTACAACAATACCAGACCGCGCGTAATATCTCGGATGGATTCTCATATTGCAATAAACAATTAATATAGCATATACATTTAGTATTTGTTATCCACTCAAACATGAATGGTGCCTTGTCAAATTTATCAATAGTAGTATCCATTGAAACCAACCATGCAAAATGAATATGTTCATTTTTCTTCAAATCCCGTTTTATCTTATCACGTGAAGTGCTATTAACTTTGTTCGAATACAACTTTGAATCAGCTAATACAAAAAAGTCTTTGAATTTTAAATGAAAATCACCTTGACCACCTATATTGTGAACATCTGCCAATTCAAATCCTTCAAAATCACGGAATGCTGCGTTCGCAATTTCTTTGAATTTATGTTCTCCTTGTTTCCCAATAGTTACAACTGACTTTTTCTGCGTCAACCCGTCAATTTTTTCAAGAGCTTTTTCAAACGAGTTTTTGTAATTATCATTTTGTTTGTCTTTTTCACTCAAAATTGTTTTCATGTTCTCCAATTCATGATGAATAATCTTCATTGCTTCTTCATTAATTTTATTATTATATTCTTTGTCATTATCTTTTTGTAGTTCTTTGTATTTAAACAACTCTTTTTCGAGTTGAATAACTTGTGATTGCATGAGTTCTCGTTCTTTCATTTGAGAACCTTGTATATATTCAAAGTTCTCATTTTGTATAGCAAGACGTTTACTAATTTGTTTTTCCAAGTTCTCATCTTTTAGTTTTAATTCGACTTCCAATGTAGATAATTTCGATTGCATAGTATTGATTTGTTCTTCATATTTACAATGAATTTCATTCTGTATATTCTGATATAATTCATCATGAGTGAGAACCTGTACACCATTTTTAGCAGAAACGATGGTTTGGTAACCGGTTCTCAACATAAGTAGTGTTTCTTCTGGTGTAAATGTATATAAATTATCCGGTAAGATTTCATCAACTGGAATATATAATTGGATTTTTTTAACAAGTGTTTCCATAATACATAATAACTATCAAATAGTTTTTATGTATTTATTATAAGTTATATTGTAATCGTTTCTGTATGTGTAATAAATTTTTTGAGATTTTTACAGTGAACATGTAAATTGAAAATCGGTATAGTAATATCACCAATTTGAATAAACGGTTTCATAATATTATCAGTTGTGTTTGACCATGAAATGGTATATTCATTGTACTTGACCACGCAGGTTTCATTTATAAAACCTACACAAATATTGCCATCATCTGTATTCCTAGCGTCTATACCACCTAAAAACTGACCGATTGCAGCGGCATCGAAAATATATTGAAATCTATTGAAATTTTTGGATACAAATGAAATTTCACAATTATCTTGGTCGTCATCTTTATTAAATATTGGAAAATGTTCAATTAATCCAGTGGTATCTTTGATTGATTTGAAATTTTCCATATCATTTTTTGAAAAATCATAATTATCTAATATAATTTTGAATATATCAGATGATGGTATATACATAATACTGGCAATATTACGACCATATGAATCAAATGGGATGTACATTTTATTGTTATCAAAATGTTTTGCAATAGTATCACAATTATAATATAATAATACATCATTCTCAATATGTATAACATTCGCAACATTATATAGGTTCATAAATTCATAAATATAAAAGAATCGCAAAGAAGTCAATGTCCAGAATCCTTCTCTAAAATCTTTATTAAGTGTTGATTTTGAATAAAATTCATGAGAGTCTTGTAATTCATCAATATCAATCAACTGCACTTTGTATTTATCAAATTTTTCAAAAAATATGTTGTTGGTTAATACATAAATATTTTCATGATTCAATGAAGACAAAAGTTCAATATTGTCCAATATATATTCCTGAAAATTATTGATACATACTAATACTATATTCATTTATCTTAAATTTACTTATAATTCTATATAGTTTATAATATAAAAAAATAATAACTTCTATCGTATATGGAAAACAATATTATTTCAGGTGAAAAAATACAACAATTAGCGGATGTATATTTAGGTTTGGATGAAGATTTCACATTTAATCCGGTTATTCGAGAACAACCATTGAAAACATTATCATTTCATACAATTATCAACCAGTTTGATAATCCACCTATTGTATTTTGTTATACACATAGGATTGATATATTGGCAACCAAAATCGATTTATTTTTGAATAATTTTATATTAATTACCCATAATTCGGACCATGGTATTCATGAAAATGATACGAATGTTACAAAAATACTTAATAATACAAAATTACAAAAATGGTTTGGACAGAACATTACATTCATCCATGATAAATTACATTTAATTCCAATCGGAATAGCAAACAGTCAATGGGAACATGGTACTAATAATTTCAATAATAATATAAATATTGAAAAAAAGAATGATGTATATTTCAATTTTAACATAAATACAAATTATAATAAACGACATAGTTGTTATGAACTATTGAGAACCCGGTTAAATTGGTTAGAAAATGTAAATCCCAGAGAAAATATTCAACGACTAGCTGACTATAAATTTTGTATATGTCCAGAAGGAAATGGGTTTGATACACATCGTTTATGGGAAGCTCTATATGTAAAAACTGTTCCAATTGTATTAAAAAGTGAATATTCACAAATACTTGCAAAATATAATATACCTATGGTTGTATTAGATTCATGGAATGATTTAAATATTGAGAACTTGAACTATAATGATTATGATTTTGAGAACATTGTCTTCAAACAAATATTGAATTTTGAAGAAATTAAGAAAATTATTCAAAATAGTTAGTGAATTACAATTGTAGTTTTGTAAATTACAATTGTAAAATTTGCAATTGATTCAAAATTGTGATTTTGTAATTAGTAATATTATTACTGTATTAATTTTGTAATTACAAATGTGATTTTTGTAAATTACTGATTTTGTTGATTTTTTAGATGGTTGAGTTCCGCGTCTTTTCCCATTAAAATAATTTTTAATTGTTCTATTTCGTTAGAGAACCCGGTACGAATGTTCTCAATTTCTGTATGTTTTTCGGATAAAATAGTGTTCAGGTTCTCAACTTCTCTGGTTTTTTCTTCAAATTGATTCTTAAAATGTAATATATCATTATCTTTATTTGTAATAATAGCTAGCATATTAGCTAGTTCGTTTTCTTTTTCATGATACATATTTTTAAATTGATCTAATTCATTGGAGAACCCTGCACAAATATTATCATATTCAGTAGTTTTTATATGAATAATATTATTGAGACTATTAAGTTCTCGGTGTTTTTCTTCATATTGATTTTTTAATTGTTCTATTTCAGAATCCTTATTTGAGAACATGGAACGTAAACATTCATTTTCATTGGTTTTTTGATGAATTATTGTATTCAGGTTCTCATTGTCTCGCTCTTTTTCTTTTATAACATTGATTAAATTTTCATATGCAGAGCCATTATTCGATAAACTGTTGCGGACATTTTCAATTTCAACATGTTTATCATTGATAATTTGATTCAATCTATTTATTTCAGCATCATGGTTTGAGAACCCAGTACGAATGTTCTCAATTTCAGAGTTTTTTTCATTAATAATAGAAGACAATTTTTTACATTCATCATCTTTATTTGCAAACATAAGTTTCATTACATCAAGTTCGGATGTTTTTTCATCAAGAGTTCTATGTAAATTTTCTAATTCAGATTCTTTAACTGATACCATATTACCAGAGCAATCGTATCCATTATTCGCGTTTTTGAGTGTTGTTATTTCATATTGCAAATTGGCAATTGTTTGCATGAGTTCATTCATTTTCAGTTTGATACCATAGTTCTCGTAAGCTAACGTATTTATAATTTGATTCTTATTCATAAGAATATATATTGTATGAAATAAAAAATAAATAAAATTTATCCGTATTTTTGCTAAATAGACCAATAATGCAAACAAAATAATACAAAAATTACATTTGCAATCACAAAGTTAGTAATGTAATTTTTGTACTACAAAAATTACATAATAGTTTACAAAATTGTTACCATTTATGCAGTTGTTATATTTAGGAAAATAATTTCTAAAAATATTTTCTTTTCGTAGTATATAGATATAGAATGTCTACCCCGCAAGTAAATCCTCCAATGCCACCTTATCAACAATACCAGAATTTCTACCCAACTGGTGTAAATCCGTATTCTCTTGATCCAAACCATATTTTGTCAGCAATGCAAAATACTCAACTTACTAGTAATATCTATGATGGAACAAACAAAACACTTTTTGCAGTAAGTGATGCTCAACGCCAATTAACAAGCGAATTGAATGGTGTTACCAAAGATATTAATGACTCCACTGGTAAAATCGTAGGGACAGTTGAAACCCACGCACTTGGTCTTCGTGACGCTATTGAAAGAAATGGTGCTGCTACTTTATCAACCGTTGAACGTGTCAATTCACAACTTTCAACTGCTGTTGAAAGAAATGGTTCAAACATCTTGTCAGCAACTGAACGTGTTGGCGGACAAGTAAGTGCAGCTGTTGAACGAACCGGTGCTAATTCTATGTCAGCCACTGAACGTGTAGGTGGTCAAGTTGGCGGTGCAGTTGAACGCAATGGTGGCGCTATCCTTGCTGCTATTGAAAAAGTTGCAGGTGAAGGTCGTTTAACCACTACTGTTGTTGATGCTGCTTCCCGTCAAGCTGCAAATGACAGTGCTCGTGATATACTTGCTGCTGTTGAAAGAAACGGAGGTGCTTCCGTTGGCGCTTCAAAAGATGCATACAATGGTCTTTTGGCTTCTATTGAACGTAACTCTGGTGAAAATCGTATGACCACCGTAACTGCTGACGGAGCATCACAAGCACGTCTTGCTGATGTTAGACGTGATATTACTGCAAATTTAACTAATATGGAAGGTGAATTATTAGCATCAATGAGTAAAAATCATGGTGATTTAGTTACCAACGTCGCCCAAGCCGCCTGGGAAACCCGTCAAAATCAAAGCAATCATTACGCTTCTTTATTGAGTGAAATTCAAAAGAGTTCCGCAGCAGTTGCTTTACAAAATTCTAATCAATATGCTTCTCAAATGCTAGAAGCCCAAAAATTAGCTCATCATTCAGATAGTAAAGCCGATGGTCACTATGCTTCTCATATGTTAGAAGCCCAAAAATTAGCTCATTTACTTGATAATAAGGCAGATGGTCACTATGCTTCCCAAATGTTAGAAGCTCAAAAAATAGCTCATCAATCTGATAGTAAATCCGATGCTCACTTTGCTGCTATTATTAGTAAAAACGATAATCAATTTGCTGCTCTTTTATTAGAACAACAAAAAGTAAAGGAATGCCTTGCATCCCAAGCCGCCAGCAACTTCGCAATCAACCAACTAGAACAACAAAAAATCAAGGAAGTCATTACCATGCAATTACAAGATGCTAAATACGAAGCCCTTAAAAATAAACAAGAACTTTCAAAGGAGATGGCCGAATGCTGCTGTGAAGTTAAACAAAAGATTGACCAAAGAACCCAAGATGTTATTAATACCGTTGATACACTTGACAGAAATAGACTTCGCGATGAAGTTAATACTATCAATAATGAGAACACTTTTTTAAAATTTCTTGACTTTGACAGAGGATATGGATATGATAGAGGATATGGAAGAAGAAGACATTCAAGATCAAGATCACCAAGACGCAGGTCTGGTTCAAGAGAGAGACGTTGAAGGTCAGGATCGTCAGATGATTCAAGTGAATCCAGTGAATTGAGTGATTCAAGTAGTTCAAGTGAATCAAGTAGTTCAAGTGAATCAAGTAGTTCAACAGAATCAAGTAGTTCAACTGAATCAAGTATTTCAACCGAATCAAGTAGTTCAACTGAATCAAGTAGTTCAACTGAATCAAGTAGTTCAACAAAAATAAGTGATTTAAAACATGATATCAAATCATATATAAATTGTTTATTCAGTAGAATACAATCATTCACTGGACCAACTGGTCCACAAGGTACAATTGGCACTAACGGCGAACAAGGTCCAACCGGTGAGAAAGGTCCAACCGGTGAGAAAGGTCCAACCGGTGAGAAAGGTCCAACCGGTGAGAAAGGTCCAACCGGTGAGAAAGGTCCAACCGGTGAGAAAGGTCCAACCGG
>Ga0078894_10003924_pt1 | contig 11323 bp, 4 predicted proteins | sample LauGreSu1BDMLBSD_2_FD_67506 | JGI IMG/M metagenome (GOLD analysis project Ga0078894, IMG submission 67506) | Freshwater lake microbial communities from Lake Michigan, USA - Su13.BD.MLB.SD (version 4) (version 4) | ecosystem: Environmental > Aquatic > Freshwater > Lake | place: Lake Michigan, USA... | reverse complement strand
GGGCCAATTCATGGATTAATTCCATCATGCGTTGGCAGTCGTTTTGTTGAGCAGGTCGTATAGTTATTTCCATGGTAATGATTATTTGCCAACTACTTTTGCCAAAGCCTGTGCTAAGTCGGCCTCTAAGTCTTCTATATTTTCAATGCCCACACTCATCCTAATTAAGCCGTCGGTGATGCCATATTTTTCTCTCTCTGTTTTTGGAATTGACATATGGGTCATGCTTGCTGGGTGTGATACTAAAGTGTCTACGGTACCTAAGGATACCGCTCTGGTACAAACTTCGACTGCATCAATAAATTGCTTGCCTGCTTCAATGCCTCCTTTTAATTCAAAACTAATTAATGGAGCATGTTGCTTCATTTGCTTTTTTGCAATTGTATGATGTGGATGGCTGGTAAAACCAGTATAATTTACCTGTGCAATGGCAGGATGTTGTTGTAAAAAATGTGCCACTTTTTCCGCATTGCTACAATGTTTTTCCATTCTTAATTCTAAGGTTTTCATTCCTTGAATTAATAAGTAGGCGTCAAAAGCATTGCTATTGCCTCCTAATAATACATGCCATTTCCAAACCTTGGTATGCATGAATTCCAAATCTTTACCCAACAACACGCCATTTAAGGCACTGCCATGTCCATTTAAAAACTTAGTGGCAGAATGAAATACAAAATCTGCTCCTAAAGCAAATGGTTGTTGTAAATAAGGAGTAGCCACTGTATTGTCCACGGACACTTTTATACCATGTGCATGCGCTATTTTGCAAATAGCTTCAATATCTACACATTGTAATGTAGGATTCGCAGGTGTTTCTAAATGAATAAGTTTGGTAGAAGGATTTGCTTGAATGGTAGCTAACAATAAGGCTTCATCATGAATGTCTATTAAAATTACTTTGACGCCGGCTTCCTGTAACACTTTCTGCATTAATTCTTGAGAGCCACCATAGAGTGAGTAATGTGAAATTAAGCTGTCACCTGCACTTAGGTTGCTAAAAAATAAAGTTGTCATTGCGGCTTGGCCACTTGAATGTAACAATGCTTTTACTTCCAAGGGTGCACCACTTTCATTGGTAAGTCCACGCGCTTCTAATGCTTCAATTGTTTTTTCTGCAGCAGTAAAAGTGGGGTTGCCCCATCGCGTATACAATCTTGTTTTATCTTCTCCTTTAAATCGTTCCATGCCTTGTTCGGCAGAGTCAAAGGTAAAGGTCGAAGTGGCATAAATTGGCGTCGTATGTGAATAGTTGTCATTGTCGTGATTAGCCGTATGTAATGTAATCGTGCTAATGCCGGTAATATTTTTCTTTCCCATATGCGCTTTTTTATTTTTTGTAATTTATGCTTTATTCAATAATAGCAATTAATATGCCCATTTTACCCAAGCAGCGCCCCAAGTAAATCCACCTCCAAAAGCGGCTAATATTAAATTATCGCCTTTATTAAGTTTTGATTCCCATTCCCACAAACACAATGGAATAGTGGCTGCTGTTGTGTTTCCGTATTTTTGAATATTAATCATTACTTTTTCCGTAGGAATACCTGCTCGATTGGCTGTTGCATCAATAATTCTCAGATTGGCTTGATGCGGCACTAACCAAGTAATGTCATCGCCCGTTAATTTGTGTTTTTCTAATAAATCGGCAGTCACATCGGCCATACCCTTCACTGCAAATTTAAATACCGGTTGTCCATCCTGAAATGCATAATGCTCTTTTGCCATTACCGTTTCTACACTTGCTGGCTTTAAACTTCCTCCTGCTTTAATATGCAAATAGTCACGACCGCTTCCATCGCTTTTTAAAATAGCATCCTGAAATCCAGTTCCATCGGTACATGGTTCTAATAAAACAGCACCTGCACCGTCTCCAAATATGATACAAGTAGCACGATCGGTGTAATCAATAATTGAACTCATCTTGTCCACACCTACTACAATTATTTTTTTATAACGTCCACTCTCAATAAAACTAGCACCTGTGTTTAAAGCAAATAAAAATCCGCTACAGGCTGCCCCAAGGTCAAATCCAAATGCATTTTTTGCACCTACTTTGTCTCCAATAATATTGGCAGTAGCAGGGAATACCATATCAGGGGTAACTGTTGCACAAATAATACAATCAATTTCCATGGGGTCTAAATTCTTTTTACGCAGAATTTCTTCTATCGCTTTCACTGCCATATCAGAACTTGCTTTTCCAGGTTCCCTTAAGATTCTTCTTTCTGAAATACCCGTTCTGGTACGGATCCATTCATCATTGGTATCCACCATTTTTTCAAGGTCAAAATTGGTCAATTTGGTCTCTGGGACATATCCTCCAACCGAGGTAATGGCTGCTCTTAGGGTTTGTGACATAGATTCTGTATTAATTTGGCTTACAAATATCTTAAATTTTGCTTAAGAATAGGCCTAAATGGTCATTTTTAGTATCTTAAACGTTAATTTTGAAGCAATTATGATTGTATTATTAAAAGGCAATTTTGTACATGTTAACCCTGCAAAGTTAATTGTTGATGTGGGAGGGGTGGGTTATGAGGTAAATATTAGTTTACACACGTATGAGGCCATTGCCAAAAAAGAAAATGGGCAATTACACACCCACTTGCATTTAACCGAGAATTCACAGGTTTTATTCGGATTTCATGAATTGCAAGAAAAGGAGCTATTTCTTCATTTAATTAGTGTTTCAGGGGTGGGTGCAAGTACCGCTAGAATGATGCTTTCGGGCATGCGACCCGATGAAATTGTCAGCGCCATCGTTCAGGGGGACGCTAGACAATTAGAAGCCATTAAAGGCATTGGCAAAAAATCGGCTGAGAGATTGGTTTTAGAATTGAAGGATAAATTGTCAAAAATCAGTTTGCACAACAATCCATTGGGTGGTTTTGCTGTTGCACAAGCCAATCCTCACCAGGATGCGATACAAGCTTTAATTGCTTTAGGAATACAAAAAGCAGTTGCGGAAAAAGCAGTAGATAAAACCATTAAAGCAGAAGGGGAGCAATTAAGTTTAGAAACCCTTATTAAAGCAGCACTTAAGAATTGTTAATTTACTAATCCTATTTTCTTGAAATTATTTTGCGTCACCATTTTTACTACCTTGATGCTGCTGTTTTCAGGGCCGGTGGACGCGCAGGTTAATGCCAGTAAGAAAGGAGATACGACCAGTAAGCAAACTGATTCATTGCGCTATGCTATTAAGGATAGAAGAAGTGATTTTTTATCGCAACCAAGCAATAACCCATTTGATATAAGAGATACGGGTTTGGTGAAAAGGAATATTGAATACGATGCAAAGTCGAGGCAATACTTTATCAAAGAAATTATTAATGGCAAGCTAGTAAGGGTGCCCTCGGTGTTGAGTTTTAATGACTTTTTAAAATTAAAGTCAGATCGAGATGAAAAAGATTATTTCTCACAAAGAGCAAGATCATTAGTTATTTTAAATCGTAAAATTTCAAGGCCTAAAGCAAAAGTATTTGATAGCTATTTTGACCGATTGTTTGGCAAAACTGGTTCTGATTTAAAATTAGATTTTAAACCTGTTGGAGAAATAAATATTAGAGCAGGCTATCAGGGGCAAACGGTAATGAATCCAACCTTACCCGAAAGAGCCCGCTCCAATGGTGGATTTGATTTTGATGCGAGTACCAACTTTAGCATGAATGCAAGTATTGGAGACAAGCTTAAGTTTCCTGTAAATTTTAATACCTTATCCAATTTAGGTTTTGACAACCAAATAAAATTAAATTACAAAGGGAAGAAGGATGAAATTGTCAAAAGTATTGAAGCGGGCAATATTAATTATATTTCGAGAAGTGCATTAATACCAAGTACCCAAAATTTATTTGGTATAAAAACCCAATTGCAATTTGGGCGTCTATTTGTGACTGCTGCGATAGCCAATCAAAGATCACAGAGGCAGTCTATGAATATGCAAGGGGGTGCTTCAACACAAAGATTTCAAAAACGTTTGAATGATTACGAGGAAAATAGACACTTTTTATTAGCACAATATTTTAGGAAAAACTACAATAAATCAATGGCTAATTTGCCTTTGGTGAATTCACAAATTCAAATTAAAAGAATTGAAGTTTGGGTAACCAATAGAAATGGGCAAACCACCAATTCACGAGATGTTGTTGGATTAGCAGATTTAGGAGAGCCTTCTCCAAACAATGGAAGGTGGCAAGCAGCGAACAATGGCTTGCCTGATAATAATGCAAATAGTTTATATGCTACTTTATCAAACAATCCCAGTGCAAGAAATTCATCCGGCATAGCTTCCATTTTATCAGAAGAGGGAATGCGATCCTCTGAAGATTATGAACGCACATTTGGAAGAAAATTAACGGAGAATGAATATTTCTTTAATCCCCAAATTGGCTTTTTATCTTTAAATATTCCAATGCAACCTGATGAAGTATTGGGTGTGGCTTTTCAATACGCATACAATGGTAAAATATATCAGGTTGGAGAATTTTCAAATGATGTTGCTTTAAATCCAGACAATGGAGTACAAAATATTATGTTCTTGAAATTGTTAAAAGCAACTACACAAAGAACTGATTTGCCTATTTGGGATTTGATGATGAAAAACGTTTATTCCTTAGATTTATTTGGTACAATACAGCAACAGGATTTTCAATTGAATGTATTATACGATGCGCCTAGTGCTGGTTTGAAAAGATATTTGCCTGTGACCAGTAAAGAAGTGGAAGGATTGTCCTTATTGAGAATTTTGCAATTGGATCGTTTAAACAACCAAAAGGATCCCCAGCCAGATGGTGTATTTGACTTTGTAGAAGGGTATACTGTTTTGTCTAAAATGGGGAGAATTGTTTTTCCTTTAATTGAGCCCTTTGGGGAAGACTTGCGTGAAATTGCCTTTAAAGGAGTAGATAGTGCTGTGTCCAATAAATACATTTATTCCCAATTGTATCGAAAAATTAAAGCCGAAGCACAAACCTATAATAACTTGGATCGATTTGTTATGGAAGGTCAGGTAAAAGGAAGCACCGGTGGCGCAGAAATAAGTTTAAATGCATTTAATGTTCCACCAGGCTCAGTGACCGTGAGAGCGGGTGGACAGATTTTAAAAGAGGGAGTGGATTATATTGTTGATTATGGTTCTGGAACAGTGCGCATTATTAATCCAGGGATATTAAGTTCAAATATTCCGGTAAATGTTTCTTTTGAAAATAATATTGGCTTTGGTTTACAAGAAAGAGGCTTTAGGGCATTACGTTTGGATTATATGGCGAGTAAGAATTTTAATTTTGGTTTTTCCACTCAAAGGTTAAGCGAACGTCCCTTTTTTACCAAGACCAATTTTGGTTCCGACCCAATTAAAAATGCCATGTACGGATTTGATTTTAATTATAAATCAGAACTTCCTGCGGTCACTAGTTTGTTAAATAAATTGCCATTTTATAATACCAAAGTCAAGTCCTATATAACAGCCAATGGAGAAGCTGCTTATTTGCAACCCGGACATGCGCAACAAATTGGAAGAGGAGGCAGTGGGGTTGTTTATTTAGATGATTTTGAAGCAACGAGAACGGATATTGATTTACGTTTTCCTTTTACCGCATGGGCCTTGGCATCAACTCCTATGGATCGATTCCAAGAAGGAAAAGTAGCCAACAATTTGGACTATAATAAAAACAGGGCAAGGGTATCCTGGTACACTATTGAACCTACTTTGCAAGATCCCAACAGTCCCAACAATCCAATGGGGGGAAATAAATCCTTATTTAGTGATCCTAGGGTAAGGCAGGTATTTACCAATGAATTGTTCCCCAATAGAACTACCAATATCATGGATGTTCAATTGCCTACTTTTGACATTACCTATTATCCAAAGGAGCGAGGACCCTACAATTATAATTTCAATGATTTAGATGGTACGGGTAAATTTAGAAATCCTTTAGATAAATGGGGAGGTATCATGCGTTCATTGGACCAAACCGATTTTGAAACCAATATTATTGAGTACGTTGAATTTTGGGTGCAGGATCCATTTATTAAATCCCCTGCGAATAGTGGTAAATTAATTTTGAACCTAGGAAATGTGAGTGAGGATATATTAAGAGATGGGCGACGTTTTTATGAAAATGGAATGCCGACTCCAACGATACCCGCACAAATTGATAGTTCAATTTGGGGTAAAGTGCCCATTAATCCAATTCAAGTAACCAATGCATTTAGTAATAATGCCGATGATAGAAAATTTCAGGATGTTGGTTTGGATGGATTGAATGACGAGGAGGAAAAAATAAAACGCGCAAGTATCATTAATCAAATCACCAATTCGGTGGTGGCGCAACAATTTATAAAGGATCCTTCGGCGGATAACTATGTATGGTACCGGGATGCATTTTATGATGCCGCCAATATTGGAATTCTAGGCAGGTACAAATATTTCAACAATCCACAAGGGAACTCCGCTATTGCAGGCACTAGTCAATTTAGTAGCGCTTCCACTTTACTTCCTGACAACGAGGATTTAAATAGAGACAATACCTTAAATGAATCGGAAGCTTATTTTGAATATGAAATTCCTTTGCAAAAAAATGCGATGGGTGTGGGCATTACTAAATATGTAACCGATAGTAAAACTGTGAGTGTAAGCTTGGCCGATGGAACAAAGAGTGTTGAAAATTGGTATTTGTTTAGGGTGCCTGTAAAATCATATTCTGATTCGGTAGGGGGTATTAAGGATTTTAAATCTATCCGTTTTATGCGTATGTATTTAACAGGGTTTCAAGACTCCATTACTTTGCGTTTTGCTAAATTAAGTTTGGTGCGCAATCAATGGCGCCAATACATGTATGAAGTAGATACTACAGGCAACTATACTCCACTAAATGTAAACAGCACTACAACCTTAAATACCATGGCCGTGAGTATTGAGGAAAATGCTAGTCGAACTCCTGTGAATTATATTATCCCTCCTGGAATTGAGCGTGTTCAATTGCTAAGTAATAATGGGGTGAACTTATTACAAAATGAACAATCGTTGGGGGTGCAAATACAAAATTTTCAAAAAGGAAAACCAGCAAGAGGGGTATTTAAAACAATGAATGTGGACATCAGGAGGTATGGTAAACTATCCATGTTCCTACATGCTGAAAATAAATCAAATATTAGTCAAACGGAGCAAGGCGCTATCACAGCGGTAGTTAGGATTGGTCAGGACTTCCAAAATAACTATTACGAAATTCGAATTCCTTTAACGACCACCAAGCAAAAAACCTATAGCAGCTCAGAATCCAATTTAGTTTGGCCACTTGAAAATGAGTTAAACTTAAGATTGAATGATTTGGTGAACTTGAAATTAGAAAGAGATAAACAAAATTACTCCTTCACTTCAAAATTCTCCAAAAATCAAATAGGTGCATTTGCGAACAATGTTCAAACTTATTCCGTGATGGGTAATCCAAACCTGGGAGAAGTGCGTGGCATTTTAATAGCATTTGAAAACACTTCAACGCAACAACAAATTGATGCAGAAATGTGGATCAATGAATTGCGTTTATCCGAATTGGATGAGCGTGGTTCATGGGCTGCCTTGGGCAGGATGGATTTGGTGATGGCGGACTTGGGTACATTGGCCGTTTCAGTAAATAACAGAACAGCGGGATTTGGTACCATTGAACAAAGCATGAATCAAAGAGCCACTACTGGATTAACACAGGTAGATGTGGCTGCAAATATTGATGCAGGAAAATTATTGCCAAAGCAAGCACGTATCTCGCTACCTGTATTTGCAAGTATCAATAAATCCATTGAAACGCCACTGTATGATCCTTTTGATAAAGATGTTTTGTATCAGGATAAAATGAATAATTTATCATCGGCGAAAAAAGATTCAGTTCGCAATGCATCCACCGATCAAACGACTATAAAAACGTTGAATTTTACCAATGTGCGCTTTTTGCCAGGGAAAAATCCAAGTATATTGAGTCTTAGTAATTTGGATTTCAGTTATTCGTTTTCTCAATTAGTACAAACAAGTCCTTTAATTGAGGTTAATAAATTAACCAAGCAAAGGGGTGCCATTGGCTACACGTATAATCATAATGGAAAATCACTTGAGCCATTTAAACAATTATTAAAGAATGCTTCTCCCTGGTTCACTTGGATAAAAGACATTAACATTAATCCGACTCCAAGCTTAATTACTTTTAGGACTGTGTTGGATAGACAATATGGGGAGTTCACACCTAGGGTCGTAAGTTCATTTGATGGAACTACTGAAAAAACCGAAACAACTTACAATAAGTATTTTACCATGGTGAGGTTGTTTAATATGCGCTGGCCAATTACCAGGTCCATGAATTTGGATTTTAATGCAACCATGAATTCGCGCATAGATGAACCCGATGGACCAATTAATACCCAAGCAAAACGAGACTCCATTACTAGGATGTTGTTTGGTGGAGGAAGAAACACTTTATACAATCAAAGATTTTCTATGCGTTATGATTTGCCTACCAGCAAATTTCCGCTTACCAATTGGATCAACTCTAGCTACAACTTTGCTACCAATTATAATTGGATTGGAGCAAGTAGGCTAGCACAATCCTTGGGCAATACCATTGAAAACACCCTGTCTCAACAAATTAATGCACAGTTTAATTTTGCCAATTTTTACAGAAAATCCAAATATTTAAATGCGGCTTTGAGCAATGGATACAATACAGGCCGTCAAAACATCAATAACCCACTCAATACCAAAATTGTCATGACCAAGCAGGAAGCTTTGGAGGGTAAAGTAGGGAAGGAGCGTGTTGCAGCATTAAAAAAATGGAAAGAAGCCAAGCGACAAGAACGTATTGCACAAAGATTGATTAAAGAAAACGAACCAGTAAATGTGCCTGAGGGTGTAAAATCAATTGCCCGTTTTTTAACCATGATGCAGACGGCCAATATAGACTACACCGAAAATTTCAATAGTAGATTGCCAGGATATATGTCAGGAGTTCAATTTGTAGACAAAACATTTACTGGCCTATCACCCAATATTGATTATATGTTTGGTCGTCAACCAGATACTGCTTGGTTGAATGTACAAGAAAAGAAAGGTTTTTTATCCAAGGATGCAGGCTTTAACTTATTGTTCCGACAAACCTTTGATCAGAAGTTGTCCGCTAGAATTATGTTAGAGCCAATTAAAACTTTAATCATTGACATTAATTTTAATAAAACATTCTCGAAAGAATATTCTGAATTGTATAAGGACACAAGTGGAGGTTTAACTGGGATTAGAACCCACGCCAATCCATTGTCAGCCGGTGGATTTAATATTAGTTATATGGCGTTAAATACGTTTTTTGAAACGCATGACCCAAATGTTATTTCATTGCAGTTCAAGGCTTTTCAAAATTATAGAACCATCATTTCACAGCGTTTAGGCGCGGGCAATGTGGATGCAACAGGATACACTTTGGGGTATGGAAGGTATGCGCAGGATGTATTGATTCCTGCCTTTATTGCAGCCTATACAGGACAGGATCCTAAAAAAGTTTCCTTAGTGAATCAAAACAACAGCAATATCAGGTCCAATCCATTTGGGGGTATGTTGCCAAAGCCCAATTGGAATATCATGTATACAGGACTTTCTAAATTGCCAGGCCTATCGGAATACTTTACCAGCATTACCATTTCCAATGGGTATAATGGAAGTTTGGCAATGAATAGTTTTACAAGTTCATTGAATTTTGTGGATGATCCAATGCGCCGAGGCACACCAACCTTTTTGGATCCAATTAGTAAAAATTATATTCCTTATTTCTTAATTCCAAACGTAACCATTAGTGAGCGAATGGAACCTTTAATTGGTATCAATGTGACTACAGTGAATCAATGGTCCATGCGATTTGAATATAAGAAAAGCAGGATGCTTTCATTGAGCTTGGTCGACTATCAATTAAGTGAAAACAATAGTAAGGAATGGGTCATAGGGGCAAGTTGGCGCAAAAAAGGGTTAAGGCTACCGTTTAATATTCCAGGCTTAGGCAATAGTAAATTAAGCAATGATTTTACATTCCGTTTTGACATGTCCATGCGCGATGTATACAATAGCAATAGCAGATTGGATCAAGCAAATGCCTATGGAACGGGTGGACAAAAGGAAATAACTTTACAACCCTCTATTGATTATGTATTGAATTCAAAAATCAATCTTAAGTTTTTCTTTGATCAACGTAAGGCTACGCCCTATATTTCATCCTCACCACCTATCGTAAATACAAGGGCCGGAATCAATGTTAGAATTGCTTTGTAAAAGCCCACTTAATCATAGTTTTCCAACTTACTTTTTTGCCATACATTAAAATGCCAGTTCTATAAATTTTTCCACTTAACCAGGTGGTAAATAAGAAGCCAGCAATGAGCATTCCCATACTTAAGGCTAGTTCCCAATAGGAAACAGCATTGGGCACACCATAAGCCACTCTTGCCATCATCACCATAGGAGAACTTAATGGGATGATGCTAGACCAAAATGCCAATGGCGTATTGGGGTTTTGGGTAACCATATTGGTAATTAAATAGGAGAATATAATGGGCATAGTAATTGGAAACATTAAGCTTTGTGCATCCTGTGGATCCTCATTGACTACGCTACCTACAGCAGCAAACAATGCAGAGTAAAATAAGTAACCCCCTAAAAAATAAAATACAAAACAAAATAAAATTAAAGGCCAGTTGGCAGTTGCAATGGTATGTTGCATATTGTAAATACGCATAGCAGATTCACTTGCTTGCATCATCCCGGCCTGTCCCATTTGTCCATTATTTTGTTGCAATGCAGTGACTTGATTTTGTATATCGTCAGGAAGTAGGTTCATGCCTACACTGGTTAAACTGGTGATGAGAATAATCCATAAAGCAAACTGAGTAAGTCCAACCGTACCAATGCCCACTATTTTTCCAAGCATGAGCTCAAAAGGTTTCACGCTACTAATAATAACCTCGGCAATTCGATTGGTTTTTTCTTCCATCACCCCGCGCATTACCATGGTGCCATAAATAAATAGGGTAATGTAAATTAAAAAACCACTCGCATACCCAATACCCATGGCAAGGCCGGCATTGCTTTCCTTGCTTGCACTGCCTTTATCTTCATAAGCCTTTAATTCGGCATATCGAGAAGCTTTGTGAATAGAATCCAACATAAGCTGACTAATGCCTGCATCCTGAAGCATTTGATCTTCAATAGCGTTGTTGATTTTTTCGCTAATGCTGTTTTGCAGCATGAGGCCCATTGATTTTTTCGACTTTAAAATATAATTAGTTTTAGCATTGCTATCAA
>Ga0078894_10003923_pt1 | contig 11324 bp, 7 predicted proteins | sample LauGreSu1BDMLBSD_2_FD_67506 | JGI IMG/M metagenome (GOLD analysis project Ga0078894, IMG submission 67506) | Freshwater lake microbial communities from Lake Michigan, USA - Su13.BD.MLB.SD (version 4) (version 4) | ecosystem: Environmental > Aquatic > Freshwater > Lake | place: Lake Michigan, USA... | reverse complement strand
CCGCGGCGAAACACCGCGGCATGATGGCTGATCCTTCCGCCCCGGACTTCCGAAAGAAAACGCCCAGATGGGCGAAGTGGGAAGATTTCAGTTTCAAGTTTGAAGCAATCGCCATGCGGGTGCGCGGAGACCGACGGGGTGGGGCGAGACTCCGTCGAGCCGTTCTCACACTCCTGCTCCTCTGCGCTCCGATCGGATCCGGCTCGTGTGGACTCGCCCCACCTCTCTCCGTCGGGCTTGAAACTTGAAACCTGAAACTTGGAACTCTTACCCATCTTCGCCCTCCGTGTCCTTGGACTGGGCGTTCTCGGGCTCGGTCTCGGATCCGAACGGCGATGCGGGCACGAATCCCTCCACCGAACTCGGCGCGTCGCCCCGAAGCGACTCACTCGCCTGCAGCAATGCGATCAGGTGCGCGCACGGACCCCGGGTCAGTCGGTGTTCCCGGAAGGCCGTGCAACCGCAGGTTCCGAACAGGATCCGGCCGGTGTCGTTGAGGACAAGATCCACGGCGGGTTGGTCGTTCACCGCGCCCTGGATCCGCCAGTCCCGGTAGATGATCTCCCGGGTGACGGGACCGTCCGGAGTCTGGAGCTTCCGGGTCTTGCGGTTCTCTTCGGATTGGCACTTGTCGACGCGCACGCGTCCCGCGGCCAGCCACTCCAGGGCTTGTCGGCGCGACGGATCCGGCGGGTACAACTGCGACTCGGGAATCGGGTCCGCAAACAGTTGCCGGTGCCGGTATCGCCGGGCTTCGAGGTCGTACGTCGCCAGTCCCAGTCGGCACAGACGCGCCAACGCCGCGCCGGCCTCGGGGGCTGAACATCCAAGGGCTTCGCGAAGCTCGGACTCGGACAGCGAGTACCCGCGCTGGATCCGTTCGAGGGCGGCTTCGGTGAACTTCTCCGAAGCGTCGGTCGCCGAGCCAAGATCGAAGCTGCCCGTGCCGGTCCACGACTGTTCCGACCAGCCGGAAAGCCCGATGAGGAACGTCAGGCCTGGAAGCTTCACCGCGTAGAACGAGGGCATGGCCCGGCCCTTGAGGTAAACATCCACGCGATCGGCGAAGGGAAGCAGCGGGGCGATCAGCTTGAGGCGTCGACGTCCCCAGGTCCGGACGATCCGTTCCTCGGTGTAGCCGTGCCCGGCACCGACCAGCGGCACGACGTGTTCCCACGGTTCGAGGACGAGACGGGCGTCCTTTCCCGGAAGGAACTCATATCGGAGGGCGCGCGGACTGATGTTGGCCTTGTTGTGGTCGAGGTAACGGATGGCTGCGAGCAGGTCGACCGGTCGCACGGACAGGCGCGTCCCCGGGAACGCCATCCCCGCCTGCAATTGGAGGAATCCCCGGACCCACGAATCTGGGACCTCGACCTTCTTCTCGAACCGTCCGCCGAAACCCTTGGTCCGGACCTCCACGCCGCCGGCTTGGACGCGGAGCCACGTCTCGCGGCTGCTGCGCATTTCGCCGAGCGCCGCCCAGAGCCACGCCGTGAAGTCGATGTTCGTCGTGCCTGTGCGGACTTCTCCCTCGGTCTCGAAGAACGATCGATCGACGATGAGCGTCGCGGCCACACTCTGGTCCTGGCTGAACGCCTCGAAGAAGATCCGGTCCGGGTGGACAGTCACCACCGGATCCAGCACGGCGCCCATGAATTCGCCATCGCTGGTCCATTCGTCGCGGCTCCAGATCACTTCGCCAAGCGCCCGCAACGCAAACCGCAGCAGTGGCACGTTCCGCACGACCCGGCCGTGGAAGCGCACCGGTCGCCGTGGATCCACCGCCAGCCCGAGCCGGGCGCTGTCCCGGGTCGACTCGAACGCGCTCGGCGTAGCGTATTGGAATGGCGGGAAGATCATGCGGCCTCCTTCTGCCGGGTGGCCTTGCGGTAGATGACCGGCTGTTCGCGCGGCGAACGGAGTTCCGGCCATCGGTCCAGGATTCCGGCCACCAGTGCCGCCAGGGCGTCCTTGGGATAGTGATCGTCCGGCAACGCGAATGCCTCCCGGGCCCGTGTGAGGATGCGGGCAGCTAGCTCGGGGGTGGAGGCGGCGTTGGCGAGCGCATCGAAGGCCAGCCGACGCGTGATCCGATGCAGCGGTCGCAGCAACGTCCCGATCAGCAGGTCGGCATGGTGCCGAGCCAGTTCGACGGCCCTCGGATCCTTCAATCCGAGGATCCGGTAGGCCAGCGCCATGACGTGGATCTCGGAACCCTCGACGAGGTCGGCGACGCTGCGCGGATCGGCGAGGTAGGAGGCGGGCGTGCGTTCGAACAGCAGCCGGGCTAGGCGGTTGTTCCGGATCAGTACGGGGTAGCCGCGGATGGCATAGGCGGGGACGTGACCGAGCACCGCCGCCGCGCGACGGGCGAACACCGCAGGATCCCGGAGCAGGCCTTCGTAGTGGGAAGCCAGGAGCTCGACTTCGGACTCCGGGCCTTGCCGTGTCCGCGTCACAAATCGGCTGGCCACGAAATCGAGCAGGTCGTCCTCTTTCGCCGCAATCAGGGCTTCCACCAGTTCATCGTATCGATCCTTCCATCCTGCGCATTGCAGGTGGAGGCGGAATGGCCCACGGAGCAGATCCGGATGCCGGTGGAGCAGGAGGAGTGCGACCGTCTGGGAAAGTCCCTGGACGCGGGCGAGGCCAATCGGTCCAAAGTTCCATTCGCCGGAGACGCCGGCCAGCAGGGCGAGGTTCGCCCGCTGTTCGTCGACGCTGATCTTGCCGTCTTCGAGTTCGCCGCGGACCTCGGCGTTGATGCCCTTCTCGGGAAGTGAAATCCGGGCGGCTGCCGCCCACAGCTCACGCCATCCGCGCTGGCGGGCGAGCGTGGCCAGCTTTCCCGCCGCGCCGTTGGCGAAATAGCCCCCATACACCTGCCCGAGATGCCGGCTGACGTAAGGAATGACGTCTTCACCTCGGCTCTCCAGCAGTTGGATGAAGCCATCGCCCAGATTGCCGCGACCCGCCTTTGGGTGCCGCCGTTCCAGGCTGGCGACCAGCGCTTCCGGATCCCGGATGGCCCGGCAATCCTCCAGCGTATCGCGTTGCCACTCCTTGAGCTGGATCTGCGCGCGGTACAGCGACCACGCCAGCGATTCATCCCCGCGGCTACGCGCCAGTTCGATGACCTTCCACCAGGGATTGGCCGTTTCCCCGGCCCAGACCCAACCCCAGTCCAGATGCCGGAGCAGGTAGGTGCCGCAACCGGGATCTTCCGTGTAGATCTCGAGCGCCGCGGCCTCGTCCAGCGGGAACGGGAAATCGAAACGGCGCAGCACCGCCTGGCGTCCATCGGCCCCAGTTGCGAGGCGGTACCGTTTCAGCAATTCGGACCGCAGCGTCGTGTCCCGGTTCCGCCATCCGACTGCGGACATCTTCCACAGGAACAGCTTTCGGAAGAGGGAGACATCCCCATCCGACTCCACCTGCCGGAGCCATGCATCGAGGCGTTTGCCGACCTCGCCCTTCCACTCCACCGGATCCCAGTAGGAGGCCTTCGGGTTCTCGATGTAGGCCGTACCAAACCGCGACAGGATGAACGGCCGGAACAACACGCGGTTGCGGCGGTACAGATCCGGACCCCACAGCCAGGTGAACCCGGAGAACAGCGAAAGCTGGTTGGCCAGGACGTCGAACTGGTCCCGCAATTCCGAGTCCGCGATCGGCTTGCGCAGCCATTCGCGCAGGTCGGACTCGAGTTGCCGTCGGGCACGGGACATGGGCGCAGGATGGGAAGTCGGGTCCTGCGGGGAAAGCGGTTTTCCCTGATCCGTAACCCCCGGTCAGACCGCCTTGGGCGATCCATCCCATTGCATCCCGATGTCGCATATGGGACATGGGATTGCTCATCGACCCTCGGCTGCGCCGCACCGCAGGGGCTGCCTTCCTTTGCATCCGCATGTCGCATATGGGACATGCGGATGCAATTGGGGTCGGGTTCGCGGAGTGGGTCGTGGCCGTGAAATTCCTGCGTGACGGATTCCCGGGCGCCCGGTCGAAGCCCAACGCATGCCGGCCCGCCTTTTCCAGATCGATGCCCCGGTTCATGCGAAGGGCTGCCGAAGGGTGCCTGCATCCGGGACGAAGGAAGGGACGATCGGTTCCCAGCGTGTGTCGAGCGTCCGCGGCTTCACGTTGATCGAGTTGCTCTGTGTCCTGGCGATCATCGGGATCCTGGCTGGCCTGCTGCTGGGTCCGGTGGGCCGGGCCTTGCGCAAGGCGCGTGGATTCAAGGCGGAGATGGAGATCCCGGCGCATGTCGAGCGCCTGACCGATGGCATGCGCAGGTTTGCCGCCAGCCACGCGACGTGGTCATGCCCCGACATGGAGACTTTCCTGGCCTTCGCCAAGCCCGGGGCTCCCACCGAGCGCTGGCTCAAAGGGCAGCAGGTCACGCTCATCCCCTTCCGCCATGACGCTCCACCCGAGGCGGAGGTGATGATCATCGACGTCCCAGTAGGCGGGCCCGGGAAGGTCGTTCGCTACGCGCTGACCAAAGGCGAGTTGACGATCACGCCGTAGGGAGCGGGCGCCGATGCGTGCAACGGGGTGGCGACGTTCCGGAGCCTTTCGAGGCGATGAGGACATCGCCACCCCGTTCCTCTTCTCCAATGGGGCCGTGTCGCCACGCGCCCCGAGTGTTACTCCGCCGAAAGGCGTATTTCCGTGAAGCTGGAATGGTGGAACATGGTGGCGATGAATCCGCTTTGGCCATCGTTCGTAGTTCAATCCCTCGGCTGTGCACTCCTGGCTGCCAGCCTGACGAATCCGCTGGGGGCGGCGTCCGTGAACCTTCAGCCGCCGAAGAGCCATGGCGGTTTCGCGGCCTTTGGATATTCGCCGGACGGCCGAATGCTCGCCGGTGGAACGGGGGCCGTCACGATGTCGACTGGCGGCCAGGTGACAGCGTCGGCTGGTGGCGAGGTGGTGTTGTGGGACGCCACGACCGGAAAGCTGTCGACGACCCTCGGGTCGCATGGCTCGCACGTCCGTTGGGTGGGCTTCGCGGAATCGGGCAAGGTCCTCGCCAGTGCAAGTCCGGACAACGGCGTGCTCAAGACGTGGGATCCGGTGGGACGCAAAGCGCTCGCGAGTGTCGAGTTGCCGGAGAAGTTGCTGCTGCTCACCTCTGGAAGCCAGCCGCTGTGTGCGATCTCCCCGGATGGCAAGCGGCTCGCTGCGGTGGGTGATTCGAGGTCCACGGTCGGAACGTTGGAGGTCTCCACGCCGGCCGGGTTGAGTGTCTGGGACGCGGCCTCCGGCAAGGTCCTCTGGAAGGTTGCGGATTCGGGCGTGGCCTTCCTGACGTTCTCGTCCGATTCCACCCGCCTGATCGGCGTCCGACGCAAGATGGTCTGGCGCGCGGAAGGCGACGGGGCGGCCGCAGACATCTCCGCGGTACGCCTGGTTGCCTGGGACGCCACAACCGGAAAGCAGGCGTGGGAGACGCCGCTTGTGGGGAGCGGGCCGTCGCGGATCTTCCTGCCGGAACAAGGCAAGGAGGTGTTGTTGTGGGACGGGCCGAGGTCGGCCTGGTATGACAGTGCCACCGGGGCGAAGGTGCGCGCCCAGCGGTTGCCTCAGACACGGACACTCGTCGCAGCCCGCATCGATTCGACCGGCAAGAAGGTCGTCGGCGTGGAGTTCCCCGGGGAACGCGTCGTATCGATTGACCTGGATGCCGGTACCAGCACGGTGGTCCAGGAGTTCAAGGGTTTCCCCAATCGGGTCACGCAGACCGCCATCGCGCCCGACCTTCGTCATCTGGTCGCCGGCCGGGCGACCCTTGCACCGTCGATCATCGATTACTGAGGGACTGCCTCGTTACCTCGGCAGCTACGGCCTGCGTGGGTAGCAGACGACGTGAGGAGGCTGTGGAAGATGTCCCAAGTTTGAAGATTCAAGATTCAAGTCCTGCCCATGGCTTCAAACTTGAAACTGAAAACTTCAAACTCGCCCCCTTCACACATCGTAGTTCAGCCACGGTCCGAGCCAGCGTTCGAGTTCGGGCAGCGGCATGCCCTTGCGCGTGGCGAGGTCGGAGACCTGATCGCGGTCGAGCTTGTCGATTCCGAAGAACTTCGAGTCGGGATGGCCGAAGTAGAATCCGCTGACCGAAGAGCCCGGCCACATGGCGCAGCTTTCGGTGAGTGAGATTCCAGCACGGACCTCGGCGCCGAGGAGGCTCCAGAGCAGGCGCTTCTCCGTGTGGTCCGGACAGGCCGGATAGCCCGGGGCCGGACGGATGCCTCGATACTGCTCCTCGATGATCTGCTCGACGGTGAGGTTCTCGGTCTGGCCATAGCCCCATTCGCGTCGGACGCGATGGTGCAGGAACTCGGCGAAGGCCTCCGCCAGGCGGTCGGCGATGGCCTCGGCCATGATGGCGCGGTAGTCGTCGTGGGCCGCCTTGTAACGTTCGACCAGCTCCTTGAGCCCGATGCCTGTCGTGACTGCGAAGCCACCAAGGTGATCGGCCGGCGCGGTGCCGGACTCTGGCTTCGGAGCGATGAAGTCGGCCAGGGACCAATTCGCGGAGTCGTCCTGCTTCTCCATCTGCTGGCGGAGGAAGTGGAAGGTCGTGGTGACCTGGCTGCGGGTCTCATCCGTATAGACCGCGACATCCTCGGCCCCGGGAAGACGGTTGGCCGGGAAGAACCCGTAGACGGCTCGGGCGCGCAGGAGGCGACGGGAGACGATTTCCTTCAGCAGTTCCTGGGCGTCGTTGTACAGTTTGCGGGCTTCGTCGCCGTGCTTCGGGTGATCCAGGATCGACGGGAACCGTCCGCGCAATTCCCACGTGTGGAAGAACGGCGACCAGTCGATGAACGGGACGAGGTCGTCGAGGCGGATCGCCTCGGTGGTGACGGCGTTGTCGCCGCCGGACATTCCGGGCGTGCGAGGTGCGGGAGCCGTATCGAGGCAGCGCAGGCCGATGAAGGCGGGTTGGGGCAGGTCGGTGTAGGCGAGTTGCGGGGCGCGCTTCCGGGCTTCGGCGAGCGGCAGCAGCTTGCGGCGGTTGCCGGCGTGTTGATCGCGGGCGGATTCCTGATCGGCCCGGAGTTGGGCGATGAAGGCCGGCTTCTGCTCCGCCGACAGCAGGGCGGAAACCACGGGCACGGCGCGGCTGGCGTCGAGGACGTGGATCACAGGTTCGCGGTAACCCGGCGCGATCTTCACAGCCGTATGGGCCTTGGACGTCGTGGCGCCGCCGACGAGCAACGGCAGTTTCATCCCGCGCCGGTCCATCTCCCGGGCGACGTGCTGCATCTCGTCGAGGGACGGCGTGATCAGGCCGGACAGGCCGACGACGTCGACCTTCTCGCGCTCGGCGGCGTCGAGGATCTTGTCGGTGGCGACCATGACGCCGAGGTCGATCACCTCGTAGTTGTTACACCCGAGCACGACTCCGACGATGTTCTTGCCGATGTCGTGGACGTCGCCTTTGACCGTCGCGAGGAGGATCTTGCCCTGGGCCTGCGTTGCCTGGCCGGCGGCGGTGGCCGCGGCCTTCTCGGCCTCCATGAACGGCGTCAGGTACGCGACCGCCTTCTTCATGACGCGGGCGGACTTCACGACCTGTGGGAGGAACATCTTACCGGCACCGAAGAGGTCGCCGACGACGTTCATGCCGTCCATCAGTGGGCCTTCGATCACGAGCAGCGGGCGGCCGAGCTTCGCGCGGGCCTCCTCGGTGTCGGTGTCGACGAAGGTATCGATGCCTTTGATCAGGGCGTGCTTCAGGCGTTCCTCGACGGTGCCCGAGCGCCACGCCTCATCGGCAGGGCCAGCGGTGGTCGTGGCCTGGCCGGCCGAGCGCTTCTTGAGTTCTTCGCCGAAGGTGACGAGGCGTTCGGTGGAGTCGGGCCGGCGGTTCAGCAGGACATCCTCGACCAGTTCGAGCAGGTCCTTCGGGATCTCCTCATAGACCTCGAGCATGCCGGCGTTGACGATACCCATGTCCAGACCCGCGCGGATCGCGTGGAAGAGGAACGCTGAATGCATCGCCTCGCGGACGTGGTTGTTGCCGCGGAAGCTGAACGAGATATTCGAGACGCCGCCCGAAACCTTCGCGCGGGGCAGGTTCGCCTTGATCCAACGCGCGGTTTCGATGAAGTCGACGGCGTAGTTGTTGTGCTCATCGATGCCCGTCGCGACCGTGAGGATGTTGGGGTCGAAGATGATGTCCTCGGGCGGGAATCCGGCCTGTTCGACGAGGAGCTTGTACGAGCGTGCGCAGATCTCGATCTTCCGAGCGAAGCTGTCGGCCTGGCCCTTTTCATCGAAGGCCATGACGACCACGGCGGCACCGAAGCGGCGGACCGTGCTGGCCTGTTCGAGGAACTTCTCCTCACCTTCCTTCAGTGAGATCGAGTTCACGATGCCCTTGCCCTGCAGGCAGCGCAGGCCGGCCTCGATCACCGTCCACTTGGACGAGTCGATCATGATCGGCACGCGGGCGATGTCCGGCTCCGACGCGATCAGGTTGACGAAGCGCGTCATGGCGGCGGCGCCATCGAGCATGCCCTCGTCCATGTTGACGTCGATGATCTGGGCGCCGCTCTCGACCTGCTGGCGGGCGACCGTGATGGCTTCGGTGTAATTGCCGGCGAGGATGAGCTTCGAGAAGCGCGGCGAACCCGTCACGTTGGTGCGTTCGCCGACGTTCACGAAGTTCGTATTGGGCGTCAGGTTGAACGCCTCCATGCCCGACAGGCGCTGGTAGGGTTCGATCTGCGGCACCGTCCTCGGCGGCAATCCGCGCACCGCCTGAGCCATGGCGCGGATGTGGTCCGGACTCGTGCCGCAGCATCCGCCGAGGACATTCAACCAGCCCGCAGCCGCCCATTCGCGGACCTTCGGCGCCATCGTCTCCGGCGTTTCCGGGAAGCCGGTCGGGAGGAGCGGATTCGGCATGCCGGCATTGGCGTAGATGCAGACGTAGGTATCCGCGATCTTCGAGATCTCCTCGACGTAGGGACGCAGTTCGTCCGGTCCGAGCGCGCAGTTGAATCCGATGGCGATCGGGCGGATGTGCCGCACCGAGTTCCAGAAGGCTTCAACGGTCTGGCCGGTCAACGTGCGACCCGACTTGTCGGTGATCGTTCCCGAAACCATTACCGGCACGCGCTCGTTGCGGGCGGTCAGGACCTCGTCGATGGCGAACAACGCCGCCTTCGCATTGAGTGTGTCGAAGATCGTCTCGACCATCAGCACGTCCACGCCGCCGTCGAGCAACGCCTCCACCTGTTCGCGGTACTGGTGCCGCAACTGCTCGAACGTCACTGCCCGGAATCCCGGGTCGTTCACGTCCGGCGAGATCGACGCCGTCACGGGCATGGGTCCGATGGAGCCGGCCACGATGCCCCGATGGCCCGTTCGTGCGAACACCTCCTCGACCGCCTCGCGGGCGACGCGGGCGGAGGCGAGGTTCATCTCGCGGGCGAGTTGGACCAGGAACGGGTCGTGGATGACGGCATCAAAGAAGGCCGGATCCTTGCGGCCTTCGGGGTGACGGAAGAAGAAGTCGTGCTGGCCGATGGTCGAGGCCGAGAAGGTATTGGTCTCGATGATGTCCGCACCGGCCTCGAGGTATTGGGCGTGGATCTCGCGGATGACGTGGGGCTGGGTGAGGAGCAGGACCTCGTTGTTGCCCTTGAGATCCTTGCCGGTCCAATCCTTGAAGCGGTCGCCCCGGTACTGGGCTTCACCGAGTTTGTAGCGCTGGACCATCGTCCCCATGGCGCCATCGATGATGACGAGCCGCTGGCGGAGTCGATCGACCAGTTCGGCGCCACGGGTATAGGGGGTGGGGGCAGGGGCGGGGGCCGGAGTCTGCATGGGCGAAAAGGTACCCAGCCAAAAAGCAGGGCCAAGCCATAAATCAATTCATCAGGATGGGAGGATGGGTTGACTGAGGTGGCCAGCCCGAGCTTGCTTCGGCGGGGTTGTCCGAACGCGACGCCGTGGCAGGGGCGGGGATGCGGGGAATGGGTTCTCACGCGGAGCACGCGGAGGGCGGCCGATGACCCAACGGACGTCCCACCTGCGACACGGGTTTGGTCATGGGCTTTGTCGGGAGGTTGCTCCTGCGGGTGCCCTGGGTGAATCCTGCAGTTGAGGAGTGCCGTCTGGAGGCACTGGCCCGGCTTGAGGCCACACAACGGTTTTGCGGGATCTGGTTCGATGGAAGCGGTGGCCGATGACCCGCGTCCCGAGCGGCTTCTCCGTCGATGGCGAGGGGAGAATCGCTATTGGGCCCACAACCGCGATGCGGTAGGGATCCAGATTTGGCATGGGACTCTGGCTTGTGTGGGGCAACGTCGAGGGCCCGAGAAGACCAAGCGGCTTACTTTCCATACGTTGACGGAGTTCCTGTGTGAAGTCAGAATTGGCTGCGTGAGTTCCACAACAAGGACTGACTCCGTCTGGTTCAGCACCAAGGGGCAGGTGGTCATTCCGGCCTGGCTGCGGAAGCAGTTCCATATCGAGGACGGCACCCGTGTGGTGGTGCAGGCGACCACGGAAGGGATTCTCCTCAAGCCTGTGACTGCACCGCTGATCCAGCGGGGGCGCGGTATCATCCAGCGCAGAAAGGGAAGCAAGCCGCTCGCAGACGAATGGGCAGAACACCGAAAACTGGAGCGTGAGCTGGAGGAACGCCATGCCCGGTAAGGTCCTCGACAGCTTTGCGCTGATTGCCTACTTCCGCGATGAACCCGGGGCCGACGTCGTCGAGCACCTGCTGATGTCCGCCGGGAAGAAGGACAGTCCTCTGCACATGACCGACGTGAACTATGCCGAGGTCAAGTACTCCATCCTGAAGAAGGACGGACTCGAAGCATGGGAGGCGAGTTTCCAGGTCCTGCAGGGGCTGCCCATCGAGTTTCACCCCACCACCCGTTCCCTCGCCGATCTGGCCGCCGATTTCAAAGCCCGGTTTCGGATCAGCCTTGCGGACGCGTTCGCTGCGGCATTGGCGAAGGAGAAGAATGCCGAGCTCCTGACGGGCGATCGGGAGTTCAAATCGTTGGAGAAGGAAATCCGCGTCCACTGGCTGAACTAGGAAGGGGACGTCGGCGGGCGGATCAACTGCAGCATCGCGTGGTTCCGAAGCAACCTGCGCGGCGAGGCGGTGGGGTCGGTGGTGCATGAGGTGGGCCCGGTTCTGTGGGCGGACTTCAGGTAAATCTTACCCGGGTTGGTCCGTTTCTGGACTTGGCCCCCTTGGGTGGACCAACGTGGCCGCAGATCCTGACCGGAATTTGGCATCCTGGGTGGCAATCCAGTGGATCTGCAGGTGGGTAGTGCAC
>Ga0078894_10003922_pt1 | contig 11324 bp, 7 predicted proteins | sample LauGreSu1BDMLBSD_2_FD_67506 | JGI IMG/M metagenome (GOLD analysis project Ga0078894, IMG submission 67506) | Freshwater lake microbial communities from Lake Michigan, USA - Su13.BD.MLB.SD (version 4) (version 4) | ecosystem: Environmental > Aquatic > Freshwater > Lake | place: Lake Michigan, USA... | reverse complement strand
TGAAGTTAATGAAAAGCTTAAAATGGCACCTTCAACCGGCGTCAAAGAAAACAAACTGTTTTATCAGTTCCAACTGATGATGGAACAAGAGCTTTGCAAAAAGATTTCAATGGCAATTGCCGCTGGCGTTTCTCCGGGAACAGAGCAGATGCTTGGTGATCTTTGTGACAAGTCCGAAGTTCGTCAGTATAAGATTAAGCAGCGAATTAAGTAATTATGCCAACTCAAGAGTTTTTAAATAAAGTAAAAGATTCAGATGAAAAAATGCGATTGGAAAAACAACGCTATTTAGATCAAGCGCCTAACGCAAAAGAATCCGCTTTAAAAAAAATGGGCGAAATAACCGACTCGTTTCATAGTAGAGAGCCGCTTGGATTTACAAATTTAAATAAACGACAATTTGGCCCTTACGAACTTCAAACTTTATTGGGTTCCGACAGCTCTCAGGATGATAAAACAAAATCAGCTAAATTAATTAATTCTGTTAGATTTATGGGTGGAAAACACTCTTTAAAAGACGCTCAAACCATAGCAAGAGAATTAAAGCCCTTAGAGGGACCCGTAGATCCAAGTTTGGCAAATCACATAATGAATTTAGGTCAATCAATCGACAACAATAGCGGAGATGTTTATGTTGAAGGTCTAAATCGAATATCTGAAAATTTACCGCTTTGGGGCACAGAAAAAGAGATAGAGCAAGAAAAAGAAAAAACGCGCCAAGAACGATTTAAAAAAACAAAAGACGCTTTGGGTAAATCCATTAATCCAACCGGTTTCTAATTAATGTCTTCCACCACAAACACATACACCACTCTCAAACCCATATACAAAGAATCATATGGGTCTAAAGAACGTTTCAAAAAGGTCAAGGAAACGTGTAAGTGTAAGGATAAGAAGGGTAAAAAATAATGGGTCCGCGTAGATTATCAAAAATTATAGAGTTAATTGAAAAAAGTGGTTTTAAAAGAGCACCAAAAGATGTTGCGATTGATAAAACGTTGGTTTCCGATTTAGAAAAGGTTGCAAAAAGCGAGGCCGAAGCTAAAGAAGCTCTTGATCAAAAAAAACTTGAAGAATATTTAGCAACAGAGGTTGCTCCTAAGCAAGAAAAAGCCATACAAAGACGTAAAGAACTTAAAGCTGATGAAATTGAAGAAGCTATTGCTAAGTCTCAACAAGGTCGCGAGTTTAGTGGGTATAAAAATTGGGCAGAAGGCGGACCTACAACCGAAGAGCTTAGACGCGCTGCATTACAACAATTTCAAGAAGGTAAAGCAGAGGGTACTAGGGACATTGATTTATCTAAATTAAAAACAGCAGCAATTGCCGGTACTGCAATCGGTGCAGGAACGAGTTTAGCACCAAGCGAAGCGGAAGCTGCTCCTCAAATTCCAAGAAAACTTATAGAACAAGCATTAAATAATGCTAAAAACGTTTCTTCTCCCGGAGGGGTTGATTTTAATAAATTTCTTCAATCCTTAAGAAAAGAAGCAGATGCTTGGGTGCCTTCAAATCGATCGCAACTTGCTTCTCAAGAAATTTTAAATCATCTTATTTTAGATCGAACGGGTTTTTCTGAAGGAAAAGAAGTAGATGCGATTCGCAGACTTTATCCGGAAACAAAAGATATACCAATAGAAGGAAATCTTTTGGACTTGGCAAACACTGTAAAAGATCGTAAAAGAAGAAACAATCTTAAAACTCAAACACTTGGCGCGTATTTTGCTGATCCTTTGGATATTGGAAAGGCAAACCCTTTAAAATCAAAAATAGCATACGATCCTAAAAAAATAGAAAAAAGCGGGCTTGCTGCTTTGCTTGGTCACGAAGCTGAACATCTTAGAGACGACGTTCTTTACCCTTTAGCAAAACATTATCCATACGTCAACGACAACTATGAAAAAGGAAAAAATTTAATTTCAGTTCTTTCTGATAAAAAAAGAACCCTTAATGAAGTTGATCAATTACTAGCAATTCTTAACATAAAAGAAAAAGGTCAGCCACTTTTACCACGTCACATGGAACAATTGCTGGAAACTGAATATGGGAAACTTCGGCTTTATGGCGACGGAGAAACCGCTCCTCTTTTGTCTCCAGAAGAAATATTTAGTAGCTTTGGATTAAAACATCACGTTTCTTATCCAAAAAATTATGAATTAGAAAAAGCTAGAGAAATTGTTGAAAAGGGAATTGTTCCGGTAAAAGAAAAGGATCAATTAAAAAGAATGATTCGGCTTGATCGCGAGTATAACGACCTTGCTTCTTTTTTGGATAAAAAAGCAGCAGCGATCGGTGGCGCTGCAATTGGTGCTGGAATGTCTTTAGCACCAGAAGAAGCTGAAGCTGGAGTAAGAGGTAGTGTTTTACCTAGAAAACTGCTTGGCAAAAAATACGAAGACGCACTAAAACAATGGACGGAAGACACAAATCAGAAAGCAAGAGAAGCACTACAGAGTGTATTTGAAGAAGACCAATCTGGGTTGGCAAAAAAAGAAATGTTTCGGCGGCTTGCGAAAGAAGGAAGGATTACTTGGAACCCAGAACTTCAGGAACATCAAATACGCCTTTACAGAGGCGACAACCCGGAATTTTCTGAAAAAAAATTATATGAAAATACTCCTACGTCTTGGACGCCTGATCCCGAGGTGGCGCGAAGTTTTGCGTATAGAGGTAAAGTATACCAAACCGATGTTCCTTTGTCTAAAGTTGGCTCTTTTTTAAATGTTCTACCCGGCAAGCGGGATTATCGAGGAGAAAAAGAAGTTATTATAAAACCATTTAAAAATATAGTTAAAGAAATGGACAAACCCTCTTTTTCTTTGCTGGATATTGCAAATAGAAGAATGACTGAAAACATTCCTTTTAATCAATTGGCTCAAAAAAAATATGGTAGAGAATTGGATTCTATTCCAAAATCTCAAATTGACCTTAGAGAAGATTATAAAAATTTATTAGAATCTAATCCGGCTGCAAGTAAGTTTCAGTCTTTCGCTAATGCCGACCCAAAAATGTCTGATGACGATCTTTTAACTTATTTTAAAAAAACAATTAACTCAGACGATCCTTTAACTGTGATCGGAAGAATGCACGAAGACTGGTCACCCTTATTTAATGAACTTAGCCCAGAACGAAAAAAATTTTTGATTGATAATTTTATTCCTAAACAAAATGCGAAAGAATTGTTTTTAAAAAAATTAGAAAAAATGGGAGAAAACATTAAAGATAAAGATCGCAATCAAATTTACTCAGAAAAACGAGCCCTTTCGAGCAATTTAGATGGTTTAGCAAAATTTAATGTTATTTCAAAAGAAGAAAAAAACTCTCTTTTAGATGAGCTAGTAAAAAGCCATAGATCAGAACAAGCTTCTTTTCTCGCTGAAAACCCTGATTATAAAGACCTAAGTTCACGAGCTTTTAGTCCAGAGAATAAAGAAATTCTTTTCAATTCAGCAGAATCAGTCTTGCTTGGAAAAATGACCGATTTTGAAATTACTCCAACCGAGTATGCAAACCATATTAAACAACTTCGTGCTGATTTTGATTTTAAAGATAGTTTATCAAAAATAAATGAACCGATTAAAGTTTATGCATTAGCAAAAAGTTTTGGTATGGATTCTCTTTCAGCGCTCGATATGCTTCACGATGTTGGAGTGCCAGTAAAAAATCATATGAGCGACCTTTCGGAAGATGATGTTAACGCAATTAAAAAATTATGGGAAAATCCCGATTTTAGAAAAAAATATGATTATAATTGGAAGAAATCCAGCAAAAAGGTGGCGGGTCTTGGCGGCGCTGCAATTGGTGCTGGAATGCTTGCTAATTCTTCATCAGCTCGCGCAGACGAAGGACCAAACGTTTCTCAATCTAATCCCGAGTTTAATTCTTCATCCACAACATCTAAAACTGTAAAAGATGCGATTTCTGAAGCCGAGTCAAAATATGGAACATACGATTTGGCAAAAGGATTTGACAAAACGCTTGCAGGAATTGATAAATACGTAGGTCGTCCTGTGCGAGCTGCCGCATTATCTGCGTTAAAAGGAGAAAATCCTTTAACTGGTGCAATTGAATCTATATCTAAAGATAAAGATGTTGAAGGTGGAGAAATTGCGCGTAAATTTCTTGAGCGAAGCGAAGAAAGCGGCATGCGCCTTCGCGCTCCTGTTGACCCTAGACTAGAACAACTTAGACAGCTTGGTGTTGAAATTGACGGCAAAAAACCGGAAGAATACCTCCCTTCAAATGAATTTCCAGCAGAGGCTCCGGTTGGAATGGCTGCCGAATTAATTCTTGATCCGACAAATCTTGCGGGGATGGGGTTAGGAACAAAAATTGGCAAGGGTTTTTCAAAAGTTCGCAATTTTATAAAATAATTTCTATACCTTTAACAACTATATATAAGCCTCCATCCATATCGGACGAGGCATCCAAATAATATACCCTTAATAGGGCTATGAAAGGTGATATATGTCTGAATCTAATTCCGCTGTTTCTGCTTCAACTGAATCCTCTGTATCTGAGTCTTCCGATTCGTTAGAATCAACACAAGCAACTGAAGGTCTTGAGTCTGCTGCTAACGAAGGTGAAGGCTCTCAGATCCACGGCGCTCAATCAACCGCTGCTAAAAAAGAAGCAGCACGCATTAAAAAGTTAAAGCTTAAAGTCGATGGTCAGGAACTCGAAGAAGAGCTTCCTTTTGAGATCGATGATAATCCTGAAGCCGTTGAATACATGACTCGACAGCTTCAAATGTCAAAAGCTGCTCAAAAGCGCATGGGCGAACACGCTCAACTTCAAAAAGAAGTTAAACACTTTCTTGAAGAACTTCGCAAGAACCCAAAGAAGATTCTTGCTGATCCTTCAATCGGTATCGATGTTAAGCAACTTGCTGCTCAAATTATTGAAGAAGAAATTGCTAATGCTCAAAAGTCACCTGAACAGCTTGAAAAAGAACGTTTAGAAAACGAACTTCGTTCACTTCAAGAAGAGCGCGAACTAGAGCGCGAAGAGCTTCGACAAAAAGAATTTTCTCGTCTGCAAGAAATTGAGTACGAGCGATACGACAATCTTATGTCCAAAGCGCTTGAATCCAGCGATCTTCCTAAGTCTCCTTATGTGGTTAAAAAGATGGCAGATTACATGCTTCTTGGGCTTAACGAAGGGATTGATGTTTCTCCAGAAGACGTTCTCCCTCTTGTTCGCGAAGAAATCCAAAATGATCTCCGCGATATGTTTGCTGTAATGCCGGACGAAGTGATTGAAAAGATTGTTGGTAAGGAAGTGTTTAGTCGCGTTCGTAAAAAGAACGTTGCAAAGGCTAAAGCAGCTCCTGCTCCAGTAAAATCGTCTATTAAAGACACCGGAGCTTCTAAACAAACATCCTCTTCAGCCGAAAAGAAAAGCTTTCGCGATTTTTTTGGCGTCTAATTAATTGAAATTAAAGGCTAATTACAAACCACAATTTGTGATTAGCCTTTTTTTATTTATTTCTATCTGTTTTAACAACTATATTTAAGAGTTTTAAGTGTCTGTTATTATTCGACTCTATATAACCGGGAATACTGAGTATAGATATTGGGTAAAGAGCTTGGCACGTTGTAAGACGAAAAAGAACGCTTTGCGTTTTTAACTACTAATCTAATAAAAAAGGACAAACAATATGAGTATTTCATATCAGGCAAAAGATGATGCAGTCCTTGGTCTTCAACTAAAAGTCCAAGAACTTTGCGTCAAGAAGTCGGATGTTGCGATTGTATCCACTTCTCTTCTCAACGTTACAATCGATGTAAAAGAACCAGTCAAGGAGGTTCGCTGTGCAATTCATTGCGATGACTCAATCGGTCTTTCGCTGATTGCTCAAGCGGGCATCACTATCTCTGGTTCACAGGTCACACTAGCTCTGAGCAACGCACTTGCGGCGGAAGATTCCGTTATCCTCAAGTATGTTGTTTCAGAATAATAGAGAGGAAATATAGGAATAATATATGGCAACAGCAAATACATACGGTACTCCGAATAATACAGTCGGTACACTAAACGGTTTTTTTAAAGAAACTTACGCAGAAAAACTTGGTGAACTAATTCCAGATGGCGTTAAGCTTCTGAACAAGATTAAGTTCATGTCTAAGGACAAGCAGCCGGGCAACCTCTATCACCAACCGGTGATTCTCGGCCTCGAACACGGCGTCACTTTCGCAGGTAGCGATGAAGACGCTTTCAACCTCAATGCTCCAGTAGCAGGACAGGTCAAGGACGCTCAAGTTAAGGGTTCCCCAGTGGTTCTTCGCTCGCTCCTTGGCTACGTCGCCGCAAGCCGCGCCGCCCTTGGCGGTCAGAAGGCTTTCATGGACGCTACCAAGTTCCTCGTTGCGAACATGCTTCGCTCGATGGCTAAGAAGCTCGAAATCGAACTTCTTTATGGACAGATGGGTTATGGTGAAGTGGCCGCTGGTGGTGTTTCTGGCACAGCTGTGACCGTTGCTACCGCAGAATGGGCTCCGGGCATTTGGGCCGGTGCAGAAGGAATGCCAATCGAAATTCGCAACTCGACCGGATCAACCAGTCGTGGTGAATTTAAGATTGTGTCTGTAAACATGGATACTCGTGTTCTTACTCTTAACGCAGATGCTGGTGCAGCCGGTGTCGTCGCTGGAGACGTTATTTGGCACAAAGGTGCTTACGGAAATGAATTTCCGGGCATTCACAGGATTCTGAGCATCAGCTCTGGAACTCTGTTCAACATCGACGTTGGTACTTATAATCTTTTCCGTGGTAACGTTTTCTCTGCTTCAAGCGCCGCTCTCAGCTTCACTAAGCTGAACCTAGCTGCTGCTCGTGCAGTTGAAAAGGGTCTTGAAGGCCCACTCGTTGCGATGGTTAATCCACGCGCATGGGCAAACATGCTTTCTGACCAAGCTGCTCTCCGTCGTTATGACGGTTCATACAGCGCTTCTAAGATGGAAAACGGCTCTGAAAAGCTGATGTTCCACTCTCAGAACGGTCTAATCGAAATTGAACCTTCGATTTATGTAAAAGAAGGCTATGCCTATCTGCTCAGCACCGACGATTGGTTCCGTGTTGGTTCAACCGACATGACCTTTAAGCGTCCGGGCCAAGGCGAAGAATTCTTCCGCGATCTTGAAAACAGCGCAGCTTACGAGCTTCGTCTTTATTCAGATCAGGCAGTGTTCTGCATGGCTCCAGCAAAGAACGTGCTAATCACTGGAATTGTTAACGCAACTTAATAGTTCTTTATAAGGGGGAGGCAGCGATTAAGTTCGCTGCCTCCCTTTTTTTATTTGACTACTCACGGACAGTTTAGTAAAGTGTAATTATTAGGTATTTTGAGTTTGCTTTTATTTATTAAAAAATAATACATTAATTTAACAACTATATACAAAACATTACTATTTACTTAACATGGTGTTTTGTAATAATCAATGTTAACTTATACTTATAAGGAATTAAAATGAGTATTTTTAAATTAAAAGGCGATGCGATGCATGCTAGAATGAAGGCAGCTCGTGATTCGCTTGTCAAAAAATACGAAGCTGGTGGTTCGATTAGTTATGACGAAGCAACCGGCCTTCGTGGTCCTGCGGGGGCGACTTCTGTTACACTCAACGGTGTAACTTATGCCCTTACAAAAACTGTTCCTTTTTTTGATCCAGACGCACAACTTGGTGCGACAGCAGTTGAAACGGCAACTGTTCCTAATTTTGATCAAATCAAACTTTATAACATCGCTCGTGGTGTTCCAAGTGGCTCGATGATGGACGCCCTTGCAAAATTTGCAAGCGGTAAGGTTCTCGAACTAAGCGGAAACAGCGTTGCGATTGGTCTTGGTGGTTATGTTGTTGGTGAAGTTCCATGTCTAATGCGAATCACTGCAAACATCAAGTCGATTCACGGAACTATCGTTCCTAAGCGAAACACCGGAAACAACGGGGTTGTGTGGGCCGGTGGTGGCGCTGCACAAACTCGCGATGCCGTTGAAACTACCATTATGGAATATCGTGGTAAGTTTAAAATTCGTAACTATCGCGGCACTCCTGAGATGCTCTCACATTCCACTTCTATTTGGGCAACTAAGGACAAGTCACAACAATCCATGTTCCTTCTTGGTGTAAACAGCCTTATCCGATTCTACGGAGCGGATCAGGTTCTAGATCTTAACGGGTTTAAGATTGAACACCACGAACGTCCAAACCGATTTGCTGCATTCTCCGCACTTGTTGATCTTGCCGATGGCCACTTTCTTGGTTTATCAAGCAAGGGTGCTAAAAACGCGCATATTTTTTGCTCAAAAGGCACCGGTATCCTTGGTCGCAACAACCACTTCGCTATTCGCGGACATCTCGTTGACGGTCTACTAATCGAAAACGTTATTTCTGGAGCGGAAGGCACAATTAACGGCGGTAGCTACTTCGGAACCGTGATTTTAAACAAGTCAAAAAACGTCGTTGTCAAAGACGTTCAGCAAAACATGGTAAATAAAGCAGTGGCTCTGTCTTCTGCTGGACTATCATTTTATGCACAACTTGTTAATCAAGAGCTTCTTTTTGGGTTTTTTGAAACAGCAACCACGTGGTCGTCGTTACTATTTGGCCAACCAAAGTCTTCTTTTTATCCATGGCTAAAATGGGAAGACAAGCTCGCTGGCGATCCTGATACTTTTGGTAACGGAAAGAAAACTCCTTACCCTGTATTGAAGACACAAGCCGAGCTAGAATCAGCCCTTGGTGCAAACTCGGCTCAAGCTGCTCGTATTCTATCTGCTCTTGAAGCAGCAAAAGCTGCTTATGCTAAGTCCATGAAGTCGGCTGACGATATGTATATTCAGGTACATACAGCAAGTTCGCAAAATCATGCGAGTATTAACCTTGCGGGAGCCGGTCCTCTATCAATTCCTCACACAACAAACGCTGTTGTCCTTAATCCGGCAAACAGCGAAGGTCTTCGTTATCCGGATTCAGTCGGATACGGATTCCGAGTTGGTGCTGCGGAAGAAGGAGTTGGTCCGCTTGCCAACGTTCAATACGCGGATACAGTCGGTCTTCCAAAACTTGAGCGCATCGTGGAAAATATTCACGTAATGGATTCAAGTTTTAAACAAATGCATCTTAGCCCAATGGAAGCTATTTCATTGGGTGTTCTCGGAAAAGGTCTTACAAAGACCTTTAACGGAATGGCTCTGCGTCCGTTTGGTTATCAAAACGCTCTTAATAATCGAGTTGGATCGGCCTCCTCTCTAGTATTAATGAGTAACGAAGCCATGGATCAAGTAGCTCCGATGCTTGAAAATTCATTTGTTTCTACAGCAGACGAGGCGGTTGAACTAGCTCCTTCTGCTGGATGGACCGCAGCAAAAGCGCACGGTCTTTACAAAGGAAATGACGTTTCCGAAGCTTCACTTGCAGCAATTGAAGCAATGGCTCTACTGAAGAAATATTTTCCGGCAGCGGCTCCGCTTCTGCAAGGAATTGATAATTCAGCAGTAGACATTGGAATTCTTGCTCTTCGTAAGTCAATGCTCGACGCTCTTGGTGCAAAAACTGCTTCTCAAATTGGTCTACTCGGTGGATATAACGGATATACCGACAGCGAAGCATCCGGCTCAGGTAGCATTGAAATCTATCCTTGGATTGTAAAAACAGACGGTTCGGTTGACATTGATAAAGATACCGAGTGGTCTGTTCAACAAGAAGGAAACCCAGCTACACCTGCCCAAATTAAGCTAAACCGCAAACTTAGCCAAGGGTACAAAGCTGCAACTCTTCCACAAATCAGCGATTCGATTTATAAGCTTAAAATGGTGTCTAAAGACACCGTTGCGCTTGTAACCGCTGACAGCGAAGTTCCGGTAACCTACCAAATGTGCGCAGACCTGCTTGGATTTACCTCTGCTTCTATGGGTGCTCCAGCAAGTATGACTGATTCGGTCCAATACAAGCTTGTTCGCAATCTTGATGGACAAAACCACGTACATAAAGGCGCTTTTGGTGTAAGACTTGACGAAGCTGAAGAGTGTTCAGTAAGTAATGTTCTTATTTCTGAAACAGAAATTGAAGCGCTTCCTGCAACTAGAGCACTTGGTTCAAATCAAGTTCAAGTTAGTTTTGGTGTTAACCACTCATCTGAACTTGAATCTGACGTAAATCGAATTACAGGTGTTTCAATTAACTCTTGTGAAGACGTTGAAATCATTAACATTCGTATTGCTAATTGTGACGCTCAAAGCGAGTGCTATGGTGTTGAAATTGCAGGTAAATCTGAAAAGATTTCCGTTGAAAAAGTTAGCGCCTCGTCTATTCGTGCCGATGAGTTTGCGACCGCGCTACGCGTAGCAGCAAACACCACCGGGGTTAAGGTTAAGGAAATTAGCGGCGAATCAATTACCGTTGGTAAACCTGACGAAATTGTTGGCGTTGTTCGTTCCGGCCCAGTGCTTGTTATTGAAAGCGAAAGTGCAAAACTTAACTAAGTTAAAACGTAAGTTTACCTAGAAAAACTAGGTAGTTAGTTAATTTGGGGCGAAGTTTGAGAATTCTCAAGCTTCGCCCTTTTTATTTAATAAACAAAAAGCAATTACATTATTTAATACATATCTATATTTAACAACTTTATATAAGACCCTTATTTTTAAGGTAATTATGTCAATTCAAATCAATATTGGCGGCACAATAATAGAGTTTCCTTCTTCTGCTCAATCACCAAATTGGGCTCCCGCTCTTATTGAATTTGCACAAACCGTAGAAGCGGCGCTTGGTGGAATTGTTGGGCCTTACGACATTTCGCCGCAAGTGATGGATATTTTAAACGACGGTGCTGAACACGCCATTCAAACTCCAGCCGCTTCTCTTGCGTTTCCAACGGCAGCAGTAAGAGCGGTTAATATTCGTTATAGCGTATATCGTACTTTTACCGGAGCAAATCCTACAACACAAACACACGCAGAAAGCGGAATGCTTACCGTTGTTTATAATACGGCAAATGCTTCTTGGGAAATACAACGGGATTTTACTGGAAATATTACTCCAGTTGGTGGAGCCGGAACAACAACAAGTGGAATCACGTTTAGAGTAGACAGTGCTGGACAAGTATACTACTCAGCTGCTACACTATCTCCAACGGGTTATATTGGCAAACTTTCATTTGCTGCACAAGCGCTGTTACAAACTAACTAGGAGTTTAAGTGGCTACCTCATTTCGTAAATTTTTAGAAGGTCTTCGGATTATTCCGAAAACTACCTCTACTGCTTCTGAGCAGGGCGATCTTGATGTTACAACAGCAGCTGGTAAACTAAACTATCACAATGGCACAA